>JACCDH010388766.1_pt1 | contig 19911 bp, 18 predicted proteins | sample 7442481 | NCBI WGS metagenome assembly JACCDH01 (sample SAMN15323433, study PRJNA562643) | freshwater metagenome | isolation source: river surface water | place: USA:Blue River Watershed | collected 2017-08-15 | reverse complement strand
GGCACCGTGTTGAACGCGCAGCAGGTCAAAGAGGTGCACGGCGCTGGCGGCCGCCTGGTCGTGGCCCCCAACTTCAACCCTGCTGTGGTGGCACAAGCCCTGGCCCTGGGCATGGTGGTACTGCCCGGCGTGACCACGCCTACCGAAGCCTTTGCCGCACTGGATGCGGGTGCGCACGGCCTTAAACTGTTCCCGGCCGAAATGATCTCGCCTGCCACGGTCAAAGCGCTGCGGGCGGTGCTGCCTCCAAGCACCGCCTTGATGCCCGTGGGGGGCATCACGCTGGATAATATGGCCGCGTACTTGGCTGCCGGGGCCAACGGCTTTGGTTTGGGTTCAGCCCTGTATGCCCCCCAAAGAACAGCAAAGCAAGTGCAGGAAATGGCCATTCAATTTACAAAACACCACCGCAAATAAAACCACGAACAAAGCCCCGCTCAAAGACTCAGGTACCTCAGAATGTTAGCCAGCGGCAAAAAAACAGCACCACAAAATGTGGTCCAATTCAAATGAACTGGGGAAATAAAACATTAAAACCAATTCAAGCGTCGCTTGTTAAGAGTCCATGAAACAACGACATGGACAGGTCTTGTTTCTTTTTGATTAGTATTTCGCGAACAGTCCAACGTCTTTTACTTTATGCCATCAGCCACTTCAAAAAGAGTCTCCAAAGCAGGTGACAAACAGAAAAGCTCACCAGGCAAACAAGTTGAAAAAAGTCAAAGTCCAAAGGCAACAACTGCGCGTGCGCTTGCTTCCAAGGGTGCTGTTAAGCCACGGACTCGGGGGTCCCAAGCAACACCGCCTGTCCATGCAACCATCGGCGAACAGCCCTTTTTTGGACCTGATATTGGTAGAAGAATACGCAACTTGCGTCACATCAAGGGTTTGACCCTCAAAGATTTAGCCGACCGTACCCTTTGCTCTGAAAGCATGCTGTCGAAAGTCGAAAACGGCAAAGCCCAAGTTTCGCTGACTTTACTTCACCGCATTGTTCACAGCCTTGATATCACCATCACCGCCTTGTTCAGCGAATCACGAGCCGATCAAGGGGTGGTAACGCGAGCCAAAGACCGCTCCACATTTCGCATCGATGCTAATGGCTCTCGACTGGAAAGACTCATCCCCCCCAACTTGGGACATTTGCTGGAAGGCAACTTGCACATCCTTGAGCCGGGTGGCGGCAGTGATGGCATCCTGACCCATGAAGGCGAAGAAGTGGGTTATGTCTTGAACGGTGTTCTAGAGCTGACCGTCAGTGGCGTGCAGTATTTACTTCACTCGGGTGATTCCTTTGTCTACCGCTCTGAAGAGCCTCACAGTTATCGCAACCCGGGCAAAGTGACCACCCGAGTGCTATGGGTCAGCACACCGCCCACTTTCTGATACACAGCCTGCACAACAATCTGCTGTCTCAAGTCATTGTTTCAAACTCTGAATTTTTTGAGCCAACGACAAAAGTTGTCGATCACTGAAACGGCGACTGAGCAGGGATAAACCCAAAGCTTTGCCGTCAAGCACTGCCAACGGCATGGTGATCTGTGGCAAGCCTGCTATCGATGCGATGCACAACAAACTCAGTGCATTGGTCCTGTCTTCAGCGCTGCTGGCATGACCTATTTGAGGGGCTAAATATGAAACTGTTGGCATACAAATGACCGCATCTTCCAGATAGGCATTCACCACATCTGCATTTTTCGCCATGTCAGCACGGGCCGCCAGCGCCTGCTCATCATTGATCGTGGATGCCCACTCAAAACGCTCCTTGATACCTGGACCCAACTTGGGTTTTTGCCCGCGTATCCAGGCACCGTGTTCTGACCAGGCCTCATGACCTTGAACCAAACGAAAGGTCTCTTGCCACTCGATCAGTCGACCTTGCGAAAGGTCGTCATTGATCACGCCATTGAACAAACTCGCCACTCGATCCAGCAATGGTTTCAATACAGCGTCAAAACCAGGATGCACAAGCCGCCAGATATCATGAGGGATGGCCAATTTCAGACGATCTGAATCAGCAGCTTTTTGATCAGGTGGTAAAAGCGTCGAACCCACTCGCAAAAAAACATCGAAAGATCTAGCCATCCAGCCGGGAGTATCAAAGCTACGAGCGAGTGGAACGACGCCTTGGCTGGATAAGACACCATGAGAGGGGCGAAACCCCCAGAGACCACAAAAGCTGGCTGGCAAGCGGATCGATCCTGCCGTGTCGGTGCCTATCGAAAAATCACACAATCCTGCTGCTGCCGCCGCTGCGGCGCCTGAACTTGATCCACCAGGGATGCAATCCGGATTATGGGAGTTCACAGGCGTTCCATAGTGCGCGTTCTCACCCACCAAGCTGTAAGCCAGCTCTTCAGTGATGGTTTTTCCGACGAAGCAGGCCCCCGCATCGAGCAAGGTCTGAACGAGCTCGGCATGCCGTGTCGGCACCGCATGAGATGAGCGCCAATCAGGATTGCCTGCCCCAGTGGGATGTCCACCAATGTCAAAAAGGTCCTTGATCGACATCGTCAATCCCGCCAGTGGTCCCTGCGGTTGACCTTGAATTGAGAACTGCTCTCCGGGAACAAAAGCGTTCCAATCTGTATCGTCTTTCACTGTCACTCCCTAGTCGATAGATGCTACGTGGTTCACGCCTTGATCTTGAAAAGTTTCATGGCATTTCCACCCTTGATCAAGTTTCTGTCGTCCACACTCAAGTGAGTGACACTTTGGATCAAGCTGACCGGGTTATCTTCCCCCATATCAAAAGGGTAATCGGTGCCCAAGAGAATGCGCTGTGCACCGTAGCGGTCAACGAGATTGCCCAAGATTTGTGAATCATGGGTGATGGTGTCAAAGTAAATTTTCTCCAGATAACTGGAAGGCTTTTTCTTGATCACAGTGCGTGCATCTTCACGCGCTTTCCAAGCATGATCCATCCGGGCCCAATAGCTCGCAATGTACCCACCACCGTGCGATGCCAAAATTTTCAATTTAGGATAACGAGCCAAAACCCCATCAAAAATCAAATGGCCCAAAGCCAAACTGGTTTCGAGTGGATTGCCCATCACGTTGTTGAAGTAATGCTCCACAAACCGCTCGCCTTGTGAAAACCCCATGGGATGAAGAAATAGAACGATGCCCATGCTCTCGGCTTTGGCAAAAAACTTTTCCAGCTTCAAGTCAGGATCGGTCAAGTTTTTACCATTCACATTGGTGCAAATTTCAACGCCACGAAGACCCAGGACGTTCACGGCATATTCCAACTCCTGGATGGCCAACTCCACGTCCTGCAAGGGGATCGTCCCCATTCCGACGAAACGATCGGGTCGCTGCGCAACCACCATCGCAATACTTTCGTTGATGTCACGGGATATCTGGGCACCCAGTACAGGTTCGGTGAAGTAAAAATATTGGATGGGCGCCGGAGAGATCACTTGAACATCAATCCCCATCTTGTCCATGTCCTTGAGCCTGACCTCGACCTGATTGAATTTAGCCCCACGCTCCTGAATCTGCTTCATATTCACTTGGCGTGACAACTCTGTTGCATAGACAGCGGTGGCATCGTGCTTGGCAGGTTGTAAATGCGCATATTTCGTACCAACAGCGGGGCTGAGGTAATGGCAATGCACGTCAACCACCTTGGCTGGGGAGACCCGCTTGAGCGCCTTACCCGGTAGCGAATCGGATGACGATTTGAGTTTGGCTCGCCCAACAGACGCTGGTGCCATTTGGGGCAAGGAAAAAATCCCGGATGCGGCCGCATTGGCTGAATGACGGTGCATAGGATTCTGACAAGAAGATGAGCAGGTATAAAACATGGTTCAACCAAACTTTCAAAGAAAAAATAACATCCAAAACGCCATCAAGGTTGAAGCGTTTGGCGAATTCAAGTGAACGTGGGCAGTCATCAAGTCATGCCTCTATTCAGAATTCAAAATAAATTGCGTCAATCGCTCAGGTGTCAATGGCAAGTGCCGAGCACGAACACCAATGGCCCGGTACAAGGCATTACCAACAGCGGCAGGAACAGGGCCTGCGGCCACTTCACCACTGCCCAAGCTGGGACAATCGGGGCGATCGATCACATGGACGTCGACCTCGGGAATTTCACTGAAGGGGAGGATGGGATATTCGGCCCAATTGCGTGAAGTGATGCCACCCTCGTCCCAAGTCACTTGCTCTTTGAGTGTCCAGCTCAAAGATTGAACGATTCCACCCTCAATTTGATTGATCAAGCCATCTGGATTGACCACAAGGCCAACATCCACCACTGCCCATATTTTTTCAACTGTGATTTTTTCATCAACGCGAATCCGAGCAGCAACCGCACAGTAGCCCGCCATATTTTTGTAACGCCCGAAGCCTAAACCCAAGCCATGCACGCCATCAGGTTCACCTTGATGTCGCCAACCACAAGCAGCTGCCAATTTTTCAAGTACGGCCACCGCACGGGGATCGTTCAAATGCTGCAAACGAAAATCCAACGCATCGATCGACAGCTTATATGCCATTTCATCCATGAAAGATTCAATGGCGAACAAGTTGACATACGAACCTAAACTGCGCAATGCAGAAGTCCGCAATGTTGCATCGGGTATGAAGGCATAATTGACTTCTTGGTGCTCAAAGTCATACAAGGCTACCGCATTGCGTAGGCCACCGCCTGCGGGCAAGGGCAAATCAAGCGAGACTGGCTTCTCGGATCTGTCTTCAATTTGCCATGCGCCCAACAGATTCACTCCGACGCCACCCGGACGAGTCAAATGGGAATGACTCCACACCGAGAGGTTCCAATCGGATATCCGTCCAGCCGAATTCACACCCGCTTTGATGTTCACCAGACTGGGCGCACCCAAAGGTGAGGCGGTCATTTCGTCTTCTCGCGACCATTGCATGCGAATAGGCACGCACAATTTGTGTGAAATATAAGCGGCATCAAATGCCACATCGTCCGCACCATTGTGGCCATAGCATCCCGCACCGTGCAGGTGAAATACCTGAACCGCATCCGGCGCTAACTGAAACGCCTTAGCCAAATCAGCTCGCAGCGGAAAAACACCTTGCGTGTGCGACCAGACAGACATCCGCCCTTCAACCCAATGCGCCAATGCACAAGATGGTCCGATCGATGCGTGGGCGATGTAGGGTCGGGAGTACCTCGCCTCATGCGTCACAAGGGCTTCCTGTCGCACACCTTGTTGATGCAAAATTTTTGACTCCCCAGCCAAGCTCAACAAGAGGGCTTCCGTGTCCGAATCGGCTGGAAGCGGCGTGATCAATGAAAACCGGACGAAAGCGCGGGCCTTGTCCATCGCTTTGACCAACTCAGCCTCGTCAGCCCCCACGATCGCTAAAAAGTCGCGGGAATGAATCACATGCTGGACACCCGACAGTTGGGCGATGGCCGGGACATCCACAAAATCAATCACCGATTCACCCACGGGCCCTCGGATCATTCTGGCGTGCAGCATGCCAGGCAATGTGAAATCATGGATAAAACCTGCACCAGACAACTTCGGAGTCAGGTCTGATCTTGCAAGACTTTGTCCAACCCATTTGTACGGTGTCGTCAGGAACGATGGCGTAATCGGCTGCATCAAGTCCACCCGATGCAGCAAGGCCCAATAACTGCATGTCTTGTCTGAGCCTTTGCTGGAAAAAATCCCTCGTTCAAGTTGCAGACTGTCAGAAGGAACAGCCAACTCAAGAGCAGCGGCTTGGATGAAAAGCTGACGGGCAAACAAGCATGCCATACGGACGGCCTGCCCCCCCTGATCGATGGACTGACTGCCTGCTGTATGGCCCTCATCAGGCCCCAAGAGGGTATTGCCCCCTTCGAATAGAAGTTGATCAGGGTCGACACCCAGCGCATCACAAGCGATTTGTTGGAGTGCTATTTGGACCCCTTGGCCCAATTCCACCTTGCCAGAATGCAAAGTGATGATATCCGGCTTGTCAAACGACAACCAAAGATGAAGGCTGGGATTTTTGACAATGCCTAGCGGCACAGAACTCTGTGTCATCTCGGACCTTCCATCGTAGTGCTGGATTCATCAAAGTGACTCATTTTGAACAACCCAAAGCTTCGGGCTTTAAAGCAGCTATCCGCTGCTTGGCTAAATCGACCGCCTTGAGAATCCTTGTGTGTGTGCCACATCGACACAGATGGCGATCCAGAACGCCAAGAACCGTCTGCCTATCAGGCGATGAATTTTGACGGAACATCAGCACCAATGAAACCAAAATACCATTGATGCAATAGCCACATTGAGCTGCCTGAAGGTCGATGAACGACTGATGGACAACGGAGCCAATTGGACTGGCCATCAAATGATCGACCGTCTCCACTGTTTGCTGATCCGAAGACCACAAGGGCGTGTCGCAGGACTGAACCGGTTGTCCATTCAAGCCCACCGTGCAAGCACCGCAGTGCCCACTTCCACAACCGAAGCGAACACTTTTGCAATCGAGCTGCTGGCGCAAAACATAGAGCAGTGGCGTTTTCTCATCCACTGCGACTGTTTGCCATTCACCGTTCAAATGTATTTTTGTCAAGTTATGCAACCCGATTGGTCAAAAGAGCACACACCGCAACTGAATCGAAGCCGTTTGTATCCCTATGAATCGATCTAAAAGCATTCAGGTCTCCGTTTTGGGCATGAACGCCCCATGGGGCGAGGACTTCAGAAAACGGTGAATGACAGCACTGTCACTGTCGCCATAACCAGCTTGGTACGCCAAAGCATAAATGGCCTTGGCTTGATCAAAGACCGGGGACGGAGCGCCTGCATCCGCCACAAATTCAGAGATGATGGCCATGTCCTTCTGCCAAAGATGCATCGACATCATGGGCGAGTAATCTTCAGCGGCCATGCGAGGACCTCTGACTTGCCACATCTTCGATTGTCCCGCGCTGTCCCCGATGGCCGCGAGCACAAGTTCCAAATTCAAATGGGCTCTCTCGGCCAATATCAGGGCTTCAGCAGTCGCTGCATTGTGAATGGCCACCAAGTAATTAGCGACCATTTTCAGCTTCATGCCATTGCCGAATGCCCCCAGATAAAACTGACTTCTAGAGAAACCTCCCATGACAAGTCTGGCTTTGCTGAAAGCGGTCAACGAACCACTACCGTAGACCACAAGATCTTTGGTCTGCGCCTGTGACCCAGTTCCAGACAAAGGGCAGTCAAGAAACACCATGCGTGCTTTACTCAATAGTCGCCTGGCCGCCAATTTTTCCTGGATAGGCAACGTGCTTGTCTCAATCACTGTGAGTTTTCGAGGCTCAATTTCCGAGAGCGAGCGACACACTTTCATCAGCGATGCTGCAGATGGTAAAGAGGTGATCATTACGTCGACTTTTGTCGCCAACTCCTGAACTGAACGACAAACCACACCGTTAGCCGCTTTGAGCAATTTTTTCCGTTCGGGGTCGATGTCGTAGCCATACACCCCAAACCCCGAACGAATCAAGTTCTGGGCCATGGCAAGACCCATCACACCCAATCCAATAACGCCAACTTTTTTCATCTGGATCAAAGAGCCAGGTCAGTGGCAGAGATCATGACGCGCACGATGGTGGTACGGCCTGATGCCACTGGGTCACGCTCTGAAAGGCATGCCCCATTTTCAGCAACTTACCCTCATCAAAAGCCCGTCCAACCAATTGAAAGGCTACCGGCATGGCATTCACAAAGCCTGCCGGAATACTCAAAGCTGGCAAACCCAAATAGTTGATGGCTCGGTTGCAATGCGTGATCGTTGAAATCTTCTTGGAGATCACCCCCCAGTCGCCCTGAGTGGTTTCTGCGATGCTGGGAACCGGGACAGGGATCGTTGGCAACAAAGCAACATCAGCATCTTGCATGGCCATGGTCACCCACTTCTGCGCCCATTCTGTTCTGGCGCTGATGGCTTGGTAATAATCGATACCGGTGAAATCAAATCCGGGCATGAAACGAGCAAGAACTTGCTCTGCGTAATCCTGGCGACGCGTCTCAATCCAGTTCTTGTGAAGCGAGGCGGCCTCGACGGTCAGCACAATCGACATCAAACGATTGATCACGGCCATATCTGGTGGTTCAGTCCGGACAATCGAAGCACCTAGGCCTTTGAAAACACGCTCAGCCTCCTCGATGGAGGACGCGACGCCAGCATCCAGATGCTCACGGTAATAGCCCCCAGGTACTGCTATTTTCATACCGCGTAAATCATCATCCAACATTGCCTCGTAATCAGAAACGGCATGTTGGCTGCTGGAGGTGTCCAGTGGATCGTGTCCCGCGATGACCTTCAACAAACGTGCGCAATCGCGTGCGCTTCTGGCCAAAGGACCCACGCAGTCCAGCGATTTGGACAGGGGCATCACCCCAAATGAGCTGACCCTGGACCAACTTGGCTTCAAACCAGTCACGCCACACATCGCAGATGGATGACGAATCGACCCCCCGGTATCCGTCCCGAGGGAGGCGCAAGCCAACCTGGCAGCGACAGCGGCTCCGGAACCGCTTGAGGAGCCTCCGGGACAATCATCGGTATTCCAGGGATTTCGAACATGGCCGTAATGCAAATTGAAACCCGTAGGACTCATGGCGAATTCGGCCATGTGCAAAAGTCCGAGGTCGATGGCACCGGCTTTGTCCAGGCGGGTCAGCGCCGTTGAGGTCACATCAGGGATGAAGTCTTTCGTGATGATGGAACCATCATTGGTTTTTCGACCTCGTCGATAAAACAGCTCCTTGTGGGCCATGGGCACGCCGTGCAATACCCCCAGAGCATGACCTTTGGATCGCATCACATCAGCCCTGCGGGCAGCATCTAATGCGATCTCAGCCTGCAGCGAAGCCACACAATTGAGCTTTGGCCCCAGCTTCTCCAAGCGGTCCAGGGCCACCTGCGTCATTTTTTCCGAGCTGATCTCACCCCGAGCAATGGCACTGGCGGCCTCGCATACGCCCAAATTCGCAAGTTGATCAGTCATGGCTGCCTCATTTGGGAGTTAGCGAACACCCAGGAATCGTTGCATGGTGTCACGGTCATTCATCAACTCATCGGCCAAACAGTGGTGAACAATTTCACCCGTCTCCATCAGGTAAACCTCATGGGCCACCGACAAGGCGCTGTAGAGATTTTGTTCAACCAACAAAATACCCAAACCGGTTTTGCCCAATTCAGCAACGATGTCTTCAAGGTGTTGAACCATGACGGGTGCCAGCCCTTCGGTGGGTTCATCCATCAGCAACATTTCAGGATCGGTCATCAGTGCTCTGGCCACGGCCAACATCTGTCGTTCGCCACCGGAGAGCTGCGTACCCAAGTTGTTCTTACGCTCCTCCAAGCGAGGAAACAGCTCGTACATCTTCTTGATCGTCCATTTGCTGTCAGGATTTTTAGAGGCAAAAACCGTCAAATGTTCGGTGACAGTGAGCGATGCAAAAAGACGTCGCCCTTGTGGGACAAATCCAATGCGTCTGGATGCGATCACATGTGGGCTGAGACCCACGAGTTCATGTCCATCGTATTTGACGCTGCCTTTGCTGATGCGGGGCGGGTTCAAGCCCATGATGGAGCGAATCAGCGTAGTTTTACCCATCCCGTTGCGCCCCAGCAAAGCCACGACCTTGCCTTTAGGCACTTTCATGTTGACGCCACGCAAAATGTGGGCGTCACCGTAGTAACTGTGCAGATCGTTGATTTCAAGCATGACGTGGCTTTCCCAAATAAACCTCTTGCACCTTTTCATCGACGCGAATCTCATCAGGTGTTCCACCTGTGAGCACTTGTCCAAAATGCAGGCACGTGACGTAATCCACCAAACCCAAGGCCAGATCCATGTCGTGTTCGATCAAAATCAGTGTGAGATCTCTGGGCAGGGCATTGATGACATCGGCCATCTTGACCCGCTCTGCTGGTGACAACCCCGCAGCGGGCTCATCCAGCAGCAACAATTTGGGTTTTTGAACCAGTGCCATGGCCATTTCCAGTTGTCGCTGTTCACCGTAAGACAAGGTTTTAACCTCTGTGTTGCGTTGACCTACCAACTGGGCGTTTTCAAGCGCCAACTCAATCGCTTCTTTTTCTGATGAACTGGGCTGGCCACTGCCAAACAAAGCAAATTTACGACTAGACAGTCCTGAAACGGCCAGCCGTATGTTTTCCTGCACTGACAACTGCGGAAACAGATTGGTGATCTGAAAAGTCCGCGAAATTCCCAGACTCGCCCGTCTGTTGGTCGTGTAGCGGGTCATGTCAACCCCGTCAAAGTGCACCGTTCCACTGGAAATCGGAACTACACCTGCAATGGCGTTGAACAATGTGGTTTTACCAGCACCATTGGGGCCAATGATGGCTCGCCTTTGGCCAGCAGGAACCGCCAAGGTCACACCGTCTACAGCCCGCAAAGCACCAAAGGTGACACTCACGTTTTGAAGAGAAAGAATGGAATTCGTCACAAAAATATCCCTTGATGGCCAGTGTGACCGAGGCGCAGCTCAGACACACTGGCAGGCGTGCTTCAATGGTTGGTGATCCAACGATCAGGACTTCTTGATTCCCTGGAACTCACGGCTGTATGAAGGTTGCTTCATGTAAACCTCAGGGTCGTATTTACCGAACTGAGACACGCCCGGATAGACCTCAATTGGCACGTTCCAGAACTTGCCATCAGGACGCACCCTTGTTTCACGGATGAACACATCGTAGACCGGGTTGCCGTACTTATCGAGCTTGACAGGTCGTCCCAGTGGGGAGTTGGTCAATTCGGTTGACTTGACCGCATTGAGGAATGCCGTCTTGTCCTCCACACGTCCGTTGATTTTTTTGATCGCTTCGGCAATCCACATGGCACCCGAGTAGTGGGAGAAGCCATAAATGGAAGGCAGCTTACCAAAAGCCTCGGTGTATTCGGCGACGAATTTTTTGGTCGCGGCATTGTCGGAGCCTTCGGCAAAGTGGGCCGACGAAATGATGCCGCCAGCTTCCGCACCGAGTGTCCGAATGACCGACTGGTCTGTCAGGTTCATGGCACCGTACATGGGCAATTTGCCTTGAAGACCAAAGTTTTGGAATTGCTTGATGAAGCGGTTGGCATCCGCACCGGTTTCCATCACAAAAACAGCGTCTGCGCCCGCATTCTTGATCTGGGCCAGGTAAGGGCTAAAGTCTGCTGTGTTGATGGGATGCCAGAATTGTTGAATCACCTGACCACCCAACTCTGTGAATGTCTGGCAGAAACCACCACATTGCTCATGACCAAATGTGTAGTCTTGCGAGATCGTCACGATTTTTCGGACTTTCTTCACGTTGTAGGCATACTCCGCCAAGGGACGTGGCATCTGACTTGCCGAGTACCCCGCCACTCGGACAATATTGGGCACAGCTTTACGCTGCGTCAAATCGTCAGCAGCCACAACAGGAATGAAATACGGTGTACCGCTCGATCGGGCATATTCCGAAATGGCCAGACCGGTGTTGGCCAGCACGCTGCCCATCAGGAAGTGCACGTTGCGCTGCTCGACCAGTCGACGCGATTTTTGCAAGGCCATGTCCGGGTTGGAGCCGTCGTCCTCAATCACGATCTCAACCTGACGTCCGGCCAGAGTCAAACCGTTTTGCTTCCAATACAACTCAAAGCCCTCAACCAGCTCTTTGCCGCCGGCAGCCAGAACCCCGGTCAGCGGTGACAGCAAACCAATACGGATGGGCCCCGTTTGGGCTTGCGCATTAGTCACCCAAGGTGCTGCGCCAGCAGCCATTGTCAAACCGACTGATTTGATGAAATTTCTACGTTCCATGATGCACTCCTGATTAATGAAAAAACAAAGGAAAAACAACTACGGCTTACTCACTTCTTCTCACGCGACTTGATGAAATTACGGGCAGCGCCAAGAACGCCGGTCGGAGCAAAAATCATCGTGAAGATGAACATGAAGCCCAGCACCATCAACCAACGCTCGGTGTACAAACTGACAAAGTTTTCAAGGGAAATGACCAAAATAGCCCCGATGATGGCGCCAAACAAAGTGCCGACTCCGCCCACGATCGCCATCAACAGGCCCTCTACGGATTGCGCCAAGGCCACTGTGGAGGGGCTGACGAAACTGTTGAAGAAGGCATACAGGGCGCCCGCAATGCCAGCAAAAAATCCGGACACCACAAAACCGATGAACAAATGCAAAGGGACGTTGTATCCCAAGGTCCGCATACGAGACTCGCTGTCACGAATCCCCTTCAAGGTCAGCCCAAAAGGTGAATTGACAAACTTCCACATGCTGAAGGTCACCACAGCAAAGCAGGCTGCAACAAAGTAGTAAAGGTTTTGTTTGTTAAGCAACCATTCAGGAGCAACACTGCCACGTATGCCGTTTTCACCGCCTGTGACAGAAGTCCAACGCAGACAAACACCCCAGACAATCATGCCCAGCGCCAGAGTCAATAGAATGAAATACACCCCTGAAGTTCTGATCGCCAACGCGGCAAAGATCATGGAGATAACCATGGCCGCCAAGATCCCGATCAAGGCCCCCACCCAAACCGAACCACCGATCACGGTGACGTAGTGGAGGACCACGTAGGTCGCCACACCAAAGATGGCACCATGACACAAGGAGGTTCTTCCAGTAAAACCCGCCATGATGTCAACTGACATGGCCAACATGGCGAATATCAGGATTTCAGTTGCAATGCTGGTTTTGTAGCCTGGTAAAAGCGTGGGGATGAGTGACAGAACAATCAGACCCAGTACGACATAAACCGCTTGTTTTTTGTTGACCAACATTTAAGCCACCTTTCCGAAGAGGCCCAAAGGCCTGAAAGCCAAGAGAATGGCCATGGGACCAAAAATCACGAAATAAGCCAATTCAGGAAACCAGACTTGCCCAAAGGTGGACAACATCCCGACCAGCAAACTGCCCACAGCCGCTCCGATCAAGCTGCCGCGTCCACCGATGATCACAACCGCCAGGCTGTAGACCAAAATTTCCGAATCAGCAGTGGGGTACAAAGTTAGAAATGCCCCACCCATCACACCGCCTAATCCAGCCAGAGCGGAGCCGAGCATGAAGGTGTAAATAAAAACCCGGCGAATATCCACGCCCATGGCAGAGACCGTCTCGGCATCATCCACGCCAGCGCGGATCAAAGCACCGAGCCGGGTTTTGGTGATCAAAAGGCTCAGTGAAATGAAAATCACGACCCCGACCAAGAGGACAAACAAGCGGTAAATGGGGTACGTGACATTTCCAAATTCTGCTGGGCCATCCAGGAATGCAGGGACCTGAATGCTGAAAGTGTCGCCACCCCACAAAACCAACGCCAAGTCATTCAGGACAAACGCCACCCCCAGCGTCAGGAGCACCTGCCTGAGTTCGACTCCACGAACAAACCTTAAAAGACCAAAGTCAATGATGAAACCTATCACCGCAATGCCGACAGCCGCACCAATCGCCCCCAAAAAGAAGTTGCCTGTCAGATTGGCCACCGTCAAGCCTAAATACCCTCCGAAAAGGTAAAGGGCTCCATGCGCCAAATTCACAATCCGCATGAGGCCAAAAATCAAGGTAAAGCCGCTGGCCACGACGAACAGCAAAGCCGCAAATGTTGCTCCATTGAGGAGCTGAAATATCGTCATTGACACGGTAAATTCATCCTTTAAATTCGGACTTTCGTCACTGTAAACACACCACTGAACAACATCCCCCCTGACTTGAAGAGAGGTCAACGTCTCATTGCTTCAGTCCTCGGAAAACTGCGATGGCTGAGACTCATACCAGTCAAGAATCTGCTCTCCTGTCCAGAACAAAACATCCTTGCGGGCACGAATTTCAGTCAACAACTGTTTGTAGTACTTGAGTCGATGTGGGGCCCCCATGATGTAGGGGTGAACCACCAACGCCATCACGCGTGCAGAGTCGACAGAGTCTTCGTATATTTGCTCAAATTGATCGATGCCCCGGCGGTAATACTCCGATGCGGTGTGGTGCTGAATCAGCATCATCGCCACGTCGTTGCACTCTTGCGTGTAGGGCACGTTGACGATGGGTTGATGGCGTGTCTTCAAGTACACGGGTTGATCATCCAGAACCCAATCACAAACGTACTCATAACCGTTTTCAGACAACAAATCCGGGGTATGCCAGGTTTCTGTCAAGCCAGGCCCCAGCCAGCCACGTGGCCGTTTCTGAGTGAACGACCTGATCGCCTCAGTGGTTTTGGCTATGTCTTCCTGCTCGTTCTCGACTTTCTGCATGTTTCTTTGGGTGTAGCCATGCCCCATGAACTCCCACCCCCGATCCAGTGCAGCCTGCGAGATTGGCTCATAAGCTTTGATGGCTGACCCGTTGATGGCCAGTACGGCCTTGATGTCGAGTTCATCGAGCACCTTCAACATCCGCCAGAAACCCACCCGATTTCCATACTCATGCCACGCCCAATTGGGAATATCCGGCATGGGTGAACCACCTGCAGGTGGCGTCAAAACCGTTCGAGGCATTGTTTGATCGATGTCCCACTCTTCAATGTTCACGATGGTCCAAACCACCATGCGTGCGCCACCCGGCAGCTTTAAAGGCTTTCGGGCATTGATGGGGGAATACTGAATTCTTTCCAAAGGCTTCATATCACAAGCTCCTGTCAGCAATGGTGATGTTCAGATCACTCAAACCCTGAACAGTTCCGCAAAGGACGTCGCCGGGAATAACGGGTGCAACCCCAGCCGGTGTTCCGGTGTAAATCAGATCGCCCTCTGCCAAGTCATATAAATGCGAAAGGTTGCTCACAATTTCGGGTACGTTCCAGATCATTTTTTCGATCAAGGAGTCCTGCTTGCTTTGTCCGTTGACAGAGACGGCAATGCGACCACTCTGGATGTGACCGACCTCGGAGACAGTTCGCAAGTTGCCACAAGGCGCAGAGGCATCGAAACTTTTGCCAATTTCCCATGGCAAGCCATTTTTTCCGGATTCACGTTGGCGATCACGACGTGTCATGTCAAAACCGACTGCATAACCAAAAATATGGTCCAGTGCCTTCTCTTTGCTGACTGCACGTCCCGCCTTTCCGATGGCGACCACCAGCTCCACTTCAAACTGGAAGTCATCGGTTTGAGGGGGATAAGGCACTTCCTGTCCGCTCAAGACAATGGCATCGCGAGGTTTTTGAAAAAAGAAGGGTGGATCACGCTCGTCCGACTCCTTCATTTCGCGAATGTGTTCGAGGTAATTGCGCCCCACGCAATAAATCCTCCTGACCGGAAAGGAAGTGGCCGATCCTTCAACCGGCACAGCCACCACAACCGGCACTTGAACAGCGTAATGGGTCACTTGGCTGTCTTTCTGGCGTCTTGATACCAATCCAGAATCTGCTCGCCGTTCCAATGCATCACGCCCGTGTGTTTGGCCATGTGCTTGTAAACCTCTTCAAGATACTTGATGCGGAAAGGCTGACCAGAAATATAGGGATGAATGGCGATGGCCATCACACGCGGACGGTCCGAACCCTCTTGGTACAAGCGGTCAAAAGTATCGATGCACTTTTGCGTCCAGTAGGAGGCTTCGTGGTGTTGGACAGCCATCATGGGGATATCGTTGTTTTCAACGGTATACGGAATGGTGATGAGCGGGCCATGCTCGGTTTGGATTTCGGTGGGCTCTTCGTCATAGACCCAATCACCAATGTATTTCACGCCTGCAGCAGCCAGATGGTCTGGCGTTTCATTGGTCTGTGTCAGTCCTGGGCCAAGCCATCCGACCGGACGCTTACCCGTGAATTTTTCAATCACATCCAAAGAGCGCTTGATCATGGCCGGCTGGTCAGGCTCGAGGTGAATTGGTCCTTGCTGGTAACTGTGACCCATGAACTCCCAACCTGCATCTAGACAAGCTTGAGCAACGCGCGGGTAATCCTCACAGACACGGGCGTTGATGGACAAAGTGGGTTTAATGCCCAGCTTCTGGTAGAGCTCATGAAAGCGCCAGAATCCAACCCGCATGCCGTATTCGTGCCAACTCCAATTGGCCACATCCGGCAAAAGCACAGCCCCCGTTGGCGCGGGAATCACTTGTCGCGCCATGGGTTTGCTGATGTCCCAAACTTCAAGGTTGACGATGGTCCACACGATGATTTTGCCGTCATTGGGCAGTTTCATTTTGGGGCGATCAACAATGGCGCTGTAGGGAACTCGTTCACGTGGAATCATGGTCATGTGCTCACTCCTTTACTTCTGGACGTAGGTAATTTCCCAACTCTCAACAATCTGACTGCCCGCTTGCTTCAAGATCACGGACATGGGGCAACGGGCATTCATGTCTTCGCGCAGACGCAGCATGTCTTCTTCGGTGCCTGAGGTGGTGGCTTTCACCTTCAATTCAATGGTGGGAAAGGGAACGGGCACATCGGCCACCCGATCAATTCCCCGATGATCCAAATGGCCCAGCACATCGATTTTGTCGATCTTCAGATCAATCTTCATCTCCATGGCAATGCGGCGGGCAATGACATTGGTGCATCCAATCAGGGCACCCAGCAACGTTTCCAATGGCGTAGGCCCGACATCGGTGCCATGACGGTAAGGTGGCTCATCGATCACAAAGGAATGTCCACGAACGCGTACCTCCGTGAGACTCGCTGTCGGCGCATAACCCTCCAGCGCCACCTTGATCAATTTGTGTTCTTTGACATTCAGCACGCTATTTCCTTTTTGAGCGCTTCAAGACTGGGCTTGATCAGTGCTTCCAAGCTGTGAAAGTTAAACACAGCACCCTTTTTTTGCCAAGCTTTGGCATTAGCTAAAGTGACAGGCAAACCAAAACGCTCACCCTGCGCCTTGATTTTTTGGGCGATGTGATCCAATGCCGCTTGGACTTGAGGCAGGGTGATATCGCCGCCAAAACCCATGCTGTGTGACAAGTCATAAGGCCCGATCAGGAACAAATCAAATCCTTTGACGGCCAGGATCTCATCGATATTTTTAAGGCCCTCCTCCGACTCAATCTGGGGAATGATGATCATGTCAGCCGCCCTGCTGCCACAGGCATAACTGACGGTTTCCAAAATCAACTTTGCCTCTTGAGCCGTCTCAACCCTGGGAACAATCAAGCCATCAATGCCCCGATCCAGATAGCTCACCCAATCTTCAACTTGGCGGGTTTTGCTGCGGACCACCGCTGCTGCGCCATGGCGCTGAGCGGCGCGAGCCATGGGCCCCACCATGTCGATGCCAATCCCGGCCCGTTCGCAATCGATGAATAAAATATCGATGCCCAGTCTGGATACCAAATCGGCCACGTCAAATCCACCTGCAAAGGTGTTGATCGCCAGAACAGGCTGATCTGCCTGTATTTTGTTTTTGGCGTTGGATCGAAAATTCGTCATGCTTTTTTCAGTTCGCTCAAACACATGATTTCAGCGCTGGTCATCACAAATCCAAGTGCAGTTCGGATGCATAGCAAGGCCGCATCGTGCAAACCAGGATCGTCCATGGTGTCCACACAGTCGCTGGGGACAATGACCGCGTAATCCTTGGAACAAGCGGCCGCCACCGTTGAAAGCACACAACTGTTGGTGTTGACGCCGGTGATGATGAGGGTGTTGATCCCATGGGCTCTCAAAGTGAAATCCAGATCGGTGCCCACAAAGCAGTCGTATCGCTTTTTGGTATTCACGATCCAGTCTTTTTTCGCATCTATCACTTGCGGCATTACTGTGCAGCCTGGTGATCCCTGCAAGTTATGACGCTCCACATTTTTGCGAGTGGCATGCGGGTCATCCGCTCGCGTTCTCCAAAACGGGTTAGAACGAATTTCAGGCACATCACGGTAAGTGGTCACCAAGTGGATGACAGGCCAATCCTGCTCACGGCACCAAGCAAACAATTTGGCAGCATTCCCCAGCACGCGATCAGCTTGCGCCTGGGTCTTGACAGGCATCGTGGCCACAGAGAGGTCCATGTGACCACGATGCAAATCGATCGCGATGACGGCTGCTTTGACTTTGTCAACACCGAAGTTCATGTCAGCCTCAAATCAAAGGGTTGTGAGAAGTGCTCAGCAGTTTTTTCTGATCGATGCCAAACCGATCAGCCAACCAATCAGCCAGGATCTCCTGACCAATGGTCGGGTTGTCGTGCTGGCAATGCTCTGCTCCGGTTTCCTCTTCAGACAACAAGCGCAAGGTGACATCTACCCCCTTGGCCTTGCCGTAGTCATAGACCTTCTTGGCTTGAGATACGGTCAATACATCGTGTCCACCATGCATCACCAAAAACGGGCACTTCATGTTGTCAAGATGCCCGTCCAGAGTGAAATCCTTTGCCTTTTCCATGGAGGCTTTCATGGTTGGCTTGCCAAAAACCCACTTGATGTGCTCGGCCAAGCCATGGTCTTCAGAGGCATTGCCCCAGAGGTCTGTGATCGCCCAGATAGCACCATGTGCAATGCAAGCGGCCAGACGTGGCTCATAACAACCCGCACGCGCAGCGTAATAACCACCCAGGCTGGAGCCAGCCACAGCGATGCGCTTGGGGTCCACATCAGCACGCTTCTCGAGCCAATCGATGCATTTGCCAATTGGAACTTCGGTGTCAACCCTGTTGACCACGTTGTGGCGACGCAAAGTACCACCTTGGCCAGGGCCGTCAATCATCAGCACCGAAATGCCGCGCTGAACAGCACCACGGGCTTGCATGAACCACATTTCATCCTTGATGGAATCCAGACCACCCATACAAATCAAAACCGGTTGCCGCTTCTCAGGGAATGGTGCACGCACGAAGTAGCCGCAAATGGTGACGCCGTTTTCATAAGGGATTTCAACGGCTTCACCAGCAGGGTTCAAATGCGAAATGAACTTCTTGCTGCATGCCTCCATTTTTTCAAATGTGGGCAAACGGCGAGGATCATCTGGTTTAAGGAAAAACTCTGCCTGACGGTAATAGTCTGCAGCGCGCAGGTAGCAATTCATGGACGTCTTGATGTGCCCCAGACGCTCTTCTTCGCAGCCGCGATTCCAGTTGCGATCGCCAATGTGCATCCATTCCTTGTGCCAGCTTTCAAGATTCCCTGGGATCATGCGGCTGGCCGCCTGGAATACTTCGCTCACCGAGCCTCCACCCTCTTGTGTTTCTCCCAAACCTCGGCGGAACTGGTAGGCCTGCCATGGATGCTCTGGCCAATGATGCCAGCCGTAAGGTTCGTAATGCGGCAATCGGTTTTCGGTGATTTTTTCGATCAGGTTGTCTTCTGACATGTGGAAAGCTCCTGCTGTTTGATTCCAGAAACATTCACTATTTTCAAGTGACTTGAATCATGATACGCAGCAGATGAAAACTGTCCACCATTTTTTTCTAAGTAATTACCCGATACCCTTATTCACGCATACAAAAATCAAAGACGCGCTGAATCTCAGAGCCATAAAGATGCACGAGTACGGAAAGCTGATCGTCATCAGCAAGGGGGCCCCGTTTAAGGGTGCACCAAAAAGTGCACCTCAGCCATGTGCACAGCTATGGATACACCAATACAGCAACTACCCAGTTGCAACAGCTTCAAATTAGCGCACAAAGACTGTGCACTGAAGCCATCACCGATGCAGATGCGCTGCGAATCCTTGCCGAGCAGCCTCGTTCAAGCCTTCTCGCCCAGTCGCCCATCTCTGAAATCCGCCAGGGCTTGGTAAATTTCTTCCTTGGTGTTCATCACAAACGGGCCGTATTGAACAATAGGCTCTTTCAGGGGCTTGCCGGCCACCAGAATCAATTTGGCATCGCTGCTGGCCTCGATCACCACGCCATCGGTCTGTGGTGTGTTCGCCAAAATGGCCATACGCTGCAGCGGCACGGCCTGACCACCGATACGAACTTCGCCGCGGTAGACATAAATGAAAGCGTTGTGGCCTGCGGGCAATGTCTGCTCAAAGCGTGAGCCTTCG
>JACCDH010630451.1_pt1 | contig 19931 bp, 23 predicted proteins | sample 7442481 | NCBI WGS metagenome assembly JACCDH01 (sample SAMN15323433, study PRJNA562643) | freshwater metagenome | isolation source: river surface water | place: USA:Blue River Watershed | collected 2017-08-15 | reverse complement strand
ATTCAATTGAATAGTTTTAGCTGTTAAGCGGGTTTAACAAATCGCATCTAAAAAGTCACAAATGAGATAGCTTGCGATGATCAAACGTTGATTGAACGTTTGGATTTGAAAATACAGAATATGGTGCGGATGTCGGAATCGAACTAACTATCTATAAACTAGTAATTACCTAAAGACCGTTAACTTCTAAAATTCAAAATACCGTCAAAAATACCGTCATCTGCGTTGCCTTGCTTTGATGAAATATTTCTAAATCAACATTCACAATCTTACACAATTATTATTGTTAGTGTCAGCAATTATTTCTTTCTTGGCCAAACTGACCCCCACCATACCCCCACCCCACCATTTTTTAAATGGGTCCCATCCAGCCATACTTACACTGTGTTTTGGACAAACGATTGTCTAGTTTTATGATAAGCCTAAAAAACAAGTATGATTATTATTTTTACTTGTCAGCATTAATTATGGATGATTTTGAAAATATACAGCAGAAAGTAAACAAGATTAAGGAAGCTAAGGATGCAGCTAGTACTAAAACACTTGCTGAACTGGATAGGTGGGTTGAAGAGAAAGAAGATGCGAGAAAAAATGCTGAGAGATTATACAATCGCTTGTCTCAGCTTAGAAAATCTCTTAATGGCAATGTTAAAACATATGTTTCTTTAGCTTCTAATGTCATTAAATTTGGTATAGGGAGTTCATCTCCACTTTTAAGAGGAGCAGTTTTCGAGCTCACAATTACAGCGTTCAATGATGAAGATTCGTTTCATCTCAATTCCAGTAGTGACCAACATCTAAAAAATTCTTATGTGGGGTTAAGTAATTACGCTGCATCTCAAAAAATGATTTTAGATATCCTTACTGAACGCATTGCATTAGTGCTTGCGGAGCCTGGGGGTTACATACCTCCTTATTGGGCCCTATATAGCTACGAAATTGCTTCCTATATTTCTGCCGTTGTAGCTGGAATAGGAGCTTGGGTGGCAATTTGTTTCGGTTTTGGTTGGTGGGGGTTTTTCTTCGGCTGGATTCTCGCTTACGTTGTTGGTTACGCAGCTCTCTATTTATGGCCGTTAGCTCTTCTTATTATTTCTCTCCAATTTGTGGTGTAGTTCGGACTTTTATTACCTTGATTAATACGCTTTGATTAATGATTGATCTAAATAAGAGTTACTTTTCATTTATTCCATAACTTCATCAGGCTTCTAATGCTAATTGCAGAAGGTAGAGCTGAAATAAGCAATAAAACAGTAATGAGTGGCTCGTACTCTTTACGAATCATATTATTAGGTAATGTCTGTAAATATAGAAAAAAACCAGAGAAGTAGATGACTAAAATGTAATTTAAGCCTATTGCGGTTAAAGATAGTTTCTTATTATTTTCTTTAAATAATGCTAATGCAGAAATTGCTGGGGTAAAAATTACCGCCAAATACAAAAGAAGCACTAGTAAGGATAAGAATGAAAATTCATAAACTTCTGATGGATTCCAAGTCCAATATATTGCTATCGTCACTAAAAAAAACCAGCAAATGAAGATTGCTAAGTTCATGATAAAAGTTTTTCTATAAATCATTGCTTATCCTTAGTGCTTTCATACTCTTCACGCATTTTGCGCTTAACCTCTTCCATTTGTGGTGAATCTTCAGGATAGCAACCACCTTCATATTTGCGAATAAGCATTTCGCAATCAGCTCTTGTTTTGCCCAAGCATCCTCCATCAACCATTGCAGTCGCTGAAACGCAGAAGATTGTATTAGGTGCTACTTCTATACCCTCAACTTTATAATCACGAGGTGGAGGCGGCTCGCTTTTATACAAAATCGATATGGAATAAGTAACCCCAATAAATAATAAGATTAAAATTACCCAGAGCTTTGTAAGGCTTTTAAATATAGCTATCATTAACTTTTATATTCAGTTGCGAGAAGTGATCTGGCATATCGTCCTGATCCTATGCACACAAGCCTTATCAGTTTTCCACGAAATATACTCAAATGACCTCTGCGATTAATTGGTACTTTGTATAAACAAGATTCACCTACAATTGATAAATGATATTTATCTACATGACCTTCAAAACATACATGTTTGTTCTTGGTGAGAAGTTTTTTTAACTTTTCATGTAAAGAATGTTTAGATTTGTTCCACGTTGGAATAGCTTTCATATCCAACATGATCTGACCTGCTTCATCAGTAGATGGATCTTTTAATTGTTCATTTATACTAAACATATTTACTTTTTATTTTCGGAGTAACACCCTTCAACTGATTTATATATTTTGCCAGTTTTAGGGGAGATAAAAGCGTAATCTAAAATCCCTGTAGCTTTCAATCCCGTGTTAACTATTACACAGTTATGCATTCTTCCAACTTTTGCAAAATACTCCCCTTTGTAATCACTTTTCATAATAGCAACTCCAACGTCATCCTCCCCGATACCGATAATTTGAATCCAGAAAGAGTCACCTATTTTGTAGTCACAATCTATTTTTTGGCTTGAGCTAGTATTGCAAGTTTTACCTTTGACTAGCTTTTCGAAAGTGTTGAGAGATGCTGCCTTAGTTGGAATTGCAATTAGCGATAATAGAACACACAAAACATACATATTAATTTTAGATGAAGTGCCTTTATTTCTTTGTAACATAATCATCATCCTTCATTATTTGACCTATGTAATCTAAAGTATCTTCATATGATTTTTGGTGAACTTTAAAGCTGCCATAAGTCTGCTTACCCATTTTATTAGTTGCGTATGCAAGCATCTCGCCAGTTTGTCCGTCGTACAGTACAAAATTTGTATAGAACTTCTCTGGGGGTAGTGATGTGTCAGCTGAAGTAATATCTAATTCAACGAAGCAGCGATTTAATTTTGGATCATATTTTGAAACTTGCGTATGAGTTAGGGCTGAACCAACAAGATTTTCAGACAAAATTTTCTCACCCATCTTTGCGCATTCCGAACGAAGATGAAATATTTCAGTAGCCGTTGGTAATTGGAAATTAACTTCGGAATTGGTTTTCTCAATCTTCTGATCTTGCTGAGAATTATTGCATCCAACAAGCAGTAAAACTGATGCGTAACTAATTAACAGTATTTTTTTCATTTTTGAAAACTAACTTTCTGTTGTTTCTGACTCAGTCTGAAAAAATATTTTATAAGCGAAAAATATAACAATACTTGTCGCCAACATAAATCTGCCTAACTTAACTGCGTCTCTTCCATCGTAAGGATCAAAGGCAAGCATATATAAATAGAATATTCCTGCGGCTAAGAAAATATAGATATAAAGCTTTAGCATCTGTTTAAGTATTCTCATAAGGCTTCTCTTGGTCAACGTTTATAACTTCCATTTCATGCTCTTCTTATAAGTAGTGCCAAAGCGCCTAATAAACCGACTATTAAGCAGATGGTATTTAGCCATCCAATACTAATTGTTCCTAATAGAACATTTGAATCAGCGAATGGACTCAGCGGTTTAATATCATCATGCATAAAGCTATCAAGAAGCAAGTGCGACCAAGCACCGATAAGTGCACCTGACCATGCAGCAGTTTTACTTATCTTTCTTTCACTAGTAAACCATCTAGCTTCTGGTTTGCCTCGTATTTCATCGTTCCAAATTTCAATAGCTAGCTCACACCATTTTCTTCCAAAAAGAGCACATAAAGCTGCGATTAATGTTGCTCCTAAAATCGTATGAAAGAAGAGATGCTGAGGGTTCATCGTAACCAAGAACAGCGTTATAGGTTCTAAATCAATGATGACATTTGTAATTACAAAAACTGACCAGCTAAAGTGTTTGGGTGCTATAGCTTTGACTGGGGTAATAGCTATTAAATGAAATGGAGTAATTGGCATTTATTGAAGCTCTACATCCCACTGGTCGCCGGTATTTGAGTCATAACCATCAGAATCAATTGTTACATGCCCACCATTATTGAAGTTTATGGTAACTTCATCACCATTCTTTTCACATTCTAATGAGTATGAACCGTAACCTCTTGTTGCGTTGCTAACATCACAATCGTGGTAGCCATCTGCCATTTGGCTTTCTTCGTCTGCTGACTCATTGAAATCATCATCTTGATTTTCGAAGCCGCTACTATAGCTGCCGCTTGAACTCTCACTGTTATTTCCGCAACCAAATAGGGAAATACAAACTAATAATATCGTAAGATTTCTAATCATTGATATGATCCTGGCTTATGTTCTTAATTAGCCAATCAATGTTGGCTTGTTTTGCGCCTTGAGATAGAAAGTTCTGGTCAAGAACAACGATAATCTTTTTACCCTTGCTACTAAATTCAATTGCTGCAGCTTCATCTTTACTGCCAATGAGCGCTTTTGCGTCTCCTGTAATTTTGCAAGCTTGCGCGTTCATTAGTTGAGGTCCTTCGTTTGTTTGGACGTTACCAATACGGCGGCAATTTTGAAAAGTTATCCCATTTATTTTTTCATTATTCTCCACCAACCCAAATATTACGGCATCGCTGTTTTCTGGCAGAAATGATTCGTTTATTAATCTAGGCGATCTAATTAATCTCCAATTACTTTCCAAAAGTTGTTTATTCTTTGCTAGTTGAGTATTGAAATTACTTTCCATAAAAGCATTTTCACCTATCCATATATAGTCCCATGAGGAGGGAGTATTGGGTATAAAAAGGGACAGGCTTATGGCTGTGAGTATTAGGGCTGCTAAATATTCTTCTCGCCTCTTTAATGTTTGTAATGCCCCCAAAAGAGCTAATGTTAAGAGCAATACATCCCGCGCAAAGGTAGACCACATTTCTGAAAGCATCATAAAATTTATTGCAGGTCGGGGGTCAGCTAACAACGCTTTATTTAAGAATGGCGTTGAATCGCCAAGAATTATCCAATGAGCTCCATCATCTGTTATTGATGCAGCAAGACTAAGCCTTCCACTTCTGTCGGCTGGCTGCCAAATGTAATCGCCAACCCAAAGCCACTCGCCAATATTTTTTTCTGCCCACCAACCATCACCAGATAAAAGTATTTTGTCGAAGATTGAATTGATTTTAACTGATGCACCACGGTTTATGAGAGCCGATTGAGGCCATGACGTAATGGTCGAAGTTCTAAGCAACCCATTTGCGTCAGTATTTCCTGGGGGTACGGTTAAATCATCCCTTAAATTTTTACCGCCGGTTAGAAGGTTTATTCTTTCAGCAACACCATTCATGTTTGTGTGTTCACCCACAAGAATTACAGTCCATTTCCTTTGGTTGGCTAATTCTTTGATCTTCATAGTGATTACACTATCGTCATCGTCAAATTCTTCAGTTAACCATGGCAATAAAACCAAGCTGTTATTTGGAATATCTTCTGGTGCGCTAACTTTTTTTAAATTCAATCCTGTGAACTTTGTTACGGCTTCATAATTTTCATAATACTTATATTCGGGGGAGCTTGATGCTTCTGGGATAACGAGATAACTATCACTTGTATGTCTAGGAAACGCATGAATCCAACTAACCGATACAAGAAATACAAATAGAGAGATAAACCCTAATTTTGCACCTTTTTTATTAGGTTCAATATACCTTTGTGCAATATAGAAAACTGGCAAGGAGCCTAACACCATAAGCCAAGAGGGGTCAGGCATTGATCTAGCTAATATTATTATTAGTATAGGACACAAGGCTAATACTAGTGAATTAAATACCAACTTCTTTGGGGCTAGAGCAACTAAAAACAATCCAACTAGTATTGACGGAGCAGCAGGTTCTAGATGAACCTTATAAAGGTAATCGCTTAAGATTGCTTCGCATGATCCAATCAAACTTGTTTGTAAAACCAATACTAAACTTGCACTTAATATTGAGTGATTGAGAATTAGTGAAGTTGCAGTGATGAGCGATATTGCTAACGGGGCAGGAATTATCATAAACAATCCTGCAGTTGCTATTATTACCGTTAAAACTCTATTTAAAGTATCAGCTTTATTTAAAGCAACCAATGTGGAAAACAGTAGCAACATAATTGATAGAGTTGCGTTTTCTGGAATGAGAAAAGCTGAGAGTCCAAGTAAAAAAAGGATTTTATTTCTCATTTATTTCCCATAAATCACATTTAATGAACTGTTTAGACCTGATATTCTACGGTCATGTACCAATTCAATTGACTCAACTTTCCCTTGGGAATCAGCTCTCCAGGACACCAACCATTCAACATAACTATCATCCAGCAATCTGTTCTCGCACTGAGTTATGTTTTTACTATAAGGGCAATTAAATTTAACAAAGGACTCTGATTGATCTCTCAGCCTCTGAAACTTCCTTACTACTAGATCTTCCGATGGTGAAGCAGGTAACTTGCCTAAAATCTTTTTAACACCATCTTCCAAAACTAAATATTGAGTTAGTTCGATGTTGGCAAGCTTTATAGGTTTGATCAAAGAGGCAGGATAGGGTGTGGGGTGATCTTTTTCTAATATAACAGACGCAAGTTGTTGCTCCCTCATTTTACCTATTGATGATGGATCTACACCTTCCCAAACGTCACCTATGGCCTCATCACTAAATTGATCAGATTGAAAGCTTATATTTAATGACCCCGCTGCTTTGGAATCCTTAGTTGGTCTTAAATTAAAAGATTGGAAAAGTTGGTCTGTCTCAGCACTTGCGAACAAAGAGGTTTGTAGTGCATAAACCATCGTAACAACTTCACGACCTAACGCTGGTGATCTGCCATTCAAATACGAACCGTTTGCTGTGATTTTAGAGTCTGAGACCTTTAGGCCAATACTTGTTTTAGTAAAGAGGCTAAGTGTTTTTAGCCAGTTCAAGACTTCAGTTGACCTAGCTTGATGGGGTGAAAATAGTATAGTGATACTGCCACCGGACTCAATAAACCGAGATAGCTCCATTATTTTTGGAAGTTGCTTTGCGTCAGGATTTATTAATAGCCACCGTTTTGATTGTTCCAGATTTGGTACTTCCTCTGATGGATCAGAGGCGCTTGGCAGCAAATCATATTTACCCATCGCAGAGATTATCCGAGCAAAATTCTGCTCACTTGGTAAAAGAATTTGTTTTAGAAACTCTAATCGTGCGTCTTCTCCAAGAGCAACTCGTAACTTATAGTCTTCGCCGTACCTCTGTGATGTATGTGAACCCAGTCCTTGAAGCGTTAGGGACGATAGAACTAAACCTGTAACAAAAGCTGCGGTGATGTATATTTTTTTATTTTCGCAAATTAAAAGTATCAATAAGATTGAAAATAACAACCATCCTGATAAGCCAATTATCTTTAGCCTGTCTGGTGCCTCTAATGCTCTCACAATTGAGAAAAACAGCTTAGGATATTGTTCTTTGAAGACTGAAAAGTTTGACCAAGGTGTACTGTCTAGGACTAAAGCTACAGCTCCTTTCCCAGAGCTGAATGCTATTACGGAACTATGCTTTAAGAAACGCTTTTCAGGTGAAGGCGAAAATGTTCCGAATCGATTTGCTCTTGAATAATCGCCACTCTCAGTAAACGATAAACCATAATTAGCTAACTCAACTGTATTGAACGGTAGTGTTTTTAGGCTTGTTCCAGTTTGCCAAAAGAATTTATGACCGTTTGAAATAATTTTGCCCCTTAATGCCTCCGAAAAGCTTGAATCCGGAGTGTTGGGCATACCTTCAAAGTCATACACAGCATCTGAGTTTATTACGGTGCCAAATTTTGTTGAGAGGAGTTCGTTCAGATTCTGAGTTGTGTCGTAGAGGTCAGTGTGGTCTGCAACAACTAATAGTCGACCACCACTATGAACCCAACTGGTAAGTTTTTCTAAAAAAGGTTTAGAAAGCCTTTGAGCAGGCATTTTCAATACAAATAATTGATCCTGGTCAGGGAGTTCGTTTTGTTCTTGATCGTATATTTTTGTATTTTTGTATTTACTTTTAGCTAACTTAAAAAGTTGTGAGTATGTATAGTTCGCTGAGCGCCCGAAATCATTTTGGTTAAATGAAGATAACACGGTCTCCCACTTCCCATGAGACTCATCAAATACAACACCATTAATTTTGTTTGAAGGAATGAGTATTGTAGAAAGTCCACCTAATGCAAAAGCGATTATTAAACTTGATTTAAAGTTTGTAGCCTTTAGATGAAACGTTGTTAACTTTTCTCTAATTATCAGCAGTGGAGCAAACGCAAGAGATAATCTAAAAATCTCGTTAGCAATTGATGTTGGGCTTAGCCAATAGAAAAATAATACATTTGCAATGCTAGCAATTAATATTGGAATGAAAAGCAGTTGAAGTCGTGTTTTTTTATCTATTTGATTAAAAAATATCACAAGACAACCCCATGATGGGATCAGGATAAATACTAGTGAGGATATTGGCACTTGACCAAAACCATATATGTTCAATGATTGCAAGTACGGACTTAATAACGTGAATGTCAGAAAAGTCACTAATGCATAAATACTTTCCCTACTTAAACCAAGCAGTGCGAATGCTAAAGGAATCGAGATTAAAAAACTTGCGGAACCAAACCAATAACAACTTAAAGAAAGTAGAACAAGTGCTAGTCTCTTTTTAACCCCAATTTCTACTGGAACTATTGGCAGGAAAATCGACGATAAAATAAAAGCATAATAATTGTCATCGATTAGAGCTATTAAACCAAGCCCACAAAGGCTAATAGCCCAAATAACAAAAGCCCAGCCAATTACGGACTGGGCTTTTATACAATATTGGTTTAATAACGTGAACAACCGGATGAGCAACCAGCAGAACAGCCTGCAGAGCAACCGGCTGAACACCCTGCAGAGCAACCAGCAGAGCAACCATAGCTACAGCCATAACTAGCTTCAACTACCTTGTCCTTGCCTTGGGTCCCAACGCCAGTATTCATTGCGATTTTATTCAAATCATTATGCTTAAACTTCGCATCTTTTTTTATTACTTGTTGAGTATCCGCTAGGCTGAGACCTTGTATTTCATTTGAAATTGACTCAGTTGATTTAGCTGCTAGTTCCCCAGCAGAAACATTAATTGAAAACAGTAACACCAAACAAATTAATAAGTTTTTAAACATTTTATATCTCCTAATTATTATCTACATCCGACACTACAACCGTTTGAACAGCCAATACTACAGCCATTTGAACAGCCAACACTACAACCGTTTGAACAGCCAATACTTCTTTCAACTACCTCATCTTTACTGCGAAGCCCAACCCCATTATTTAATGCTAGTTTATATAATGTTGCATTACTTTTTACTAGAACTTGGCGCGTATCTGGAGTATTCAATCCATTTATTTCAACCTGAATAGACTCTGCTGCCTTGACCGATAATTGACCAGCGGTAGCTGAAAAGCTAATAAGCATAGCCAAACTAAGCAAGATATATTTATTAATCCTAATCATGTTTACCACCCCTTATTTATTTGCAATTAATACTACTCTTTCAAAAATGGACAATCAACAACTTACTCTGATTTTGTAAGATATTTCTCAATTTGCGTAATTATTTTCTCGTTATCCCACTTGGTTGCACCCTCAAGCTTTGCAAGTATCATTCCATCCGGTGAGATGAGATAGCTAGTAGGTAACCCTCTAATATGAAAATCTTTGTTTGCTTTAGCATCTGCATCATATAAAACAATTAATTTTTTTAGTTTTAACTCTGCAACAAAACCATGGGCTTCACTGTATCCACCCTCATTCAAGTTGATCGCTAGAACTCTGAAATTCTTACGATTTATTTTTGCTGCCATGGTGTCAAGGGAAGCCATTTCTGAAACACAAGCAGGGCACCATGTAGCCCAAAAGTTCACTAGAACAAATTTTCCTTTGTAGTCCTTTAAGTTTGATTTCTTCTTGCCATCAAAAAGTACCAACTGCGGAGAAGTTATAGCTGGAGATATACTTTTTAGCATATTATTTTCTGCAGCTTGGCATATGCTTAAGGTGAAAGCTAATAAAGTTAGTGTGAGGAATAATCTTTTCATTATTTAATATTTTGAAGTATTTATTTCTTATTCTACCTAAGTAATAAATAAGAATTTATTAAATTTTGTTAAACATCAAATATAAATTATTAACCAATTAATCACTTTTTGTTAGCCATACTTATCCTATTCAAAGAGCGATTGATTTGGAACCAATTCGAATACTGTTGCTATAATTACCAAGAGGATATGGGGGTAAGATAGTTGGCCACTTTTATTGATTTTTACAACAGCTTAGATAACGATGTGGCTTTGCGGGGGAAGCAGTTCGAGCGATTCTGCAAATGGTATCTCGAAAATGATCCTTATTGGAAAAATGAAGTTGACGTGGTTTGGCTTTGGGAAGACTATCCTGACAGATGGGCGAACAAAGACCTCGGAGTAGACTTAGTTTTTAGAGATAAAGACAAAAACATCTGGGCAGTTCAAGCCAAATGTTACGACCCAGACTATTACATCAAGTATGAAGATATGGCGACCTTCATCGCCGAATCAAACAGACCTCAAATCCACAAACGTCTTTTAATCGCATCCACAGACAACCTTGGTAAAAACGCAATTAGCGTCCTACTTGGTCAAGACAATAAACCAGTTATTAGGGTTATGTTGAGCGACTTTGTTAAGTCCAATCTCATTTTCCCTGACCATCCTAATGAGCTCAAAAAAGCCAAGCTGCTTCCTAAGCCGGAACCTGTTGGCAAATATGATTACCAGCTAGAGCCTATTAATGCAGTTGCTGAGGCATTTAAAACTCATGATCGTGGTCAGCTCATCATGGCTTGCGGTACAGGTAAAACGTTCACAACATTATGGATAAAGGAAAAGCTTAACTCCCAATCTACGCTCATTTTGTTACCTTCGTTATCGTTGCTTAGCCAGACTTTAACTGAGTGGAACTTCGCAATGAATCAGGATTTTCGTTCACTAGCGGTTTGCTCTGATGAAAGCGTTACCAAGGGTGCTAAAGACGATGACCGTACCCTTGAGTCTGTAAGTGATTTACCTTTTCCCGTGACTTCAGACCCAGCTACCATCGCCTCATTCTTAAAATCACAGGGGCGCAAAGTTGTATTTTCAACCTACCAGTCATCTCAAATGATTGCGGAGGCTATGAATGATAGTTCTGTGCCTAATTTTGATCTGGTTATTGCAGACGAATCTCACAGATGTACTGGCAATATGGACAGCGCGTTCGCCATCGTTCTTGATGACTCTAAGATACGCACCAAGAAAAAGCTATTCACAACAGCTACACCAAGAACTTACTCAACAAACATTAAGCAAGCAGCTGAAGAGCGTGATATCAAAATCACGGGCATGGATGATGAGTCTGTTTTCGGGCCAGTTTTCTTCCGACTTAGTTTCGGAGATGCTATCAAACGCGGTTTACTAACTGACTACCAGCTTGTAATTATTGGCGTTGATGATGGCATGATTGCTGAATACATTAATAAACGTGAATTGATATCAACTGAAAAAGAAAAAGTAACTGATGCTAAATCTCTAGCAGCGATGATTGGCTTGCTAAAGGCGATTAAAGATTACGACCTTAAACGATTGATTACTTTTCACAGCAGGGTTAGTAAGGCGCGAGATTTTAGTGAAGAGATACATGACATATTTAAGTTAATCCCTGAGCAAGATTTACCTGAAGGTGTAATAGCAACTGATTACGTATCCGGTCAGATGCCAACAGGCCAGCGCCGTCAAAAGCTTCAGCAGCTTAAAGAACTAACTCAGGGCGATAGAATGATTCTATCAAATGCAAGATGTCTATCTGAGGGTGTGGACGTTCCAGCATTAGATGCCGTAGCTATTATTGACCCAAGACAAAGCACTGTGGACATCGTACAAACCGTTGGTAGAGCTATCCGGCTAAGTAAAGACAAGAAGGTCGGAACAATAGTAATGCCAGTATTTTTAGAGCCTGGTGAAGACGCTGAAGGCGTTATTGAAAACTCAAATTTTAAGCCGATTTGGGATGTTGTAAACGCACTAAAATCTCACGATGACAGCTTGTCTTTTGAACTAGAAGCGTACAGAACCAGTTTAGGTAGAGATGGAAAAACCTCAACTCACGTAATAGGTCTCGATAAAATTGTTATTGATTTACCCAAACAATACGATGTTAGCTTTACTGAATCTCTTAGAACTATTCTAGTTGAGAGCTCAACAGCATCTTGGAACTTTTGGTACGGCTTGTTATTAAAATATAAAGATGAGTTTGGACATTTAAGCTTCCCTGCTAGTTATAAAACAAAAGAAGGTTTCACTTTGGGAAGTTGGGTAAGTACTCAACGAAAGTCTAAAGCTCATATTAGCCTAGACCGTCTTGAGGCACTTAATAATATAGGTTTTGTTTGGGATGCATTGGATGAAAAATGGAATGAGGGTTATGCCCATCTCAAAAAATACAAAGAAGAGTGCGGAGATGCTACTCCTATAAAAACATACGTAAGCGAAGACGGCTTTAATTTATACAATTGGGCAAGAGTTCAAAGGAGCTTATACAAAGCCAATAAGCTCAAAATGGAGCGCATAAAATTACTTAATGATATTGGTTTTTTATTTGACCAGTTCGAGCTCCAATGGGAAAAGGGATATGAGCTACTAAAGTTATATCAAGATAAGTTTAAAAACATAATACCAGTAGATAAATTCACTACGGAGACCGGCTTTAAATTGGGCGCTTGGGTTCTCAATCAAAGACAGAACTATAAAACAGGAAAATTGAATAGTGATCGCATCCAAAAGCTAGATGAGCTTGGTTTTATTTGGGATTTAAGTGAGGCTATGTGGATGAATGGGTATCAACAGCTATTGAGTTATAGGAGCGAATTTGGTAATACCAATGTTCCAGTAAGATATATCTCTTCAGATCAAACAAAATTAGGTCTTTGGGTCGCCGTTCAAAGAAGATATCATAAAAAAGGCAAACTATCTTCATACAGAATTATACTTTTAGAGGATATTGGATTTGTTTGGTCGCTCAGGTAGATCGATCTCCTCATTTAGCTTTCTAAAACTTATTTTAGAGCCGCTCATCATGTTTTCAAATGCCTATGAAAGTGCTAAGTATGTTTTTATTTGCAGGTATTTTTACAACTGATTATCATCGTATTATTGAAAAGTTTATTTGGATGCTGACATGCGAAATTTAATAGCTCTATTATTTCTATTTTTATCTGCTTGCTCGACCCCCGCTAACATAAAATCGAACGTAGCAAACATTATTCCTCCTGGTGCCTGTTACGATTTTTATGTTAAGGGTGGTCTAGGCACTTATCAACACAACGCCCAGATGTTTAATCCCAAAGCAGCTTTTGCTCTGGCCATGGATGATAATAAAAGCCACGTGTGTGGTGCTGCTTCCCGAAAAGAGGTGTGTGATGACACATGGACTACTGATTGCACATGGGAGAAAGTAGAGGCTCTTGCTATTTCTCGTTGCGAGTTATTCCGAGAACAGGGCAGGTTTTCAGTTAAATCCTCGTGTAAACCATTCGCAAGAAATAACGAAATAGTTTGGGATTCTTATAAGAATGAAAAATTTGAACTACAGTAGATTTTTTTTAACTTTATTCATATTTTTAGTCTTTAGTTCTTTTGTAAACGCAGATGAATGTGAAGTTTATAGAAGAAAATTTTTAGTAGAAAATAAGTTTTCTGATAGTGACATGAAAATCTTTAAGGTTGAAGTTGATCAAGATAAGTCGCATTGTTTAAAGAATCTATTGGGCGTAATGTTCTACAAGGGTATTTATTTTGAACAAGATGCAGTCAGGGCAGAAAGAATATTTTATGACTTATCAGATAAAGGCTATCCAGAATCAACATTAAACTTTGCCTCATTATTGACTAAAAAGTTAGATCAAAATCCAGAAGATGTTTTAGTGCTTCTACTTGGATTATACAAAAGTAATGCAACAGACAAATTAAATAGTCACCTTGCAACGAAAGCAAGAGACCTCGCTAGAAGTTATATTGAGAAGCTGCCTGATATGCTATCCAGATGTCATGGAAATGAAAGTAAGTACTGCAGCAGTCAAATGATTAATCTTAAAAATGCTGATGTAATATCTTTAACCACAGCATTTGAATTGAGCCTTCGTAATCTTCAGGCCGAGGTAGCACTTAATTCCATTAATGAGACTAGAAGCGCCAGAGAGAAGGTTGATAATATTATGTCAATTCTTGCTCTTGGATTGGTTGCTTATAATATAGCAAACCTTGCTCAGATCAAGGGGTCATCTGTAACTTCGGCGCCATCTACTTCTGGAAATCAAAATCCATGGTTTAATTATAATCAAGGTTTCGGAAACCCTTTAGGTTTGTATCAATTTCAATTACATTAGCACTTTCAACGAAGTTAACCTAGTTTTCATCGATAGCTTTTTTAACTTCGTTAATTGAATTTAATCTAACATATCCTAGAGCTTTCCTGCCGCGTGACCGTCTAGCAGTGGTCATTTTTAGCAGGTGAAGACTGTCCTCGAGAAGTTGTAAACGTAAACTTTGTTTACTTCGTTGTAATCTTTTTTGCTTGGTTTCATTTCCATGTGCCAATCTAGTTTTAGATAATTTTTCAATTCCGGCTTTTGTATTTGCACCAGTTGCAGCTCCTCCATGAAATTTGCATTTTTGCTTTTTGCTTTGCTTAAGCGCAGGTAATTTGCATTGCATTTTTGTTCTGCGCGAAACACCCAAGCAACGTTTGCATTTAATTTTTCCACCAGCAGTTATTAATATATTTTCCATTTCACACTCACTCAAGGCCCCTTAAGCGGAGCAGATTTTTAATTTTACGAAGCTATCCTTGAACCGGAATCTACTTTCGTGGGTTTTGTAGGTATCCCCCTAATATATTTTTAATATTTTAGGATTCAAAATTTAATACTAAAAATAAAAAGGGGTCGCTAACGAAACCTACGAATTCAAAGTAGCGTTTCTGAGATCCCAGGACGGATCCAATAACGTGTAGTCTTCCTACCAACATTTTCTGTGAGCATTTCTGTCAACCAACCCAATTCGACAAGTGAATCTAAAGCTAACTTTGCTTGCCAATCTTTTGATAAATTTGCCCAACCTTTGTGAATTAAGTTCCTTTGAGTAAACCCATCTTCAATAGCACCAGCAAGTAACTTCGAAGCCAAAGCTCTTGCAGGTGCAGCGTCGTGACCGTGTACTGATGCATAAATACGATTAGCATGAGATTTAAGATAGCTGGCAAAACGCAGTGATGCCTCTAAACATTGAACACAGACGGCACCACTATGGCCATCGAGTGAATGATACAAAAGAGCGAGCCCTGGAATAAGAGATCGATACTTAGAAAAATGACTATTTTCTGACGAAGTTAACGTAGTCTTCCGAAGCATCGCTTCATTTTTAACAAACCACTTATTAAATAGAATTTGTGCCTCAGGAGAAAAGTGTAACAAAACCACCCCCCTGTGATCTACGATTGCTTCTGAAAAATATGCTGAGTTAATGTCTTTCAACTTCGTTACAGCCGCATACATTTTCTCTAAAGCTACTTTATTCTCAGGTCGATCAACCAAATCAATTGATTCATTTTGATCGGGCCACACTAACAACTGAAAACGCTGAAGTAGACCATCATTTTTTGAGCTCCCACTTTGAGCAGATTGAACATAGCTTTTAATTCGATCAGGTTGAAACCCCCCAAAAACTGCTAACAAATATCTATTTAATGTGATTGATCCTCGCGCGATACGATCAAATGTATAACTTCCATTACCACCCCACCCAGACAAAAAGAAACCACGTGCCGCTTCTTGCCCTTGAGAGTCTAAGCTTTGTAGCAAGCCAGAAAGCTCATCAGATAGCGCCAAAATTCCCTGAGGATTATTTGATAGAATTTCGCCTAGGGCTTGATAGGTTACATCGTTAACCAAGTATCGTTTCTTGACTGGCTCAACAGGCTCTTCAGGTGTTGCTCCCTTTGGCTTTTTCATTGCACTATCAAATGCCGCTTTATCTTTCTTATATTGAGCATAGTCATGCTTATACTTAACGGCCGCTTGCTCTTCTAGGTGTTGAATTGGTTTTAACGCGGCTGTTAAGGCTGGGGTTTTTTTACTACCAGGACTGCCAACAATCCCACCCCAAAAACCAGAGTGAACTACCCATGACTCGTCAAACTCTCTAGGCAGAATACCTATCCGATTTCCAAGCACCGTCCCTGCACCGGCTAATACCGCGACCGCCACATAATCGACCTCGCACGATAAACGTTCGGCAATATCAACGACTCCTTCACTAATAGACTTAGGAAGATAATTAGGATTGAGCTTCATAACTGGCAACAATTGCCCGGGTAATTTTTGAGGATTTGAGCTGATATTGTGCACCTCATCATGTTGCACTTGATCGCTTAGCTGATTAGTAGGAATTGTTTTAGCAGGATTAAGCCACCCAAGCCTTTGCGCTTCTGCAAAAATAAATCGGTAATCAATACTTTCTGGCAAAAAAGAATCCCAAGTTTTAGATGCCGTATGAAGATCAAACTTCTCCGAAGTGGCTGACCAGTCTAGCCAAATGCCTCGACCAACCTCACCTAGTTTCTTCAGCGCCAATCCACACTTCACCCATATTGCTCTGTCGTCTGCTCTAATATGAAGTAAAGCACTTCGGAGATTCTTTAGATCAGGCGCATTTAAAGTTGACGGAGTGGTTTGTTCGACAATTGGCACATGCTGAACAAATGGTTTCTTTCTACTTCCCAGCAAATGCCATAGCGAAAGAAGTGTATCAGGGATAATCGGGATATATTGCCATGAACCAGCACCAGCCCATTGATATGGCTGACCTGTTTCAGGATGAATCGAAGGCGGCAAAACATCTTGCATAGTCTTTCCATTTTGAGAAGCGCACCTTAATTCAAAAATCATTGCATTATCTGCAGGATCGATCTCTTGATGGGTTACCATTAATACATAGTCAGGCGGCAACTTATATAAAAGTTTAGCTCTGTTATCTCGACCAGAAGTTATCTGAACTGCGTCTCTAGCATTTAAGAGATCATCTAGATTGATATTGTGCTTTGAGAGGAACTCTCTAGCTTTGGTGACAGAATCAATATCAAAAGCAACCGTGGCACCATGCAAACAATAAGCATGCGCTAGGCCAACATTACCACTCATATACTTGATATTTGTTAAGTCAGTAATTGCATTTTGACGCTCATTCCAGCCTTTTAAATTTGGTCCTTTTGATCCAGCCGGGATTGGCACTAGGGCCAATCCATGCTTGATGTATTCCTCAATGAGATTCACACTAATCTCCTTTTAATTGTTCTAAACGCTCAATGTGTTTTAATAATGCAGATAGTTCTTTTAGACCTGGCTTCCCCGTCTCAGGATAAGTAATACAATCTGCAATTAGAAGTTGGATGTGCGCATTAAAAATTAGCTTCACGCGCTCAAAATGTAATGATGAAGAAATGGTTTCGGCTGAATTTAAATTATTCATCATTAGCCCCATTAGAATTTTTAGCTGCTAATGATTGACGCAACTCTCCAACGTTCCAGCTGGTTGTACCCTTGGTCAATTTATGTGGTTTTGGAATATGCCCATTTTTTACAGATCGCCATACTGTAGCTGACGAACATGCATATAAGGCTTTTACTACAGGCAGCCTAACTTGATAACTGTTAGGGTAATGATCAAAATCTAATAAAACAGATTTTGGTTTTTTTGTAAGGTCGTTAGGCATTTGGTTTTCCTCATTTGTGAATGAGTTACCAAATTAATTGCTTTCTGAGTTAGTAAAAACAACTGAGCTTAGCAGAGTAAGCATTTAGCTTAGCTCAGTGCTGCTTTTCCCACTCTCTGCACCAACGTTCTATAACAGGCGGACTTTCAAGTGCAGGATATAAGTCAATCATATTTCTGGCAAAAACAGATTTAAAACGGTATTTAAAAGGTTCTTTCTGCCATTTTAACCAATGCGAATAAACTTCTTTTTTAGCTTTTTGCTTTAAATCATTTTCTAGTTTTGCTTTAGCTCCTGCAATCGCTAGTTTTTTTCTAGAATCTTTATTACCTTGCAATAGGCCCTTTTCATAGCCCTCGTTTATGCCATTATCGATCGAAACAAATGATTGCATGGATGATATTAAGTGAATGAATGCTAATAAAGTTGCATTATGGTTTTGCTCTTTTACAAAAAACCTAACTTCTTCGATAAGCATTGCGTAAAAACCGAATTGATAGGTTTTGATTTTCATATTTAGTGATTTTGAAGTTGCCATTCGATACTTAATAGTTTCCAGGCAGCCATTTTCACCGTATATATCCAGCCCATATTCCAAAGCAATTGTAATTAGTGCTAAATCCATCGTCTCAAGAATTTTTTCTGCATAATTGAAAAAATCTAAAGTTTCCTTGAGCTCATCAAGCTCTTTGGAGTGAAGGTATAAATATTTTTTTGGCTTCATATTATTCGCTTAATTGCTTCATCCAATTGATCACTCCACCATTGGGCTATTGCCTTCCGCTCATTATCATAAGTCGCTTGGTTGTATATATTGCTAGCTTCTGTAGCATCTTTATCCTTATGTTGGATGAGTGCATCTATCGCCTCTTTTCTAAATAAGCCAGACTCATTAGCAGTAGTGCTAAAAAAATGACGACAGCCATGCGGCACAATATGATAATCCCTGAAGGTATGTCTAAACGCTTTTCTGATGGTCGCCTCTGATACAGGATTATCATCACGGCGAGATTTGAATAAATAATCTTGATGTCCAGTGAATTCTTTTAGCTTTGCCAGGGAAGCTAATACCTGTTTAGATAGCATAATGGTGTGTGGCTTGCTCATATGCCTGCGTGTTTTTGATCGATCTAGCGGTAATGTCCAAACGGCTTTATTAAAATCAAACTCAGACCATTTTGCTTTTCTTAACTCACTGGGTCTTTGCGCCACATGCAACATCAATTCCACACAGATTTGCACTTCAATAGATCCAGGATATTCAACGAGATTTCTTAGCAGCTTACCCGCATCTTCTAAACTTTGAAGAAATGGAAAGCTTTTACCCTCATGTTTATCTAAGCGTGCATCATTCCCCGTGATTGGTGAACGATCGATGATTCCGTCATTTAGAGCAAAATCAAAAACGTTTTTAATCCACCCACGAGTCTTATGCATATATTCGAGTGAGCCCCGCTTCTGCATCACCAATAAACAGGTTCGGATATCCTGATAAACAATATCTTTAATCGGCAACTTACCAATCTTGCCATAGACATTTGCTTTAAATGACTTAGAAATTTTATCGACAGTTGCTTTTGCCATCTCTTTTTTAGATTTGATGGCTAACCAATCCTCAGCAATAGTTTCGAATGTTTGTTCTGCTTCATCTATTTTCTGGGCTTTAGCACGCTTTTTAATAATGGATGGGTCATCACCCTCAGCAAGTAACTTTCTCGCCTGCGCATGGGCCTCTCTAGCGCCTGCTAGGGATACATCCGGATACTTTCCAAGGGATAGGGTTTTTCTTTTTCCAGAAAATCGATAGTCATAACGCCATAACTTCCCACCACTGGGCTGGACTGATAGGTACAAACCCTTTTCATCAGCCATTTTGTATGGGATGGCACCTGGAAGAGCCTTACGGATAGCGATATCTGATAGCATTTGACGGTATTTTTATAGCCAAAAAAGGACAGTACCGTCAAGAATACCGTCACGAATGACGGTATGTCAAGAAATGGGATGAGGTTGGATGAGGCAATAAAAAAGCCCAGACGCTTATTGGCACTGGGCTTTTGATACTTCATGACATTGCATGAAGTTGAATTATGGTGCCGGATGTCGGAATCGAACTGACGACCTTCGCATTACAAGTGCGCTGCTCTACCAACTGAGCTAATCCGGCAGGTACTTAAAAACAACTACATTTAAAACGGGTGCTATTTTACCAACTT
>JACCDH011195669.1_pt1 | contig 19945 bp, 16 predicted proteins | sample 7442481 | NCBI WGS metagenome assembly JACCDH01 (sample SAMN15323433, study PRJNA562643) | freshwater metagenome | isolation source: river surface water | place: USA:Blue River Watershed | collected 2017-08-15 | reverse complement strand
AAGTTGAACAAGAAAGAACAGGCGGCTATCAAAAAACTGAGAGCTTCTGTCGTTCTAGAGATTGATAAAAAATCAGGGGTGATTTCGTTAACGACTAAATTAACGAATGCAGTAGCTGCTGCGAACATCACCTCCTTGATTCAACATTACTTAACCAAGTATGTTACGGATTACCGTACGCAAAAGGCTAGGCAAGAGCTTGCCTTCTTGGAGAAGCGATTAACGGAGTCTCGTGCGCGTTATGATCAGGCTTTGTTTACGCTAAGTGCTTACCGCGATCAAAATATGAACTTGTTCTTGAATGTGGCAAAAGACCGTGAGAAGAAATTACAATACGAAGTGGACATGGCCTATAACTTGTACACGACAATCAGTGGTCAGTATGAAGAGTCAAAAGTGAAATTACACCGTGAGACTCCGGTATTTAAGGTCCTGGAGCCTGCTCAGGTAGCGGTTCAGAAGGATGGGCCTAAAAGGAGTTTGATTACGATTGGGTTTATGTTTGTGGGGGTGTTTGTGTCGCTGATTTATGTGTTTTTTAAGACGGTGAATTTGAAAGAGCTACTAGGGTAATTCTTTCCAGAGTAGAGATTAGAGAGAGGAGATAATAGATTAGAGAGTATAGAGTAGAGAGGGAATGAAAAAAGCATAAAGAATAAAGTTGGAGTCGCCTACGGCTTAGTCCTCAATACTTGACGTACTTATCTGTAACCCGGGCACTAGTTTTTCTTTATCTCCCACTCCACGAATCATGGATCTCTTGGAAAGTAGTCTTGAGGTCTTTTGTGATCGACCAGCTCGGGTAGTCATGTTTGATTTTGCTTAAGTCGGAGATGTAGCAGATGTGATCCCCTATTCTGTTTTCATCAACATAGGAGTATTTCATGGGTTTGCCTGAAATGCTTTCGATAAGCTGGAAGGCTTCCAGGATGGAGATGGAGTTTTCGCGGCCCCCGCCGAGGTTATAGACGGCTGCTACTTTGGGGTTTTGGATAAATAAATCAATAAAGCGGGCTACATCGTAGGAATGAATGTTGTCTCTGACTTGTTTGCCTTTATAGCCGTAAATTTTGTATTCAATTTCATGGACGTTGCATTTGATTAAATAACTTAAAAATCCATGTAATTCTACGCCACTGTGATTAGGGCCGGTTAAACAGCCGCCGCGTAGACAGCAGGTAGGCATATTGAAATAGCGGCCATATTCCTGCACTAAAATGTCTGAGGCTACTTTAGAGGCACCGAAAAGGGAGTGCTTGCATTGATCTATATTGAATGATTCGCTGATGCCATTGAAATAGGCAGCGTTTTCATAATCATATCGCGTTTCTGTCTCAACTAGGTCCAGAAAATTGGGATTGTCCCCATATACCTTGTTCGTAGATAAATGAACAAAGGGTGTGTTCGTATTGTAGCGTCTGGTGGCTTCTAATAAATTCAGCGTACCTACAGCATTCACATCAAAGTCTTCGAAGGGCATTAATGCTGCCAAGTCATGGCTTGGCTGTGCGGCAGTGTGGACGATGGCGTCGGGTTGAATTTCTTGGATAAATTTTTCTACCGCAGATCGATCGCGAATATCTAGGGAGTGATTTGTAAAGAGCGCATTTTCTTTTTCTAGTTTCGTGATATTCCAGGTGGTGTCTCCTTTTTCGCCAAAAAACACTTGTCGCATGTTGTTATCGATGCCTACGACTTCTAACCCTTTTTGGCAAAAAAAACGAACCACTTCGCTTCCAATTAACCCCCCTGCTCCCGTAACTAAAATTTTTCTCATGAATGACGCTTAACTATTTTCAATAAAATTAAATAAATAAATGTGGAATTCGTGAATAAATACCTTTTCCATAGTCTTCCAGGCTCTTGAATTAACCTAAAAAGCCATTCTAATCCATTATTTTGCATCCAGCTGGGCGCTTGTTTTAGCGTATTCGCATGAAAGTCAAATGCGGCTCCCACCGCCATCATGACACCCTGAATTTTCCCGATGTGTTCCGCTACCCAAATCTCCTGCCTCGGACATCCTCTACCCACTAAGATAATCTGTGCTCCGGATTGATTGATCTTCAATATGTCCGCCTCATCTTCCTCTGCGGTCGCATCTCGAAAACGATCTACATGGTAGTCTACTAATTGAATGTCAGGAAAATGACGCTTAATATTCTCTTGAAACAGATGCAAGGTCCTTTCTGTGCTTCCGTAGAGATATACCCGGAGCTTACCTTCATTCGCTTTGGCTAATACCTTCCAAGTCAGTGTGGGGCCATAAACACGGTCCTTCAGTTGGGCCTGATAAAAATAATTTAAACACCATTTAATGGGTTGGCCGTCCGGAACGACATAGTGAATGGAATTGACTAAGGATTTTAGGGCGGGATTTTTATTGCTTTCGATTAGGCCATGCACGGCTAATGCGCTTACGCCAATCGACTCTTTATTCACTGCATGAGTAATGATGGCCTGCGTGATATGCTCGTAATCAGATGCGGTATACTGAATACCCAGTAATTCGTGTGTAGGCAAGGGCTGCATGCAGAGGTTTTAATTCTTTGTTGCAAATTAACAATTATCAACCTGAATTAGTGAATAAATTTAAGGCAATTCCTAACTTAGCACCTGATGAAAAATTTTATTCGCCAAGTCCTGTTCTTATTAGCTTCGCCGCTCACTTTAATCTCTGCTTTGTGGTTAAAGTTATTGAGACAAAAAGGGTCTAGTCCGCTGAGTGATTCTCTATTAATGCGCGTGGGAGTTTTCCCTATTTTGGATCATTATTACGAACCTATGATTAATCCTGCGAAGCATTTAGAAAGGCCGCTGGAGGAGGACCGCGAATTAGCGTCAATCAATCTAAACCTAGCGGGGCAGCTCAGCTTATTAAATGACTTTCAGTATGCTGAGGAATTAAAATCATTTCCCTTGCATAAGGAAAAGCCTAACGCCTATTATTATTTAAACGATTCCTATGGTCCAGGGGACAGCGAATATCTCTATAACATGATCCGCCATTTTCAGCCTAAGCAAATTATCGAAATAGGCAGTGGGAATTCGACCTTGATGGCACAAAATGCCATCCGCAAAAATCAGCAACTCAATTCGGATTACCAGTGCCTGCATAGTTGTATAGAACCTTTCGAACAACCCTGGTTAGAGGAATTAGGGATCGAGGTGAAGCGGGAGAGGGTAGAAAAAATAGATTTATCGGTTTTCAAAAACCTGGAGGCGAACGACATTTTATTCATCGATTCATCACACATCATTCGGCCGCAAGGGGATGTGTTGCACGAGTATTTAACCATATTGCCACTTTTGAAGCCGGGCGTCATTATTCATATTCATGATATTTTTACGCCTAAAGACTATCCGAAAAAATGGGTCGTTGATAATCACCATTTTTGGAATGAGCAATATCTTTTAGAGGCCTTTTTATCGTTTAATGATTCCTTTGAAATCATAGGCGCATTGAATTATTTAAAGCACCATCATTTCGCACAATTACAAGATAAATGTCCTGTGCTTGGAGAATTCCCGGCGTGTGAGCCTGGGGCTTTTTGGATGAAAAAATGTAAATGAAATCAGCATTGAAATTACATTCGGACCCGCACAGAGTTCTAGGCTTAGATATTTTAAGAGCTGCGGCTATCTTATTTGTGATTATTGACCACGGGGGGTTGCTACTTACTCCTGAGTTAAGAAAATGGACAGACTTGCTAGTCTTCGATGGGGTATCAATCTTTTTTGTATTAAGTGGATTTTTAATCGGAGGAATTTTAATCAAATTGCTTGAAAAGGAGGGAAAATTCGACCTGCTAGATTTCTGGAAACGGAGATGGTACAGGACGCTACCTAATTACTTTTTTGTATTCTCCTTATTACTGCTTCTTGAGACTTTATTTTCAAATGGTGTTCAAGCGAGTGTAGCAGCTCCTTACCTCGTCTTTTTCCAAAATTTCAATTCCATTCATCCATTCTTTTTCCCAGAGGCCTGGAGTCTTTCCGTAGAAGAGTGGTTTTATCTGCTCATTCCCTTTCTACTTTTTCTGCAATGGAATCTATTTAAAATCTCTTCTAAAGTGTCAATTCTCATGACAGCTATTGCTGTTATTATAGGGATAACTTGTTATCGTTATGTTCAATTTTTAAACTATTCAGAAATTTCTGATGAGTTGTGGGATAATGTGTTTAGAAAACAAGTATTGGGGCGTCTTGATGGGATAATGTTTGGTGTTTTAGCGGCCTATGTTCATCATTATAAGCCTACTGCTTGGAACAGATTTCCGAAAGCAGTATTATTAATGGGCTGTTTGCTATTCCTCTCTTCTAAATTCATACTGCCCGCATTTATGCCTAAATTGGGGATTTTGCAGGCAGTATTTTCGTTTACATTTAATTCCATAGCAACGGTTTGCTTATTGCCTTTTTTATCAAAATACAAACCGCAACCAGGTTTGATACCTTCCTTTATAACCTATGTGAGCATCTATTCATATTCGATGTACCTTATTAATTTGTCTTTAGTCCAAAACTGGATATTACGTAACCTTCCATGGCATTTATTCATTGAATCTCGTGCCTGGAAAGGAGGGATACGTTACCTACTTTATTGGTGCCTGGTTATTGGTATTTCACATCTGATTTATACCTATTTCGAAGCGCCCATGACTAAATTGAGAGATCGGAAATAAAATAAGGCTATTCCCTTTTAATAATTTTTTCACCGCTTCATAAAATAAAATGGTATTTTTGTAGAATGGTTTATTGCCTGTAGGCGGAACACCAAAAATAGAGAAATGAAAGCACTGAAATTACTTATCTTTTTATGTTTAGCTATTCCCGTTTTAGCTCAAGATATTCCGGTAGACATTAATAATATTAGTGATCAGCAATTAGCGCAGATCATGGTTCGTTATAATTTGCAAGGTTTAGCACCGGAGGAAGTGGAGCAGGTATTAAAACAAAAGGGGGTTCCAGCTGATCAGATCATCGTCTTGAATCGCCGGATTGCCTCCTTAGATCCTTTAACGGGAGCTTCTCAAAATGCCTATAAGACCAGAACGAAAGACGAGATAACAGTTCCTCGCAAGAAAATCGAAATGGTGGAGCCTTCTGAAGTGGTATCTAGTTTCCGTATTTTCGGTTCAGAGATTTTTGAGAACCAAAACCTAAGTTTTGAGCCTAATTTGACTATTTCTACGCCACGTAATTACGTGATAGGTGTGGGGGATGAGTTAATCGTGGATATTTACGGTCTGAGTGAGAGTACGAAAAAATTAAAGGTAAGCACGGAGGGCTATATTCGTTTTCCTAATTTGGGGCCTATTAAAGTGAGTGGATTGACGATCGATGAAGCACAAGTGCGCATTCGCGAATCAGCTGCTAAAATCTACACGACTATCGCAGGTGGCAGCACGCGCGTGATGGTCACTTTGGGTCAGCTACGTTCTATTCGAGTGACTTTAGTGGGCGAGGTGAAGAAGCCTGGGAATTATACGGTTTCGTCGCTTTCAACTCTAATGAATGCCTTGTATGCTTCTGGAGGACCTTCGGACCTGGGCTCTTTCCGTAAAATTGAACTTGTGCGAAACGGGAAGACTATTACAGCACTTGATTTGTATGACTTCTTGTTGAAGGGGGATCTATCTAAAAACCGAATCTTACAAGATGAAGATGTGATACGAGTTGGCACATATGAGTCTCGTGTGGCGGTGAGTGGTGCTGTGAAGAAAAATGCCTTATTTGATTTAAGAAAAGGCGAAAATGCGGCCGATGTGTTGCGTTATGCTGGGGGTTTTGCAGATAGAGCCTACAAGGAGCGGATTCGAGTTAAGCGGATGGGATCGACTGGCTTTGAGGTGCATTCCGTGAAGCAGGAGAGTCTAGCTTCCTTTAATTTGCTTTCGGGGGATACGTTGGTGGTCGATGCTTTGGCAAATACCTACACAAACCGAGCAACTATCGATGGTGCTGTCTACTATCCGGGTGAATACGGGTTAAATGAATTTTCGAATCTGAAAGAGTTGTTAACCGCCGCTCACGTGAAGGAAAATGCCTTTAAAGATAGGGCGCTTGTTAGCCGTTTAAATCCTGATTTAACGCCGGCTATGTTGCATTTTAATGTGAAAGACGTGCTTTCAGGTAAGACGGAAATTCGTCTGCAACGCGAAGATAAAATCCACATTTATGCACTTTCAGGCTTGAGGGAGAACTATTCCGTGACCATTAATGGGGAGGTGAATCGTCCAGCTACTTTTACATACGCAGACAACATGCGCGTTCAAGACCTCATTCTTTTAGCAGAAGGATTTAAAGAGGGGGCCTCGCGTTCGCGCATCGAGGTATCACGTCGACTTTCATCCAAGTCTACGACAGATACGACGGCTTATTCGATTATTCAATCCATTGATTTAGGTAGTGTCAAAGCCGAGGATCTCAACTTCGTTTTACAACCTTTCGATATTATTTCCGTGCGTAAATCACCTAGCTACCGTTCCCAAATCGCTGTTTCAGTAGAGGGCGAGGTACTGTATCCAGGTAATTATACTTTATCGGGCAACAAGGAGCGCCTTTCCGATATCATTGCTCGGGCTGGTGGCTTAAAGCAAACGGGTTATGCGACAGGTGCGATCTTAATTCGCAAGACACGTACTAATCAGACGTCCGCTGATGAGGCCTTATTCTCCTCAAAGATTAATACGATTTCGAATCAATCGAAACGTAGTTCAAATAATTCTTTTTCGGCTACAGACACGGCAAAAATTGCCTCGAATGTGAATGGTTTATTAGTAGATCAAAAACCTGTGGGCATTCGTCTTTCTGAGGCGATGGCTCAACCGGGGTCTTTATATGATATCATTTTAGAGGAGGGCGATGTGATCAAAGTGCCTAAGTTAATCCAGACGGTACAAACCTTCGGCGCAGTAAACGTGCCTCGCCAAGTAGCCTACCGAAAAGATTTAGGTTTCCGCCGTTTAATTGAGGAATCAGGCTGGTTTGCACCTAATGCATCTCGCCAATATGCCTATATGGTTCGCCCGAACGGAGAGATCAAAACGACGAAAAGATTCCTATTCTTCCGTTTTTATCCGACTTTAGAGCCTGGTGCAGAAGTTTATGTTCCAGCGAAGAAAGTAAAGATTCCTATTTCCACTCCGGAATACATTGCTTTAGGAACAGGTTTGGCATCCCTAGGGGGATTAATCATCGCATTAATTAACACAGTAAAATAATGGGAGATAAAAAGACCGTTGTTCTGGGAGATGTTATCGAAACGATCAAGCGTTTCTTTGTTTACCTGCGTTCTCAAAGCAAGTTAATAGCTCTTTGTGCTATTATAGGTTTGGTGAGCCCCTTAATTTACCGAGCCTTTCAAAAGCCTGCTTACGCAGCGTCTACTACTTTTATCCTAGAAGAAAAATCTGCCGGCGGTGGAGGTCTAGCAGGGATTGCTTCACAGGTCGGTTTAGATTTAGGAAGCCTTGGTGGTGGAGGCTCTAGTGTATTCACAGGGGATAATATCTTAGATATCATCAAGTCCCGCGTCATTATTGAAAAAGTGCTTTTAACGCCTATTGCAGGTAATTCTAAGAAGACTTTGGCTGATTTATATGTAGAATTCTCAGGCTTAGGAGAGCGCTTGCCGAAACCAGTTTCATTTGCCTCATTAGGCGTGCATTCGGTGTACCAGGATTCTGTACTCTACGTAATGTACGAGCAGATCGCAAAGAAGAATGTAACGGTGGATCGGTTGAACAAGAAAGGATCCATCTTTAAAATTGTCACGGTTTCCCCGAACCAGGTGTTCTCTAAGAATTTTGCAGAGCGTTTATTAAAAGAGACCACAACCTATTACGTGAACGTGAAAACAAGCAGCGCTGCAGCAAATGTAAAGCGTTTACAGGCACGTGGGGACTCTTTATTGCGGGTGTTGAATGCCAAATCATACAATGCGGCCTCCTTCCAGATTTTAGACCCCAATGTGGCCTTTAAATCAATGTCCGTTCCGGCAGAAGTGAGCTCACGTGATAAATCCATCGTCTTCAGCATCTATGCGGAAGTGACGAAAAACCTGGAGATGAGCCGTATTGCGCTGGTTTCTCAGACACCAGTGATTCAATTGTTAGACGTGCCTAAGTATCCTTTGATGGATGATCGTAAATCCTATCTTTTCCTCGGGGTGTTAGGTTTTATTGCAGGCATTTTCTTTGCCATTTTTCTTTGCCTCTACCTCTATACGGATAAATAATGCGTCGGGTGTTTCTATTGCGCGCTTACGGAGATTTTGCGATAGCGATGCAAGCCCTGCCTTCATCGGACCAGATTGTTGCGTCCTTACATTTGAAACCCTTGTACAATGCTTTATTGTCCCGTAAATGTATTTCACCGCGTTCAATTGATTTTGTAGATTTTGGCATCACAGGCTCACAATTAAACCTATTTACGAATAAGGACTTTTTGGGTATTGACACTTTGTGTCAATTGTCGAAAATCAAAAAATATACGCGCGCGAATCCTGGCTCTTCCGACTTCGTGGAGCAAAGTGCCCGATTAGGGTTATTAAATTTCTGTACGGGGCATACGTTTAAGTCTATTTTTAAATCCGGAGAGCCTGTTTACAAGGCCTATAATTTAGCTGTACAAGGGGTAGAAAAACAGGGGGATAAGCTGTTGATCCTACCGGACGCTCGGCTTAAAAAAAGAGAAATACCTGATTCGATTTGTGCTCAAATCCCCGGTAGAGTTGCTCGATTCGGCACCGATTACACCAATTTCGAAGAATTAATCGACCTGATTCAAGCATCTGATTATATTTATACATCCGATTCCTTGCCTTTGCATCTCGCCTATTTATGTAGAAAACCTCATTTTATTTTATATCCTGAAGGGGGGAAACAAGATTTCTTTACGCCTGATGCATTAGCCTCTATGTCTTTCTGCTCTTTTTCTGAATTCCATTATGTTTAAGCGCGCCTTTGTCCTTTTTTCTGAACATGAAACGGAGCGTTACTTGCATATAGAGGCTTTGCGTTCTGTGTTGCCTGCTTTAGAAGTTGTGGAGCCGGTATTTCCATCGCGAATCCATGTGCCTTTTTTAGAGGCAATGATCGAGAAATCACGTTTGCGGACTGGGAAGGCCTTGTTACTTACGGAAATAGGCGTGATTCTGAGTCACCGGAAAGTGTGGAAAATGATTGCGTCTTCGAATTCTCAGGAACATTTTTTAGTGTTGGAATCCGATAGCCGAATCCTACAACCGGAACTCTTAAAGTCTGAAACGGCAGAGAAATACGATCTGTTTTTTTGGGGAGCTTGGAATGGCTATGTGAGTCTGAAGAGATCTTCAATTAGAAATGGAGTGGGTGAGCCGCTCATTAAATCCGTTTATGGAGCTTACGGCTATTCTTTGAACGCGAAGGCTGCGACTTATTTATTGAAAAAGACGGCGCAGGTGGCTTATCCGGTGGATATGTACAAGCGATTGGTGGATCCGGCGGAGATTTCTTTAGGTGCCATTTTGCCGGAAGTTATTTCAACCTGGCGAACATCAGATTCTTTAATTAGAAAGGAGAGTCGTTTGCATTTATTGACCGTTGAATTAATTAGGATCATTTTCTATTGCCGAAACACGATACAATCGTACTTTTGTTAACATGAGTAAAAAGCCCTCAATCGTAGCCATTACTTGGGACGGGAAATCGAGTCCCATGGACCACATCCATTTCGATGCGGAGCCGGCTTTTGATTGGTTGCTGTATGATTATAGTGGCGCTGTGGCGGAGGCTCCAATGCAGGTTAAACACTATATCTCTCTAAAATCAGAGTGCAAAGGTGATGTGATGCAAAATATCTATGCATCCTTGGTGTCAACCGAGTTAACTTACATCGGCTTTTTAGATGATGACCAAATCATCTCAGTTTCAGACCTGAACAAGCTATTTTTCATCGCAGCACTAGAAAAATTAGACGTATTTCAACCGAGTTTACACCACGATTCCTATTATAATCTGCGTCAGTTTTTACATAAGCCTGGCTACTTGGTTCAGGATACGTGGTGGGTAGAAATCATGTCGCCATTTTACAGTGAAGCTGTATTTAAAGCCGCTGGGCCGCATTTTAAACATTCTATTTCTGGAACCGGACTGGATGTGTATTTGATCCCGACGATCCAGCGTTTGATAAATCAGACGAAAACGGCGGTGGTGCATGGAGTGCAATTAAAGCATGCGCGTCTGATCAGAACAGATAACCGGGTGTTCTCAAACGGGAAGACAAACTTAGAGGAGATCCGCTATGTGCAAGGTGTTTGTAAAGCGATGGCCGCGGAAAACCCGGCGCTTTTCGACACGGAATTTTATACCCAGGTATTAGATAGACGTTATGTGCACGGGGTACCTTTGGCCTATAAAATCCAACGCATTCCTAGGATGCTTCGCAATCTGTACAAACTCATTGTAGACGCTAGTTACCGCTAATGGAGACCCGGAAAAATGTCTTTTATAACGTTTTGCTGGCGATTACGCAGGTTTTATTCCCGCTGATTACGTTCCCGTATTTGGCGCGTACGCTAGGTCCAGAGCATGTGGGGGTGTTAAATTTTGCGGAGAGTTTTGCCCGGTATTTTGTGCTGCTTGCCGCGCTCGGGATTCCTATTTATGGTGTTAGGGAGGTGGCGAAGGCAGCTTCAGATAAAAGTTTGTTAACAAAAACCTTTACAGAGATTTTCATCATCAATGCGGCGGGAACCTTACTGTTAAGTTTGGTCTTTCTCGTGTTTATCCAAACCCTCGCTCCCCTAGCTGCGGAAAAAACTTTGTTTAACTGGGCTTTGGCGTATTTTATCCTGCAAGTCTTTCAATTGGAATGGTTTTTTTCAGGGATGAATCAATTCAAATTCATTGCAATTCGATCCTTAGTGATTCGCCTCTGCTTCATCGCTACGGTGTTTTTGTTCATCCGTAGCACGGACGATTACGAGAATTATTTTCGCATGCAGGTAGGTTTAGCGGTCGTTTTAGCGGCATTTAATGGGAAACGATTGTGGGATCTGTTAGACTTTTCGAATTTAACTTTTGAGGAGTTAGAGCTTAAAAAACACCTGAAGCCGATGGCCTTGTTGTTTCTGACCATCTTCACCATTTCAGTTTACTTCTCCTTAGATACCATTTTGTTAGGCTTTTTAGCGAATAACGAGAGCGTAGGTTATTATTCCTCCGCCATGAAATTAAACCGACTTTTTATAGGCGTTTTAAGTGCCATTTCTGTGGCCATGTTTCCGGGTTTAGTGAGTTTATATCATAAGGGAGAAAAAGAGGCCTTTGTGGTGCTAGTGAAGCAATGTTTTTATGTGTTAGTCAGTCTTGCTATGCCTTTGGTAGTTGGTATTATCACTTGTGCGCCGGAAATTATTCATATTTTATTCGGGACAGCTTTTGATCAGGCCATTTTGCCCTTGCAGATTACGGCGCCTTTGATTCTGATTATTAGTATGTCGGGTATTTTTGGGTTCCAAATCCTAAGTGCCGTAGGTAAAGATAAATCGATACTCATTTCTGCGCTGATAGGGATGTTTATTAGTATCGTTTTGGCCTTTTTATTAGTGCCTTCGCAGCAAGAAATAGGTGCCGCGATTACTATTTTGGTGACGGAATTAGCAGTTTGCGCTGCTTTCGTCTTCTTTACCAGAAAGGAAATATTACTTTCGAATTATACGCTGGTGTTTTTTCAGCAATTGTTGGGGTTAATTCCGTATGTAGGAATTGTGTTCTTATTTAAACTTTTTGTCCCTACTTTATTATTACGTTTGTTGGTGATAGGGATATTTTCGTTGGCGTGGTTTGTGGTGTTGCACCTATTTATCTTGCCGGATACGATTTTCCGGGTGCAATGGAATCGCTTAGCGGATCGCCTTCATAAAGAGGAATAAGCTCGCGCGCAGCTGGAAATAGGTCTTGCCATATTCCGCATACAAATCGATCTGATTTTGGATTTTCTCCTTTTGCATGTAGGGTAATGTCAAGTTTATGTAGAGCCTTTTCATGGATTCTTTCCATGTTTTAAAATCCTTCATGACGGGAACTCCGTCATATAAAGCGAGATTAAATTCAAGTAATTGTGTTCTCTCCGCTATTTTCCCTCCCACTTGCTGATTCGCATGGCTTCGGTACTGAAATAATTCTTCTGGGTTCGCCATTAAGGCATTTTTCGCAGCAAAATAAAGACCGATCCATCCATCGTGTAATAGGCCAGGTTGCTGAGGAATGTCCATGGCTAACAGCTTAGCATCGCGTTTCATCGCTAAGCCTGCCCCAGTCACGACATTATCTACTCTTCTTTCGAAATCATTTAGTTCGACTTTACCAAAAGGGAAACCGATAATGTCCCACAAAGTCATTCCCTTCTGAGTTTCGGCCACTTCGTCAATAATTTCGGCATTGCTGAATACGGCCTGTGCTTCTGGATGTTGTTCGAAAAATGCGAGTGTTTTCTCTACCTTATTTGGTAACCAAACATCATCCTGATCAGACAAGAAAATGATTTCGCCTTGCGAAAGTCGTAGACATTGCTGCATATTAACTACGGTGCCAAGGTTCTTTTCATTGAAGTGAAGTTTAATCTGGGGATGAATCGCGGCATAATTCGCTAATAATTCGCGGGTTCCGTCGGTAGAACCGTCATCACAGACGATAATCTCGTGAACGGGGAGACTTTGGCCTAAAATCGAATCCATTTGCGCCTTAAGATAAGCCGCACCCTGGAAGGTGATCATGGAGACGGAGAGTTTCATAGTTTACAAATGTACTTACTTAGCCCATTCAAAAAAGGGGATGCACACCACTTTTTTGTCAGCTATGTGTAAATCCTCCGTTTGATTCGTAGATACGAACGTAGTTGAAGCTAATTCCAACTCTGCCATAGCTTCTTGCATTCCTGCAGTTTCACGTGCTATATTATCCGCGTTCAATTGATGACAGACTTGAACCGCATGATATTTCCCGTCCAGTTGGTAGATAAAATCACATTCATGGTTTTTTTTATAATACCAAATCTGCGTTGTCTTTCGGCGGATTTCCAAGAAGACTAAATTTTCTAAAATACGACCCGTATCCTCCTGCAATTGCGTCGAGTTTTGTTGCGCAAATTTCGTGTCAATCGCATAAATTTTCTTCTCGTTTACCTGTTGCTTTTTGAAGCTAAAATCAAATTTAGGTACAGAGAATAATAGGTAGCTGTCCTCATAAAATTTGACAAAATTAGAAACGGTATTGACTGATTTTATGCCATAACTTTTAGCTAATTTATTCAGCGTATAAGGTCTAGCGATGTTATTCAGTAAGTGCAACGCGACAAGAGTTAACTCTTGCACATTCCGGATGCCGTTACGAACAGCGATATCTCGCTGGATGATATCCTTAAATAATTCCGTGTGATAGCGCGGGATGCAATAGGCCACAAATTCAGGGAAACCGCCCATAGCCAAGTATGCTTGGAAAGAATCTGGGCTTGCTTTTTGCTTTTTGAAACGGCAAAATTCCCGAAAAGAAAACGGAAAAACCTCATGTGTTATGTGTCTTCCAGTTAGCAAAGTGCCTAGTTCTAAGCTCAATAGCTTTGCGTTAGAACCCGTGATTGCATACCGATTTCCACGTTCTAAACCTTGTCTCACGTAGCTTTCCCAGCCGTCGATTTGTTGTATTTCATCAAATTGAAATTGATGAATACTAGGCCAAATTTGCTCTATTTTATAAAAATCAGCCACTTCAAACGCACTGAATCGGGGATCGTCAAAATGTACATAGCCCACTTTGGACTTATCTTTCATTAACTGTTTCAGTAAAGTGCTTTTCCCAGCTCTTCGGATGCCCGTTAGTATAACAGCTAGAGGTACATCCAGTCGAATTTCCGAGCTGACCTCGCGTTCAACGGTCTCCTGCTGCTCTTTAAAATAAAGGCGCTGATCTTCCAAAAGGGATTTTAGCTCGTCTTGTAACATGATATCAAATAGTTTATATTACAAATATACATTTTTATATATTAGTAATGCATACTTTATTTTATTGGCAGAATTCCCCTCTTTTGTTCAGCGCCGGAATATTCCTAACTTTGTTTATGAAGTTGCTTGTCTCGTTTTGTTGTGTTTTTGTCCTTTTTGCATCCGCTACAAAGGCCCAAAACGCCATCCCCGTTGGATTCTCCGACATCGACGAACAAGTTCGCAACTTACAATTACTAGGTAAAGTTGATGCGAATCAGTCGATGCTCGCTAGGCCCTTTTATTCTACGGGGAAGCAAAGTATGCAAGATTTGTATCGCTTGATCGATCCTGAAGCAAATGACTCCATTAAAAGCTATAAAAAGGGGCTATTTCAGGCTATTTTATTGCCTGCTTCTTTGACCCAAAAACTAAATACTTCACGTCCATACGGCTGGAATGACCAAGCAATGTCTAATTCCAATGGCTATCAAATGCAGGCCAGTGCCGGTGTTTATGCTCGGTTTAGTATTCTACATGTACAATTTAGACCGGAATTCGTACGTACGGGTTCGGCGGATTATGAAACGAGTGAGGCTTGGGGTCAGGTGAATCCCTCCCTAAGTCGGCTAAGTTTAGGTCAATCTTCGGTTCGATTAGAGGCTGGAGGAATTTCTCTGGGGATGTCAACCCAGAATCTATGGTGGGGCCCTGGGAACTATTCCTCGCTCTTAATGACGAATAATGCAGCTGGATTTCGGCATTACAGCCTGAATACAACTAGACCGCTGAAGACCCCGATTGGTAGCTTTGAATTTCAATTAATCTTAGGCAGAATGACTCGGGATTCCTTGCAAGGCTTTGAAAACAATGCATTGAAAAAAAGGGATTTATCAGCTAATCCGCCGAACCGACAATACAATGGTATAATTCTATCTTACCAACCTCGATTTTTAAAGAACATTTTCTTTTCGGTATCCAGAGCATTTCAGAACTACGAAACCTCAAAGCCAGGAGCAAAGGTGATGAATACCTATTTCCCTGTTTTGAATAATTTGTTTAAGAGTGAATATAATGACGATACGCTCAGTAAGGACCAGATTTTAAGTTTTTCAACCCGGTGGTTAATGCCTAAGAACCATGCAGAAATCTACGTTGAATTCGGGTATAATGATGCGAAAGAAAATATGCGCGACCTTTACTTAGATATGGGTCATTCTTCCGCTTGGGTGGTAGGATTTAAAAAATTACATCCCTTGAATAGTCGATCTTTCCTTTCATTGGAGGCAGAGGCGATTCGAATCTCAGAATTACCTTCTTACTTGACTCGCCCAGCTGGGAATTGGTATGAACATGGCCAAGTACTTGAAGGTTTTACAAATAATAATCAGATTATAGCGAATGGGGCAGGTCATGGAAATGATGCGCAATCATTTGCCATTAGTTGGAATCAAGGCTGGACAAAAGTAGGATTTTCGTTTCAACACGTCTCTAATAAGCCCCGTAGCTATGTGAGTGGGGGTAATGCCGTTTGGTTAAGGGATGTGAAATGGGATGACTATGTTTTCGGATTACAAGGTGGCTATCGTTATAAAAAATTACTGTTTACAGGGGATCTAAAGTGGGTAAATGCCTCTAATTATTTATGGGAAGCTGGGAATTCAAAATCGAATCTCTTTGCCTTCATTAATACAATTTTTCTATGGTAAAGTACGTCCTAGGCCTATTATTGCTATCTTGCTCGGTCTTCTCTCAGACGACTTTATTGGATGATATTTCCTTGTTAGATTCCTATCGAAATGCACAGTTGATGAATGGGGCAGATTCAACAAAGTACCAGAATCAATCCTTTATGATTCGGTCTACATCAGCCATGCAACAGCTGTTCGCTGCACCATTTAAGGATTCTAATCCACTCCAAAATATTACCCTCCGTCATACCGTTCATTATAACGATGTTATGCCGCTAGGTTATAACCAAGGGACAATGTATCCTGCGGTTGGATTTCAGCGTCGTTCTAGTTTAGGAGTACATTTATCTTGGAAATTTTTGGACATTAATCTTCAACCGGAGTGGGTGGCAGCAGAAAATTCGCCCCCTCCTGTGTTTGTCGGTAATCCGCAAGATGGGAATTACATAACACGGATATTTTTTATTATTAATAACCAAGTTGATTATTACAGCCGTTTTGGCGAAACCCCGTTAAATACGTTCTTCCCAGGACAATCACGGATCGCGTTTCAAGTTAAAAATATCGCCACGGGAATTTCCACGGAGAATAATTGGTGGGGCGCCGGCTTTAAAAATAGCCTTATGATGACCAATGAGGCCTCTGGATTTTTGCATTATTTTCTGCAATCTAGAAAACCTTTTATTACACCTGTCGGATCATTTGAGGGGAAAGGCCTCATCGGAATGCTAGAGAACCCAAGTATGTATTCGCCGGAAGATAAATACTTTAGACCCTTGTGGGCAGGAGGAATTGAGAATAAAAACAATTCCATTCGAATGTTAAAGGCGTTTATTGTGAACTGGCAACCTAAATGGGTACCTAATTTATACTTAGGGTATTCCTTAGCTCGTCAAAACTACTTTACAAATGAAGTGCCACAGTCTGGTAAGGAATTTATACCTAACCCTAAAATGGATCAAGGGGCCTTTTTATTTAGATTTGCTTTACCAAAAGACCATGCCGAATTCTATGGGGAATTCGGTCAGCCAGATAAGTTCGTGGGGCCTGCCAGTTTTTTTGGCGATTCGACGAAAACGGGATTTATCATAGGAGGACGAAAGCTATTCCCACTCAATAAACGGAATAAGTCGTTCATTCGATTGGATATCGAATTTGCCCAATTGCAATTAATGGATCCTGCTCTAGTGATTAGGGCCACTGCTGGAGAACCTAATCGATTTAGCTGGTATACCAGCACAAAAATACGTCAAGGCTATACTCAAAACGCTAAATTACTGGGGGCTACTATAGGACCAGGCTCTAATAGTCAAACCATCAATTTGAGCTGGCATAACGGCCTTAATGTAATTAGACTCCATGCCGAGCGTTTAGTCCGTAATAATGATTTTTACCTCTATCAATATTATGGGACAGGGTATACGAATAGATATTGGGTTAATTTAATGGTGGGGGCAGAAGCTCAAATAGCCTTGGGAAAAAACCTTCTCCTGGGTGGATCTATTTTCCAAACATCCATAAATAACTATATGTGGGTTCGTATCGAAGATGGATCCGGATGGTCTGATTCGTCTTCTAAATCAGATTACACTAATCTTCAATGGCAGTTTTCTCTAAAATACAGTCTCCATGGAAGTCGTTAAAAAACTTTATTTACAAGCTTATTTCTTTGTAATGGCACTCTACGTGTTCTTTAATAAGGGGATTGCCTATAGTTTTTTAGCTGAAGCGATTTGGGTAGGGGGATTTATCGTTTTGTTTCTAACGAGAAAGGAGTACACCTTTGCCTGGGATAAGCGCACAAAGATTTTAGGGCTTTTTCTGCTGGTAACGCTGGGTTATATTGGATGGGGACTAAGGTCCTACACCCTCTTCGATGTCATTCGAGACTCCTTTGTTATTCAATATGCGTGGTTTACCTTTTTTGTTTTTTTATTCAAGGATCTGCAGGAAACCATGTGGAAATACCTACAACTGATTTACACCTGGTTTCCACTTTTTGCCTTGTTTAATTTTTACATTCAAAACTTTTCGGAATTCTTTGACAATCGTATATTATTCGGAACGGTTCCTTTTGCCTTATACAAATATGGGGATATGGGGGTGCACTTGTTGATTTCGACTTTGGTGTTAATTCGCTTCTTGAACCATCGATCGATTCGTTTTCAGATAACGATGGCCGTAGCAATACTCTTGAATTTGTTAATTATGACAGCCTATTCTCGTTCCGGAATGCTGGCCTATCTGATCGGATTAGGACTATTTGTGGTATACACGAAACAGCAAGCGGTGCGGGATTTAATGAAGAAGTACCTGCGTTACCTTCCGCTTGTCTTATTAGTGGTGCTTCCGCTTTATGCTTCGATTAAAGTGAAAGATAACTTTCAAGGAAGAAAAGTAGGATTGGAACAAGTAGTCGAGAACGTGAGTTCTATTTTTGGTACGGGTAAAGATGTAACATTAGAAGATAATAAAGTGTGGAGACTGGTTTGGTGGGCAAATATTTTAAATTATAGTATTAGTCCTGAATTTGTATTGCAAGGGAAGGGCTTGGGGATGAGTTTAGCTGAAAGTGATGTTATTACGACGGATTCGGAAGATTTAAGATCACCTCATAATTTTAATTTAACGATGTTGGCCCGTTTTGGGTGGCCTCTATTTCTTTTGTGGTCTTATTGGTTATTTTGCCTATTTAAGCCTTTGTTCCAGCGAAAATTAGAGGATCAACAACTAATGATATCCTGTGTCCTTTTTACCTTTTGGTTGAACGGAAGCTTTGATGTATTTCTGGAGGGGCCTATGGGAGCCTTCCCTTTTTGGACTTGGGTAGGCTTGTATTTTCTAGAGGATTATTTCCCCATAAAAAAAACAGACTCTTAATACGCGTTCTGGTCGCCCCTAAAGAAGTTAATGACGGTTTGAAGGATGATTTGGCAATCTAACCAAAACGACCAGCGGTGAATGTAACTTAAGTCGAAATCCACGCGTTCCTGCATATCTTCTGTTGTTCGAGTCTCCCCTCTACATCCATTTACTTGAGCCCAGCCGCTGATTCCTGGCAATACGATGTGGCGTAACATGTAATTATCTACCGTATTCATGGATTCGATGTTCAATGGAGTCGGGTGCGGCCTAGGTCCTACCACCGACATATTGCCCAGCAAAACATTCCAAAACTGCGGAATTTCATCCAAATTCGTCTTGCGTAAAAATGCGCCAATTCGGGTAATCCGAGGGTCATCTTTGTGCGCCTGCAGGTAATTTCCATCTTTATCTATATCCTCACTTTCCTGGACCATTGTGCGGAATTTATAGCAGATCAAGGTCTCATTATTTAAACCCCAGCGTTCTTGTCTAAAGAAAATGGGGCCTTTGGAGGTCAATTTGATCAGTAAGGCTATCAATGGGAACAAAATAAGCCCGAAGGTACAGAAGAACAAAATCGAAAAACACACATCAAAAATGCGCTTCAAAATACGATTTTCCAGGCGATCTAAAGGCAAACGTCCTACATTAACTACGGGTACTTGACCAATAGTCTGAATGCTGACTGAGGAAGTGGAATATTGCTTGAAATCAGGTAGGATACGAACTTTAGTTCGATAGTAATCACAAATATTGATGCAGCGCTGTATAGTAGAATAATCGTCTGTGGGTAAGGCAATGACCACCTCATCAATATACCGGGATTTTAAAATAAGGTCTAGCTGGCTGATTTTACCTAAATAATCACAACCCTGGATATTATTCATTTCATCATCGATGATTCCCTCCACCTTATAGCCATAATAATAGTATTTCTGTACTGTATCAAAGAAGTTCTTCGCCGCGGCTGTTGCCCCTATAAGTAAAACCACATCATTCATTCGTCCTTGGTAAAATGCTGCGTGGCGATTTTTTCGTAAAATATACTTTGTAACGGCAGCCAAGACAAAATTAGCCCCAATAAAATAGACAAAAAACAGGAAATCATATGCTCCACTCGGCTTCAAAAAGAAGAGACTGGAACTGAGTAGGATGGTGAATAAAATCAAGTGATAGATGATGAAAATGATCTCTTCTGCGAACTTATTAGAGCGTCTGTCCGCATATAATTTGGAAAATGAAGAGACAAAATACCATAGAACTAAGGCCAATAATCCAAAGGCTGGATTCCACTGATTGAAATGTCCGGTGTTCCAAAGTGTCACTAAATACGCCGCGATGACCACAAGGGCATCGTTCACATAGCGAATCAGCACATAACGATTGGACTTTTTGTTCATAAAAATCTTTAATACTCAAATTT
>JACCDH011328429.1_pt1 | contig 19946 bp, 16 predicted proteins | sample 7442481 | NCBI WGS metagenome assembly JACCDH01 (sample SAMN15323433, study PRJNA562643) | freshwater metagenome | isolation source: river surface water | place: USA:Blue River Watershed | collected 2017-08-15 | reverse complement strand
GTTTTGAACGTCACGGGCATTGATAAGGATTTTACCAGTTCCACGAGAAACGTAAACACGTGCTACTGCACATTTACGACGGCCAATAGTGTGAAGATCATAAGATTTAGCTTTGCTCATATCTATATACCTTTAATTAAATGTTAAGAGTTAGAGGTTCAGGCTTTTGAGCTTCATGGCCATGAGTAGGTCCAACGAAAACTTTAAGCTTAGTGAATTGTTTACGGCCAAGAGTATTTTTTCCAAGCATCCCTTTAACCGCTTCTTCAACGATTAGTTCTGGGTGTTTAGCAAGTTGCTCTTTAGCTGTACGCTTTTTAATTCCACCGATGTGGTTAGTGTGCCAGAAGTATTCCTTCGCGTCCCACTTCTTACCAGTAAATTTAACTTTCTCTGCATTAACAACGATAACGTAGTCACCAGCATCATTATGAGTAGTGTACGTTGGCTTATGCTTGCCTTTAAGAATCTTAGCAACTTCTGATGCTAGACGACCAACAACCATATCTGTTGCGTCTACAACGAACCACTTCTTATTCGCCATTTCGGCTTTTGTGATCGTATACGAACTCTGAGTGATCATAATCAACCTTCCATTAATTAATAAAAATTTTGTCCCTTATATTGAACATTGCGGCCATACGTCAAGAACTACTCTGTCTCGCCTTCTAAGTTGCGATTCAAAGAAACATTCAGCCTCTTCTAAAATTCGGGGATTAAAAGAAGCCAATTGACACATGGAAGCGTCCGGGGCTCTCTAAAGTACCATTGGCATCTCTTTTTCTCAAGAGTTTTATTCCGTAATCAAAATCCAAAGTTCCTACTGGTGTTAAGACCTTAAAGCTAACCCCAACAGAATCCCTAAGTTCCGAGAAATTAAAACCATCCACTGAAACGTGCCCTGCATCATAAAAGATCCCAGTCATAAGTGCGTCATTTATAAAGTAGCGCGGTTCGACCTTAAAGTTGGCCAAAAAGGCTTTATTGTCGACACGAACGCTAGAAACGTCCTTACCGTTAGGGAGTCTATTCATTTCTTGGTCAGTATACCCTCGAACAATATCCATTCCTGTTAAGCGGAAAACCTTGATATTAGGGATATAGCCGTTCGTCTGGGAAACTCCGTCGACCACAACTTCATTTTTGGCGAGGTTTTCTTGCATTCCACCTACTAAAGAAAGCGCAAGGGTTCCGTTTTTAAAAGGGAGATAAAAACGGTTTCGAGAAATGAGCTTATAGTAGTTAACAGTCAAGTCAGGTTGTTTCTGTGAAAGAAAGTACGGATTCGCAAACTCGCAAGACATATTAAAATAGGCACCCCTTAGAGGGTTGATCTGACTATTACGTAAGTCATAAGTTAGACTTGGGGTAATGGCCCCAATTTGAAAAGTCCCGTCGTCACGAGTCTGGGTTGCATTGTACTGTGAAATATCTTCATACTGGTAAGTCAACGAGGTTGAGATTTTAGAAGTGAGATCCCTTGTGAGAGTCCCATTCAACCTCATGATGTCAGCATCAAAAGTATAAAAACGGCGTCTTTGGTATCCAATACTCGCAGCTCCGTTCACGAGCGTATCAAAAATATCACCTTGGTTATATGTCAGAGTTGTATTGTGCTCTAACAGAGAAGAGACTTTCTTTCTTCTTTCTGGATCAAGCGTAGAGTAATTAAGCCTCTGGTTTAGCTGGCTCTGAAGAGTGACCGCACGGTTATATCCACCAATGTTTAGGTATGAAATTGTGCCGGTTAGTTTAATACCAAGGTCAGTTCGATAACCCGGAGCGAGCTCAATAAGGCCATAGTCACGTTCAGAGACTTTGACAAGCAAATCGGTTGCTGCATTTTTTGATGTGTGCTTTAGTGGAGTCACTGTAACAGAATTAAATAAACCTGTCGCAGAGATCGCACTTTCAATTTCTCGCGTTTTCATTGGAGTAATGATGTCTCCAACTTGTAATGAAATTTTCTTCGCTAATACTTTTTTCTTCGTCTTTTCGTTACCTAAAAAGAGTACTCGATTGAGCTTAACGATTGGGCCACTCACAACTTTAAACTTAATGTCTACATCTGCGCCGGACTTCGAATAGTGAACTAAGTCTGAGTCATTTGAATTCGATACTTCGGCGTAGTAATACCCCTCTTCTTGAAGAATGAGGGCAACCTTTTTTATGTCTTCTACAAGAGAAATCGGATTAAATGGGTTTGCAACCTTATTACTGAGCTTGCTAAGGATATTGTCCTCAAAATTTGTTGGTAGCCCATCGAATTCAATTTTACGAACAAGAGTTCTAGGTCCCTCAAAAATAGCATAATCAACCGTAGATTCTTTTCGGGCGGAGTCAATCGATTTCACTGGGTCCAGGACCTTCACTTGCACGAAACCGTTTTCAATATATTGAGTTTTTAAATATTCCTGGAAATAAGAAAAATAGTCTTCATCATAGTATTTCAATGAAGCGAGTTCAAACGCTTCCTTTTCAAACATTCTTTCGAGATCGCCAGTGCTATAAAATGAATTTCCACTGAAACTCACGCGTCTTAACCTGGTTTTATTTTTTTCATCAAAAAATATTCGGTAAAGCTGGACCTTTTCCTTGTCCTTATTCGTAAAATGAGAGATTTCGACTCTTAAATCTGCGTTGAGAAGAGCTTTGTGCTGGTAATGGTCCTTTAATGAATTCTTGAGTACAGACTCAGAGATGGTTCTTTTATATTTTTTGAATAAATCAATGACCTGACGATGAACAACGTCTCTATGCTCTTTTTCAAGTTTTTTGAAGTCAAAGGCAAAAAGCTGATCCGCAGTTACTTTAATATCTAAAATGACTCTATTCTTTTTATAAACTGGATTAAAATCTAATCCAATTAAATAGTAGCCATAAGAAAATAGTTCTTTCTGTGCTTCATCCATGTAGACCTTAAAACGATTAAGATCAAACGGTTTGTTATAAAGGTTTAGAAACTTTCTTTTCAAATACTCTTTTACGTACGGTGAAGTGGTATCTGAGTTGATGCTTTTAAAGATTCTAGGAGAACCAAGAGAAACCAAAAGTTTTAGTTCGACACTATTGTCGCTCTCCTTGAATTCAAAGCTTGCTTTATTATCCGGGTATCCCATCGAGTCCAGACGCTTTTTAACAAAATCTACGCTTTCATCAAGCTTTTGAGCTTCAAAGAATTCACCTTCGCGCAGATCAAGTAATTGAGAAGCATCAAACTCGCCCTTCGAACCAGAGTAGATTACAGAAATTTTTGATATCGTCGGTTTCAGTGAAAATCTTATATCGAGTGAAAATACTTCTTTCTCTTCATTTAGCGAGTAGTAGAAGGACTGATAACCACCATCTGAGGCCATTACTCGAAGAGTTTCTTTTAGATGCAGAAGACTTCGGTATTCTCCAACAAGACCTTTAAATCTAAATGTTCTTTGTTCACACTCAAGAGAAGCAGGGCAATCCACATGTATTGCTGATAGCTTAAACTCTGTGTCTGCAAATGATATTGAAATGAGTGAGAATAAAAAAACAAGGTACATCATTTAAATGTTCCCCTAAATTTTATGTCTCCCCCAATTGAGTTATAAATAATATCCGATTCTCCAAACTGGTTTGTTTTTAATTCGTACACGCCTTCAAGCTGGACGTTTTTAGTTAATCCGTAGTTTAAGTTCATGCTTTGTCTTTGACCAATACTTCCACCCATCGTGCTTGAAACTGAAAGGGTAAGGGCCTCGTCCAGACGTTTTTTTAATTCTATTTTGGTAGCAGATCTGGTTCTCCCAACGGCGCCTCCGCCTTGACCAAACTGTCCCTCTTGAGTTCTACCAGTCAAAAGACTATCGGTGCTTGATTGTTCAATCACTGTCCCGAGGTTCACCTGAAGTCCGAACTGCTTGTTCAAAATATCACTAATCTTAAATCTGTCGAACACAAATGAACCAACTCCTACCTGAGTCAAGCTTTGTTGATCTTTTGACTGAAGAGATGATTGAATTTCGTTCGTATAACCAAATGCAATCAAGGATAAGATTGAATTACGTGGAAGCGGAGGTTCAGACGTCAAGTCGAAGTTAAATCTCTCAAGATCTCCGTAGGCCTTAGGGTAGACCTTGTAGTTTGAAATCACTGTGAGTGCCTGGATATCAAAGTCCGGGTTTGAAATTTCCTTTTTCGGTGAGAAATTTAAGTCTGCTGAAGTAATTAAATATTCGCTATTTTTAAAGAAAATTCTCGAAGAACCTACTGGGGCCATAAGCCTACCTTCACCTCTAGGTCTAGATGGATTTCCAGAAAGTCTAACTTCACCTTTTAGTGCAATATCCATCAACGAATTAGAAATCCTTACTGGATTTTCAATGATCACATTAAGATTTAATGCTAGTAATTTCCCAAGCTGAGACTCTTGGTTTTTAGGTAGAAATCGTACATTTGAAAAAGCCGAAGACTTGGAACTAAATTCATTCAGTTCATTGTAAATTTGCGCCTTATTAACAATGACCTCACCACTAAGGTTATAAGGAGGAGCATTTCCTAGAATAATCCCTTCCCCACTCAGGTTCATGTAAGATTTGCCCAGAATAGGAAGCTCAGCTTTATCCAGTATGAATTTTATATTTATATCAGGATAATCGCGATCAAAGAATACGTCTCCTTCGAATGAAACAGTTCCGTTATTAAGCGATGAAGTAAGCTTTCTAACTATTAATTCATTATGAGCAAATTCTACATTGTAAGACAGATCATTAATTGTAACAGGAACTTGATCAATCGATAAATCAAGATCACTGGCCGTTGATGTGATGGCAAAATCAAATTTTGTTCCATTTCCATTGATTCGTATTATATTTTGGAGGAGCCCTTCTGCAGAAAGAACAGGAGCTAAAAAAATCTCAAGTAGTTTTGAGTTAAAATGAAAATCATGAATCAGTGCAACCTTCTTACCGAAAACCCCTTCACCTTTACTTCTAAAAAAGAGGTCCTTTTCTCGAAGATTAAGATCCCATGACTCGATTAGACTATTTCTGACAATAAAATCAGGTTTTTTTGACTCGTATTGAATATTAAAGTCGGGATGAATGAAAGCAAACTTTTTTAAGGATGCAGTTAAATTCAAATTGTTAAATCCATCCTGAAAAGAAGTACTCGCTTCAAAATTAACTCCTCCACTAATTTCCTCAGTTTCGACATGTTTTCCAAGTGCTGCAACAAGAATAGATTTTATGTCAGTTGTTTGAATACTTACTTTAAAATCAGAGGCCATCCCTGACTTGAGGGCAAGATTGAAATCCGTTTTTATAATTTTCCCTAGGAGGTTTGCTTCACCAGTCATTCGACTTGGCGTAACTTTCATATTTATGCGCGAGTCATCGAAAGAATACTTTCCGGTCGTCGTATTAAAGGCAAAAGCTTCTAATTGAATCGAGTAATCATTAATTGGTCCAGACCCTTTAGCTCTTCCCGCAAGAACCGAATCTAAATTGAGGCCAAGGCTTTTAACTGCATTTATTTTTTCTAGTTCAATATTTTCCCATTGATAATCAAATTTCATCTTTTTATCTATAAGATTAAGAGCAAAGTCACCACGAAGTGAGCCCTCTCCCTTATCTGCAAAAAGATTATTAAAAGTTAGAACTCGGTTAATTAGACCGATATCCATGGAGCCGGCTTTTAAGTTCTCACCATAGGCAGTTAAGTCCGAAAAACTTACCTTCGAACGGATTTTCAAGTCATCCATTTTGGTTTTACCAAAAATATCTACATCAATTTTTGATTTAAAATCTAAGTCTGCCGGAAGAAATTTCATGCCATTTAATATGGGATGAAGAATAACTGACAAATCACTATAGTTTGCATCCGGAGAGGTTATTCCAAGAGCGATCTCCAAGTTACCATAATTGACAGTTCCATTCCCAGACAGTGTCGTCTTTCCAATCTTCGATTCCATCTTAGCTATCGTAACTAGAGAGTTTGCGAGATCTATTGTTATGTCTTTATCAGTTTGATCAAGTCGATACCCCAGGACCTCAAAACCGGTTGTATTTCCCTTTAAGTTAATCTCCGTTGCATCTGGAGGTCCGTATACATCAATACCAATTTCTCCAGCGCCCTTGATGTCGAGGTTAGAAATATTTCCAAAATCCTCAAGATCAATTTGCGATTTCGGCACATGGAACTTAACCTGTTTTTTATTAACAACCCCATCTACGGAAAGTCTCGACCTAGGTAAAGCAATGTCGGCCTTCATCTGAAATTCACCGTCAACAACTGCAAAAGATGTTTTCTTAAATTTTGCTCTTTTAATCATAAGAATCGTAAAGCTATCTTTTTTTTCACCCACAACTAGACCTAACTGACTTACAGAAAAATTATCCACGGGGTTAAAGTACATGTTGTCGTTTTTATACTCGAATACTAGATCTCCGTTTAGATTGCCTCGAAGAGACTTAAATGATGGTCCTAGGATTCTTAGAGCGTTTGGCAGAGAAAAATTTTTCACAGAAGCATGTATAGGTTTATTTAGATATGTCTTGTCTAAAAAATTATAAATTTCTGTTGGTCTAACTAACTTTGCAAACTGCTCTCTGTGAGAAAGTTCTAATGTATCAACATACACTTTTTTATTTTCTAGCTTCACTTTTGTTTTAAGTTCATCCGCATATAGAAAGTTCGATTTAAATTTTTCGAGGAATACGTCAGCGAAGGCGGTCAATCCCATCTGGCCATATTCTAAGTTAAAAGTAGATTTGAGAATACCCGTTTTTATTTGAATGCTATCGGGGAATTGGACGTCTTGATTCAAGTTCTCTAAATGTATTTGAAGTTCGCCATTTATTTTGGCCTTAGCATTTTTGAGTTTGGGGTAATCAGTAATGTCACCCTTAAGGATTAGTGTTTGAACATCGTGCTGAACCTTTAAGCGATCAATTCTTATTTCGGATCTTGTGATCTCGGCATCGCCCCATACTTCATCAAGTTGAAAGTCGATCTCAGTGCCTGGCCTAATATTTCCCACATGAAATCGTGCTAAATAGGAATTATCCTTTTGGTAAATTTTTAATCGACGGACTTCTAGTAACTCGTGATTTGCAATAATTTTGGAATTTTCTAATACCAAAGTGTCAATTCTTAATGGGAAATGATCGGCAGCATTGAAAATTTTATCAATTAAAAGTGGATCAATTTCATTTATCTGCTCATCCTTTTTAGGAAAGATGTACTTTATAAAAGAATCAGAAATTCTAATTTCTCCCAAATTTAACTTTTTCTCCTCGAATTCAATTAAATTTAGATAGAAGCCTATTTTACCAAGCTCTAAGTCGATACTTTCAACATCGGAGATTTTTTTCTCAACCGATACTTTATTTAACTCAACGCCCGGGGGCAAAACACTTAGAGAGAAATTACTAACTTCAATTTTTGTTTGAAGTTTTTTTTCTGAAAGATCCGAGATGACTTTGGTTACCATTTTTCCGAAAGACTTTGTCTGAATGAATACTAGCGTAGCTACGAAGCTCGTAAGAATAACAAAGATGAATGCGGCCAATACACTCTTAAATCTCATTAATTCTCTCGAGCCTTTCTTTTGCCATCCTATAATGAGGGTCAATAGACACAATTTTACTCAGTATACGCTTGGCATTATCGTAATCAGCGATACGAAGATAAACTTCTCCCTGAGCATACATAAACGACAGGATATCATTTTGTGAACGAGCTTTTTCTAAAGCTTGAAAACTCGTATCAATAACTGCTCTGTAGTCCCTGAGCATCAATAGAGATGAGAGTTTTAAATAGCATCCTTTCAAATAACCATCGTCAGTTTCTGATTTATCTAAAATTCTTTCAGAGATTATCAAAGCGACCTTAGGAATTTCTGATTGTAAAAAACATACTGCCAGATCGCACAACTGTTCAAAGCTATAGCTTTGATGTTTTAAAAAATGAATCACCTGTTCTTCATCTTGGTAAGGTGCTAACTCTAAATCTGAAAAAATAATTTCTCTTGATGGTTTCGTTGAGATTTTTAAATCCAGGAATGGGTTCTCTTTTTCGGCACTGCCTTGGTCTCTTATTGGAGTATGAAAATATCTTTTTAATTGAGGGAAGAACTTATCTAAATAGACGTAGTCATAATCACTATTAAATCTAACATACTCTACTGACTCAGATACTACACTCTCCATTCCAATTTTGTTTAATAAGCTCAGGAGCATTACTTGAAATTTGTAATCATCAAAATAAATACACATTTCAATTATTTTTTTTATATCCGAAGGTGATTTAGATTCATTTCCATAGATTAAACAAAAATTCTGATAGATATCAAGGATCGATTTTGCTTTTGATATTTTTAGAACTTCTCCGACTAAGAGAATTTTCTCATTTACTCCTTTCGCATTCGATCTTTCAAAGCACGAAATAATCAGTTCTTTCGTTATAACTTCTGCCATCTTTAAATCTTGAAGTAAAAGGCAAAGAGAGAGCTTTTTTAGTTTTAAGCTAAAATCGGTTTTAAAAAACTTATCGATGATGGATACAAGCCAAGACGGAATGAAAGGTCTTTTATTTTCATATTGAGCGAGAAGGAAATCAGACACGAGACCGTGAAGTTCATCTAGCCTTCCTGTTGAGAGGGCAATTTCAATTTTTATCTTATACATTTTTATGAAATATTTTGACTCATATTCTTCACTTAAATCACTTATTAGCTCTAAAGCAAATTGATGGTTACCATTTGTAGCTTCAAAGTCTGCGATTTCGAGTAAATAATCTGGAGCGAGCTTTTTATCTTGAGCTTTAAGAGCTTCGTAATAGATTAGAAGAAGCTCGTGTTGAGTTTCATTATTTAAATTAAACTGAACTTCAATCAAGCTTTGAACTTCAAAGAAGTTTTGATCGGCCATCATTTGCCGTAACTTGGAAATCAAATCCAAAATGCCCCTTCCTGTGGCACATTAAACACTTAATTTTATTATACTTTTAAATAAGTTTTTTGGATAAATAATTGGTCGAAAACTGACTTTCTACAAAGTCTGGATCGTTTAAGATTTCCTTATGAAGATCGATATTTGTTTGAATTCCGCTAACTACTGTTTCGTCTAGAACTCGCTTGGCCCTTGTGATGCAGTTAGCTCGATTGTCAGCCTGTACAATGATCTTAGAAACCATCGAATCATAGTATGGAGGTACAGTATATCCTGTATAAATATAATCATCTATTCGAACGCCTATGCCACCTGGACGGTGATAATGCGTGATGTGACCTGGCGAAGGCATTCCTGTTTTGTAATTTTCAGCGTTGATTCGAAATTCCATGACATGATTTCTAAAAATAATATCCGACTGTTTGAATCTGGAAATCTCTCCTTGCGCGTGACGAATTTGCTCGGAAATTAAGTCGACGCCAGTGCGCCCTTCAGTCACGGGATGCTCTACCTGAATTCGGGTATTCATTTCCATGAAATAGAATTTTTCTGTATCTAAATCATACAGAAATTCTACCGTACCTACCGAATCATAGTTCACAAATTTTGCGAGTCTAACAGCTGCATCACAAATTTCTTCACGAACTTTTGTGGATAAAACTGGAGAAGGAGCCTCTTCTAAGATTTTTTGGAACCGTCTTTGGATAGTACAATCTCTCTCACCAAGGTGAATGACATTGCCGTGTTTGTCAGCAAGAATTTGGACTTCAATATGACGTGGATTTTCTACATACTTCTCAATGAAAAGTGTTCCATCTCCAAAAGCTGCTTTCGCTTCTTCTTGTAAACGAGCAAGAGCTGGCCAAAGCTCCTCGAATGAATCAATACGCTTCATTCCTCGGCCACCACCACCAGCGGAAGCTTTAATTAAAACAGGGAAAGTCATTTTTTCGACTTCTTTTTTAATCGAGGCTTCATCAGCATCTTTCACATAAATTGGCTCAAGAGTTGGAACCTTGGCTTTTTTTGCAGTTATCTTAGATTCAATTTTATCGCCCATGGACTGGATACATTTCACCGACGGCCCGATAAAAGTTAAGCCCCACTTCTCGCACATTTGTGCAAACTCATCATTCTCGGATAAGAATCCATACCCGGGATGTATGGCATCGGTGCCTGTGATTTCGGCCGCAGATAAAATTTGCGGGATATTTAAATAAGAAAAAGTTGATTTCGCTGGTCCAACGCAAACTGATTCATCGGCCATCTTCACATGAAGAGAATCCTCGTCAGCAGTTGAGTGGATCGCGACAGTTTCAATACCTAACTCTTTACAACTTCTTATTACACGAATCGCGATTTCACCACGATTTGCGATGAGAACTTTCTTAAATTTTTTTATCACGCAGTAACTCTCTTCTAGTTTGGCTTAATCTTGAATAATGGCTGCCCGTATTCAACGAGAGATTCGTTATCAACACAGATCTCAATAATTTCGCCGTTGATGTCAGAGTCAATTTCATTCATTATCTTCATTGCCTCAAGAACACATAACGCCTGTCCAGACTTAACCTTATCCCCAACCTTTGTATAGACTGGTTTTCCTGGTGAAGGAGAAGCATAGAAGGTTCCGACAAATGGAGACTTAATTATGTGTAAACCAACATCAGAGTTAGTAACTTTAGAAGCTGCCACGGCCGCAGCTGGAGCAATCGGTTGTGCTATAGGTGCTGGTGTAGATTGATAAGTCGGTTGAATGTGATGGATGGCTTGAGGAGCAGTCGCAAAACTTACAGAAACTTTAAAGTCGTTCGCTTCAACTTGAAGCTCATGCACACCCTGATCTTTTGCAACTTTAACAATCTCTTTTAGAGATTCGATGCTCAAAGAATCTAATTTCATAATTACACCTTGGCTCTTTCTAGGTATTCACCAGTACGAGTATCAATCTTTAAGATCTCGCCTTCTTTAATGAAAAGTGGAACGTTAACTTGAAGACCAGTTTCAAGAATCGCTTTTTTGTTTCCACCTGTAGCGGTATCACCCTTCATACCAGGATCTGTTTCAATCACTTTGAGGTTAATGAAGTTCGGAAGCTCGATTGATATTGGGCGACCATTATAATAAAGGATGTAAACTTTGATATTTTCTTGAAGGTAGAACTTATTATCTCCGACTTGCTCATGTGATAAGTGAACCATTTCAAAGGTTGTCTGATCCATGAAATTGTACCCATCGATATCTGAGTAGTTATACTCCATTTCTTTCTCTTCCATGTCAGGCTTGCCTACAGTTTCTACACCTGCTTTGAAAGTTCTCTCAATTGTTTGGTTTGTTTCAAGGTTTCTAATACGAGTTCTAACAAATGCAGAACCTTTTCCTGGATTTACGTGTTGAAAATCAACAATGATCCACGGTTTACCTTCGATCTCAATTTTAAGACCTTTTCTAAAATCTGTAGTCTGGTACATGGGGATGTTCCTTTAATCGATTAGCGATTGTATCGCTATGTAATAACTCTGTTTTCCAAGTCCGCTCATTATGGCGGATGCGGCTTTTGCCGTCAACAGAGTATGGCGAAACTCCTCTCGCCTATAGACTTGGCTAAGGTGAACTTCAATTACTGGAATTTTAAGGATTTTCAGAGCGTCATGAATCGCGACACTGGTATGAGCGTAGGCGCCGGGATTAATAACGAGAGCGTCAAAGCTTTCAGAGTGGGCCTGTTGAATACGGCCTACAATTTCACCTTCAATATTTGATTGATACCAAGTTGCGGACGCCAACGATTTAATTTTTCCATCTGTCCACAATTGGATATCCTTCAAAGACTCATATCCGTAAACTTCAGGCTCACGCTGACCCAACATGTTTAAATTGGGACCATTGATGATTAAAACTTTTTTCATGATTTCACCGGTAGTGATGAGCTTTTTCTTTCACAAGAGTTAGAAAAAGAGCAAATGATTCTTGAAGCTTAATTTCTTTCGGAGATTTTGATTTTACCTGTGTTTCAATGATCGAAATCAGTTCGTCATGCCCGTCTTGTTCCGTGACGTGGCCCTTACTATGAGAACTTGAAAGTTTGAGTGCTTTTACTTTTTTTAGTTTCTGTACCGAGGCTTGATCTTCAGGATTGAGCTCGATAATTTTATCGAGAAGCTCAATGGCCTTATCATAGTAATGCTGGGCACAGTATAAATCGATGAGAGTGTGCGAAACAATCGGAGTATCAGCAGAGAGTGAGCTTGCATTGACTTCATCTATATCACCTGCATATTCGAATTCATCAGCATAGAAATCATCTTCAAGACTTCTTTCAGTGACCTCTTCATTGTTTAGAATTGGGTGCTCATTAATTCCAGACTTTTTCATCACCCATTGATCGTCATCTTCAGGAATTTCTGATTCTTCTTGAAAAGCAAGTGGTTTGATTTCTTCTTTCTGAGGCCTAATGAAATCTACCTGAACCCAATCATCGTCTAGAGTCGGATTCGTTTGAACAACTGGGAGTTCCAAATTCGGAGCTTTTATTAACTGATCAAGAGTTAGTTTTTTATGCCCAACCATCAAGTCATCTTCTAGGCGCTTTACTTGGTCAGCAAAATATTTATCTTTAGGATTCAAAAACAGTAGGTACTTGAAAGTATCGAGGGCCTCTTCAAGGTAACCGAGATGAATACAAGCTTGTGCAAATACCTTTTGCAAAGAGATGTTATCAGCATTTTTAGTGATGATAGGCCGCAAAGTATTATAAGTAAGTTCGAATTTTCCTTCATCATAGTAGCAGTTTGCAAGAACAATATAACCTAAAGTGTAATTGGGATGATTTCGAATCCCTTCTTTAAGAATTTTGTAAGCATCGTCGAGCATTCCCAATTTTCGGAATGACTCTGCCAGAGGAGCGAAGACCCTCGAGCGTGGATTCTTTTTATACATGCTAAAATATTTAGCAAGTAGGGACGATTGATTCTTTTTACCCAGCACGGGTTAGCCCACCTTAAAAATCTTTTACTGACACATTCGATTTTGCAGTATCTCGTCCGGTGAGACCTGCTTCATCTTGGTTTAATATCCTAGGAGTTAAAAAAACAATAAGTTCGTTCTTTTTCGTATCAGGGGCCTGAGGAGTTCTAAATAACCATCCAATTAAAGGAAGGTCTTTCAGAAAAGGAACACCTGAAATAGTCTCTAGGGTCTCCGTTTGATAAAGTCCGCCTATTACTACTGTTGATCCATTATCAACTAGTACATTCGTTGTAATATTTCTTCTTGTCTGGTTCGGAGGTGCATCGGAAGTTGGTCTATTACCGAATGAAGATTTATTTAAAGTAATTTGCATTGAGACAGCACCGTCATTGGTTACCTGTGGAGTCACAGATAAATTAAGGTCGGCCGAAACGTTTTGAAAAGATGCTTGGGCCGGCGCCGTTCCCGTGGACAAAGTTTGTACTCTAAAACTTGTTTGTTCTGAACTTGTAATTGTTGCAAGTTTTTTATTTTGCGTCACCACTTTAGGAGTCGATATCACTCGTCCCTTTGCTTCTGACTCCATTAATTGAAGGTTTAAATCAAGATTAAGTAGTCTGCGGTATATACCAATTGTCAAACCTGCAACACCAGGTGAAACCGCAGTTGGAGCAGTACTAAAAGAAAATCCCGGACCTGTTGGAACAGATGCACTCGTTAGTTGTGTCATCGGATCATAACCGAAAGTAATACCACGTGTGAGACCAACTCGCTTAGAATAAGACTCTGTCGCTTCAACAATTTTTGCTTCAATTAAAATTTGTGGCGTTTGCGTATCAAGAGTTTCAATGATTTTTTTTATCCTCTCAATAGATTCAACCGTATCCTTAACAATCAAACTATTTGTCCGTTCATCTGTCTGAATTGCACCACGGTCTTTAGTAATATAGTCACCCACAATTTTTCCAAGCTCTGCAAGAGTGGCATAGTTTATGAGAAATACACGAGTGACAAGTGGTTCTAAGCTGCCTCGAAGAGCTTTCGCTTTCATTTCCTCTTCCATCTCTTTGGTGGCATTTCCAAGAGTTTTTACAATCAGAATATTTGAATTCTTCTGTGCTACGAGTTTTGACAGATTCATCACAGTATCAAGCGCCTGATCCCAGGGCACATTTGTTAGTGTTAAAGTCAATGGAGGTGCAGTATTTACGGCTTGATCAATAATAATATTAAAGCCTGATGTGTCGGCAATCATATTTAGTAGATCGGCCACAGGAATCTCTCTGACGTTTATAGATATTCTCTTACCAATGTATTTTTTGGGGCCAGACAAAGTAAGATTCGCCAAAATATCTTCAAGACTATTGGACTTCGGAATGTTGAGCCCAACCGCATCTTCAATTTTATCGTCTTTTGAAGCAATTGAATTATCAGAGTTTCTAATTTTATTCTGTGAGAAAACACCAAACCGATTCTCAATATTGAGAATGATATTTTTGCCTTTCGTTTCGATTATCGATCGAACGTTATCTCTTAACTGTATCGCAAACCGGACATCACTTTTTGTTCCCGGCTTTTTGTAGCCAGAGACAAAAACCGTACTACCTGGAAACTCTGATGTATCGATCCCACGAAGTAATTTTGGAGAAATACTGACATCTTTAAGGTCGAGAATAATCTGCTTATCTTCACTGACATGGAATCGTTCAGCGACAATTCCCTCTTTATCACCTTCGATTATGAGCTTACTGACGTCGCCTTCTTGAACGAAACTCACATTTTTAATTTCTTCAGCAGAAATAGAAAACGAACATAATAAAACTAGATATAATAGAAAAAATCCTTTCTTCATGCTTCTCTTCCTTAAGATGAGACCTATACATATAGTCTAGTTGATTATTTAGAAATTGGTATGACAGTTTCGAGAAATTCTTCTTCTCCGTATACGTTAACAATTTTCTCAACTAATACGATACCACCTGGTAGGATTGCCTTAAGTTCTGCATTCTCTGGACCAATTTTCATCCCTTCTTTTAGGATAATCACTTTCTTATCTTCCCTATTTAATCTAACGAGGGCCCTTCGCTCCTTACCGATAAGTACTCCAATCACCTTAAGATTCGCTACACTCAGTTGGTCGAGTTGAGTTTCAGCAATATTCGAGTACTGCCCTTTACCCTTGATCACAAAACCTTTACCCTTTTTATCGCTAGGATCTTTCTTCAAGGGAGCCTTGAATGGGTCTCTTAAAGAAAATGGGTTTTGAATTTTGGTTTTATCGTTAAAAAAGTTTTTTATTGATTTCACTGAGGTAGCTCTAGCCCCAGTCGAAAAAATTAGAATTAAAATGAAAAAATATTTCATTAGAATCCCCTATCAACTTTAAACTCAGGATTATACCTATACGCTTGAATAATGCCTTCGGCGTCAACAACTTGAAATCGTCCCTTCTGATTTTCGGTATTTTTTTTAATTCTCAAGGTTTTAATATTATAAATTCTATCAGAGTTGGCAATTCTCTCTAAAAAAATCAAAAACTGGAGGTAAGTTCCTTTTGCTTTTAAAGTGTACTCCTTTGATATGAAATACACACTCTTCTCTTCCTTACCAGGTGCGATGTTCGCGTCTTTAAGATTTAAAGAATTAATTTCAGTTTGAAAGAAAGATAAAATTTGAGAATCATTTGTATCTGATGGAAGCTGTCTTTGAACAGATTCAATGTTTTTGGCAACTTCCTCAACTCGCACTTTATACTCATCGGATTTGCGTGTAAACTCTTGGATCTCTTTAAACTTCTTTTGAATATTTACAATTTCCGAATCAAGTCCACTACCACTGTTGTTAATTTCTTCTAACGCAAGAGTATGCTCTTCATAGAGTGTGTATCCGGCCCATAAACCGTAAAGCAGGAGAAAAATATGAGTGTTAGTAATGAGCTTGTTTACAAGGTCTTTCATTGATCAAATCCTGTGATCTTAAAGACTACTTCAAAAGATTCAATTCTTCTTTTTTCTGCCCCTTGAACACTATTATTTGTATAAGTAATATTAGCGTCTTTAATGAAAACGGAAGATTTAAGACTATTCACAAAGCTACCAATGCTCGTATAGTCAAAAGCTTCACCTTTTACCACCATTGTATCCAAATTAATATCTAACTCATTGATCCATACTTCAGGAGGGATATTTTTTGCGATGTAGAGCAAAAGACTTGATGGGTTACGTTTTACAGAAATTGCTTCTTTTACTGCAATCAGTTTTTTTCCTAGATTTTCTTCCTGTGCTTTAAGTTCACGTATTTGTTTTTCCAGGTCTTGCGATTGGTTGACCTTTCTTTTTAGTGAAGATAGTTTCGACCTCTTAGCATCCATTTCTGAGCTTAAAGTGGATCTTTCTTCCTCCCAGATTGGGACTAAAACAAAATCTGGAATATAAATAAGAATGATGACGATTAATACGGCTTTGATTTTGATTTTTGTAAAATCAAAACCTCCAACATTAGATACGTCGAGTGATTTTTTAGCATTACTGAGGTTAATCTTAATCATAGATCACACCAGCTTTCTCATAGCAAGGCCAATAACTGTCGGTGAGATCGCAGATATTTGTTCTAGATTTTGTCCAAGCTTTCTTTCATCTATCTTGATTGCTGAAAAGATATCCAACTTTTCGACATTGACTCCTGTCACTTCTGTTAATTTTTCAACTAATCCCGGGAGGAGTGAAGAACCACCTGTAACAAAACAATACTCCACTTTCTCAGCACTTCCTTGCGTCACATAGAAGTTGATGTTCTTTCTGACCTCAGCGATTTGCTTATCGACCTGAGTATTGATGATGGCCAAAATTTCTTCTGGTAAATTCCCATTATCATCAGGGATCGTTTTTAAATCCTCAGCTTCATCGTAGCTTACGCCCATTTGGCGCTGAATTTCTTCCGTTATAAGACCACCACCAATAGGAATCTCTTTTGTGAAGATCGGACCACCACGCTTGTAGACAACAATTTTAGTGCTCTGAGCTCCAAAATCAAGCAGGAGTGTTCCGTTAGAATATTCATCAATATTTTTTCCCATAGCCGCTTCGAATACATTTGCTATAGCTAAAACATTTAGGTCAACAACTTTAAGCTGAAGCTTTGCCTCTTTGAGTAACTCAGAAAATGAATCGATGATTTCGTTTTTGGCCGCAGCAACTAGAGCATCTTTTCCGCCGCCCTCATTTTCTCCAAGAATATGAAAATCAATCTGAGAATCTTCCGCACCAAAAGTAATGTACTGTTCAGCTTCCCACATCACATGATCTTCAATTTCTTCTTTCGTTCCCTCAGGAGTGTTTAATCGCTTTGTCATGGTATTAGGACCAAACAAACCAAAACAAATTGACTTAGATTTTATTCCCGCAAGACTTAAAGCCTCTAGGATACCTTCAATAATTTCTGAAGGCTTCTGAACTTCATCTTCAATAAGAGTTGCTTCAGAAAGTCTAAAGACACCGAATTTTTCGACTTTGATTTTTCCAGGACTTCCAGAAACTTCACAAACTTTTATGGAGTGGGCACCAATATCTAACCCAACAATCCCACCAGGACTGAGTTTCGCAAAAAGATCTTCGAACTGCTCTTTTAATGATGGTCCCGCCAAAGTCTTCCCTGTCTTTGTGTAGATAAATTGAACTTAGTTAATTATAGGCACGGACAATTGAGTTATCAAGTATTTAGTGCTTCAAGCCATTGAGAAGAAGAATTGTTGAAGTCTAGTTGAATACTCAGGAAAAAAGATTTGAAAAGCGGCAACCAGAATTATGTAAGGCCCAAATGCTATTGGTTTATCTTTAGTCATTTTATTTAAAGAAATTAGAACGATCCCTGAGAATGCCCCTACAAAGCAACTCAAGAAAATTGTAAATACGATACCTACAGGCCCAAGCAAAATTCCCAAAACTCCAAATAGCTTTATATCACCGCCGCCAAGACCAACCTGCCCGCGAAACTTATAAAATAACCAAGTCACAATCAGTGGTCCTAAGAAACCAATTGCACCACCTGTTACCCAATACTGCCAAGAAAGATAAAATATACTATATGAAAGAATGAGCGCAAGGAGGTAAAGATTAAGGGAGTCCAATAATAGGTGATGCTCAAGATCTATAAAAAAATGACAAATAAAAACAGATGCAATCGCAAAGTAAAACAAGAAATGGGTAATTGATAATACACTTATATCTTTTGGAAAAAGCCAAAATGCAATAAGTCCAGTAAGGCACTCAATCAATGGGTATCTTAATGAGATCTTCATTCCACAAAAAGCACATTTTCCTCTTAGGGCCAAAAAACTTAAAACGGGTATGTTGTGAAACCAGTAAAGCTTGGTGCCACAATTAGGACATGCAGACCGAGTATGCACAAGGTCTTTTTTGGCGGGCAGCCTCAATATTACAACGTTAAGGAAACTTCCAATAAGTAAACCAAAAATAGCAGCGTAAACTGAAAAAAGAGTTTCCATTAATCTAAATTCTTTTTATTAAATATTTGTATTATTGCGAAGAAAAGAAATAGTGTGTAGCAAATAGCGTAGGACACAGACTGCAAAATAAATTGTGAACTTACAGTCTGATTATATAAAACATAGTCCTTAAAATTTAGTTTATAAAACGCAGGCAAAACGAGATGATAAAAATCTAGTGCTAACTTTAAATATTCTCTAGTTTCTACAAACAAAGTTCCCTGAGTTTCTTTTATTGCATGCCCCGAGGCTAAAATTAAAATAGAAACGACGGTAGAAATTGTTATATTAGTAAACAATGAGAAAAAAACCACTACAAGTAGTAATAGTATAGCTTCGAGTAAATTGAATCCAATCGCAACAAAGGTCATGAGGCTTAATTTACCACCAAGAAGACTTGATACACCCAAGGTCATAGTAGATAAGAGAACAAGATTTGCAACTAAAACAGCAATTAATCCTAAAATTTTTCCTGTTATAAAAACCCATCTGGGAACTGGTCTTGAAATAACCATATAAACAGTTCGAGAGTCGATTTCTTTTGGCAAAAGATTGACTCCCATGAATATGGAAATCCCCAATGATGAGATGGAAAGCATTCCTAATCCAAAATCTAAGGCAACCTTTTCAGGTACACCATAGGTGAATTCTGTGGCGATATATGTCATCAACATCGCAAGAAAACCTACCACGAATGTTACGTAAAACACCTTACCTTTGAGGAATTCAGTAAAAGTATACTTAGCGATGATAAAGGTCTTACGAATCACTTTATTGATCCTTAATATTATAAAAAATTTGCTCAAGACTTAATTTAACCGGCTCTACACCGAGTATATTAATATTCTTATTAACTAGCTCAGATAATAGTTGACTCTTGTGTCTATCTTCAATCGTTGCAAAAACAATGTCTCCGGGAAAATTTTCTAAGTTTAATAATGGAGAGCTCAGAGTTACTGAACTGATCGATCTAAACTTTACAATAAAATTATTATTCTCAGTTACTAGAAGTTTTTCAACCGGTCCATCATAAACTAACTTCCCTTCTTTTAAAAAGATTACTCTGTCGCAAATTTCTTCTATGTCAGGGACGATATGACTACTAAAAAAAACTGTCTTACCAGCTCTGTGTACCTCTACGATCACATCCTTCAATTCTTTCCTTCCAATTGGATCGAGTCCTGAAAGTGGCTCATCTAGAATAATAAACTGCGGCTCATGTAAAACTGTTGATAAAAAGCCAATTCTCTGAAGCATTCCTTTTGAATATGTTCTTAGTGGTCGATTAAGTGCATGATCAATACGAAATCTTCCTGCCCACTTTAACACTGATCGGTTGATCTCTTCAGAACTCATTTCGGAGATTAGGCCCATAAAATTGAGAAATTCTCTTCCAGTTAGATTTGGATAAAAATATGGTCTCTCAGGAAGAAATCCAATTTTTTTAAAAATTTCATTTCTTGTTTTTCCTAAAATCTCATGAAATTTTACTTCGCCTTTATCTGACCTTATGAAGTCCATAATAATCTTTAAAGATGTTGTTTTGCCTG
>JACCDH010749942.1_pt1 | contig 19949 bp, 17 predicted proteins | sample 7442481 | NCBI WGS metagenome assembly JACCDH01 (sample SAMN15323433, study PRJNA562643) | freshwater metagenome | isolation source: river surface water | place: USA:Blue River Watershed | collected 2017-08-15 | reverse complement strand
CTGTTAACCCTACCAATGTTATGGGTGCTAGTAAACGTCTTGCCGAAATTTATGTGCAAGGTTTAAGTAAACATATTAGCCATACAAAATATATAACTACCCGTTTTGGTAATGTTTTAGGTTCTAACGGATCTGTGATTAATAGGTTTAAACAACAAATAGAAAAGGGCGGGCCAATCACGGTTACGCACCCTAACATTACGCGTTATTTTATGACCATACCAGAGGCTTGCCAACTGGTATTAGAAGCAGGTAGTATGGGTAATGGTGGTGAGATATTTGTTTTTGATATGGGCCAACCCGTTGCTATTGCCGACCTTGCTAAAAAAATGATTCGCTTATACGGGCTTATCCCTAATATTGATATTGATATTGTTTACAGTGGGTTAAGGCCTGGCGAAAAGCTCTACGAAGAGCTTTTAAACGATGGAGAAAACACAGGTAATACTTATCACGATAAAATCATGATTGCTAAAGTGCGTGAGGTTGATTTTGAAGAAGTGGCCAAGCACTTTACCGAACTTGTTACACTTGTAGGTTCCGTAGAGAGTGACATGTACTTGGTTGCTAAAATGAAAGAAATGGTCCCAGAATTCGTTAGTAATAATAGTGTGTTTGAGAAATTAGATACTACTTCAAAAGTAGTAGGGATTAATTAATAATTAATGAAAATAGCAATAGTAGGAACGGGATATGTAGGATTGGTAACAGGTACTTGTTTTGCGGAGACAGGCAATATAGTTACCTGTGTAGATATTGATAAGAGTAAAGTTGAAAAGTTAAGTGGTGGCCAAATCACGATATACGAACCAGGACTAGAGAACATCTTTTTAAGAAATATCAAAGAGGGTCGTTTAAAGTTCACCACGCAGTTAGAGGAAGCGGTTGCAGATGCTGAGATAATCTTTTTGGCATTACCAACACCTCCGGGCGCGGATGGTAGTGCAGATTTAAAATACGTATTGGGTGTTGCGGATCATTTAGGAAAGGTTTTAAAAGGATATAATGTAATTGTAAACAAGAGCACTGTACCAGTGGGCACTGCTGATAAGGTAAAAGCTGCGATTGCAAAAAATTACCAAGGTGAGTTTGATGTGGTGAGTAACCCAGAGTTTTTAAGAGAGGGCGTAGCGGTTGATGATTTTATGAAACCAGATAGAATAGTGGTTGGAACAAGATCAGAGCGAGCAAAAAAAATTATAAATGATTTATATGAACCATTTGTAAGGCAGGGTAACCCTATTATATTTATGGATGAGAGTAGTTCGGAGTTAACAAAGTACGCAGCAAACAGTTTTCTTGCGACTAAGATATCTTTCATGAATGAAATTGCTCAATTGTGTGAACGTTTTGGTGCAGATGTTGATATGGTTCGTTGTGGAATAGGTAGTGATGACCGTATTGGGAAACGCTTTCTTTTTCCAGGAATAGGATATGGTGGAAGCTGCTTCCCTAAAGACGTACAAGCATTGATTAAATCATCTGATGAAGCAGGGTATGATTTCGAGATATTAAAGGCAGTTGAAAAAGTTAACGCTATCCAAAAGTTACATTTAGTTGAAAAGATTAAGGAATATTACAGCAATCAAATACAAGACAAGCATTTTGCAATATGGGGTTTGGCCTTTAAACCTAATACAGATGATATTAGAGAAGCCCCGGCTTTAAAAATCATTGATGCCTTAACTGAAGCAGGTGCAACAATTAAAGCATATGATCCTGAAGCGATGCCAAATGTAAAATTTCATCTTGGAGATAGAATACAATATGCTAATAATCAATACGAGGCATTAGAAAATGCTGACGCCTTAATTATTGCTACAGAGTGGAGCGAATTCAAGACTCCTAATTTTGGGTTGATGGAAAAATTGCTAAAACAAAAAGTTGTTTTTGATGGAAGAAATATCTATAAAAATGACCATTTACTAGAATTTAATTTCATTTATAGAAGTATAGGAAGATCAAGCGTGTAGTCAACATTTTTCTAAGTATAGTTTAATCTCATATTTTTTTGAAAGCAAATTATACGAAGCTTTATAAATAAGCTATTGTAGACTTTGAATATTAAATATAAAAAGCGCATTTTCATTTATTATTAAGACAAATTGTTAATTCTTCTTAATAATAACGCCTCGTTGTTCTCTAATAAATTATTTTACTTTAAATTTTAAAAAAAAACCATGGAAAAAAGAAAAATTGAAGAAATTGAGTTTCATAACAAAAGAGAAGTTGATAGAAATTCACTTTCTGATGTAGAATTCGAAAAAAAGTATTCAAATAAAAAAGTTTATAAAATTTCTGATTCAAGTTTTGTCTATTTGGAAAATACGTTAAAAAATTTGTCAAAAGATAAGATTTGTTTAGATTACTGCTGCGGATTAGGAAACACTTCACTTAATTTGTATAGGTATGGTGCAAAAAAAGTCTATGGTATAGATATAGCTGAAAAAGAAGTTGAAACAGCAAAAAAAGCATTACGTGAAAATGGGTTTGATGATTCTGGAATTGTAGTTGGAGATGCTGAATTTACGAATTTTAATGACAACCAATTTGATTTAATCGTATGTATTGGGGTATTACATCATTTAGATGTAAATAAAGCATTTAAAGAGTTGAATCGAATTTTAAAACCTGGCGGAAGTGTAGTTGCATTTGAAGCACTTGGGTATAATCCAATTATACAAGCTTATAGAAAGTTAACTCCTGAATTAAGAACTGATTGGGAGAAAGATCATATACTTACAAAAAAAGAAATAAAAATTGCAATGGAGCACTTCTCAAGTGTAAACATTAAATATTTCCATTTGTTTAATTTAATATTATTTCCTTTTACTAAGTCCTTTTTTTTCAAGCCAGCTTTAAAACTCCTAACAAGTATTGATAATATAATCTTAAGAATCCCTTTTTTAAGATTGATGGCGTGGCAAATGGTATTTGTATTAAAAAAATAGAATGAATTTCGATCAACTAATTCTTGGAGGAGAGCAATTTGGATTAACCGATTGGGGAGAAATTACTTTTAATGAGTTATCCAAGGTTTTTGAGTCAGCAATGACGAAAGGGTTTGTTGAAATTGATACTTCAAATATTTATGGGTTAGGAATGTCAGAAACAAATATATGTTTACTAAAAAAACGATATGATTCTGATATCGAAGTTTCTACAAAAGTTGGATTGCATTATACTCAGGAGAATGAAAATTCTAGAGCAAAAATTTATAATGATTGTTCAGAGAAATCCATCTACACATCTGTTGAAAGTTCTTTAAAACGCCTTGGCTTAAACAATTTACATACAGTATATATTCATTATCCTGACCCAAAAATTTCAATTAATGAATGTATAAAGTCATTAATTAAATTAAAAAAAGATGGGATTGCAAGACATGTTGGATTATGTAACTTCGATTTAGGTATTTTAACTAACTCAGTAGATTTGGAACCAATTGATAGATACCAAACTGAAATAAACTTAATAAATTATCTAATTAATCCTAAATTTTACGACGATTTAATTGCTACTTTAAAAAATCAAAAAATTGAAATAGTTGCCTACAGTCCTTTGAAGAGGGGGTTAATAACTGATGATATTTTTGAAAATCTTCATAAAATACAATCAAATAAATTTGATAGAAGAAGTAGATTGCCATTTTTTAAATCAAATTCAAATGAATTATTGCTTTTAAAGAAAATAATTAAATTTTGTCATGAAGAAGGTGTCGAGTTAAGTGATATTGCTATCAATTTTATATTTGATTTTTTAAATGTTGAAAAAGTTATTCTTGGATTTTCAAAAGAGAAACAGGTTGAAAAAATCGGAACAGAGACTAAGTGTAATTTAGATTTTTATAAAAAAATGATAAAATATGTTCAATAGGATTATTGCTTTATTAATTTTTGTTCTTGCTTTCCCTGTTATATTATTTGCCTCTTTAATTATTTTTTTTCAAGACTTTAAATCACCGATTTATTTACAAAAAAGAGTTGGTTTTAATGGCAATTATTTTATACTCTATAAAATAAGGACAATGAGAATTAATCATAATTCTCCTGTTTTTTTGGCCACATCAATGAATGATGAAAGATTGTTTAAAATAGGTAAATTATTTAGAAAATTCAAAGTTGATGAACTACCTCAATTCTTAAATGTATTAATAGGTGATTTAAACATAATTGGGCCAAGACCAAACATTATCCCATTATTAAATAACTATAGTTACGAAGAGTTTCAATTGCTCAAAATTAAACCCGGATTAACAGATATTGCATCTGTTATGTTATCTGACTTAAATGAGAAATTAAAAGATTCCAAAAACCCCGACCTAGATTATGAAAACATTTACAGGAAGAAAAAAAATTCATATGGTCTATACTATATAAAAAATAATTCTGTGGGTTTAAATTTTTTTATATTTATTGCTACAATTATAGTTATTATTAATAAAAATGCTGGTAAAAAATATCTAGAATCAAAAATTAATTTATGAGAATCAACTTATTTTACTTTGCCCCTGCAAATTCGGTACATTCATTTAGATGGATACAATATTTCATGAGTAATAACTATGATATAATTTGGGTTTCTTTTCATGAAGTTCAGGAAAAATTTTTAATTGATTATCCAGGCCTAAAAATTATCACTTTAAAAAAACAGCATCAGCAAATAGTGAAAGGAAATATTTTGCAAAAAATTATAGGATTTTATAAGGCAATTTCTTTAATAAATAATATTTTAAAGGAAAATAAATGTAGTATAGCCCAAGTGCACTCTTTAGGGCTATATGGAATTACAATGTCTTTTTTAAAGAAAATCCCTTTTGTTGGGACTGCGTGGGGTTCTGATATAATATTTGTCAATAATCCTATAAAGAAGATCTTATTAAAGCGTGTGTTAAATAAGGCAAAGTTTATAACTTGTGATGCAGATCACATGGTTGATAGGTTAAAAAATTTAGGAATTAAAGAATTTAAATTGAAGCTAATTTACTTTGGTGTTGAGGTTAATTTGTATAATTCGGTTAACTTTCCTCCTAAAAAAAATGATAATGGATTGTTTACTATTTTAAGCCTAAGAAACCATTATGAAGTTTATGATATCGAAACTATAATACTTGCTTTTTGTAAATTTGTTCAAAAAGTGCCTTCTAAATTGCTTATTGCAGGCATAGGTGATTTGACTGATTCTTATATTTCATTAGTTCAAAAATTGAATATAGAAAATCATGTAGAATTTACTGGTAGATACAACCGTGATGATTTAAAAAACCTAATAAGCCAGTCTGACATTTACATTTCTGCTTCGAAATCCGATGCAGGTATAGCTGCAAGCACTGCAGAGTGTATGGCATGTAATTTAGTTTGTTTAATATCTGATTCTGGTGAAAATTCTAATTGGATTTGCGATGGTGAGAATGGATTCATGTTTGAAACTGGAAATGTTGATTCCTTAATTAACAAATTGCATCAAGTTTCTCAAAATAGATGCAATTTTAATATAATTGGAGTAAAGGGATCTAATACAATTAACAGCAAAAATAATTATTTGATTGAAATGGAAAAAATTGATAACCTCTATAAAGAATTAAGATGATTTCTGAAAAAAAAATTTTATCATTCTCAGTAGCTTCTAAAATAAGTAAGTTATTAAAAGAAGATAATAAAATAATTGGATTATGCCATGGATGTTTTGATCTTTTGCATATAGGGCACATTAGCCATTTTAATACTGCCTCAACTTATTGTGATTATCTGTTTGTTTCTTTAACCCCAGATGAATTTGTTAATAAAGGACCTAACAGGCCTGTTATTTCACAGTTTGATAGATTGTCAATGATAAGTCAACTAGATGTAGTTGATTTTGTTTTATTAAATAATTCTGATTCGGCTCTTTTGCTATTGAATGAGTTGTTGCCTACTAAATTCTTTAAAGGAGTCGAATATAGTGATAATCCAGAGCAAATAAATCCGAACTTTTTGTTAGAAAGAGATTTACTTATAAAAAATGGCGGAGAGATGGTGTTCACAAAAGATGAAATTAGATCAACAACACAAATAATCAAAAAAATCAATTTAAAATAAGTGAATATTAATAATATAGGTAATTTCATTTTTGATCTAGATGGTGTAATATCGAATACTGCTAAAGTGCATGCAGTGGCTTGGAAAGAAACATTTGATGAAATCTTAACTTCTTTTAGTCAGGATTTATTTGATTTAGATCATGATTATCACAAATATTTTGATGGGATTTCTAGAGATGTAGCCATTAAAAATTTTTTGAAACAAAAAAAAATAGAACTTGAATTAGGATTAATTACTGACTGTGACATTAAATCTATTAATGGATTGTCTAATTTGAAAAATAAAAACTTTATTGAAAAAATTAATACTTTACATCAATCTGAATTTATTTTTCAAGACTCGCTTAATTTAATTAATATTCTGAAAGAAAATAATAAAAATATTTATTTAGCGAGCTCAAGTAAAAACGCATCTTTTATTTTAAAAAAAATTAATATATTTGATGCTTTTAAATCAATTTATGACGGGAATACAATAGAAGAATATAATCTAAAATCTAAACCATTTCCTGATATATTCAATTTTTGTATTGATCGAAATAATATTCTTGCAGATGATGTTGTTATTTTCGAAGATTCTATTAGTGGAATTGAAGCAGCATTATGCAGTAAGTCAAACTTAGTTATTGGTTTAGATAGAAAAAAGAAACTAAATAAAACAGAATTTAAGGTTCCAAGTTGTAAATCCTTTGGAATTGTTGATAATTTTTCAAAACTAAAAGTAAATCTATGAAAACAGTGCCATTTTTTAATTACCCTCACTTATTTAAATCTAGGGAAGAAGATTTTGTTCGAATATTTAAAGATATTGGGAGTAGAGGTGCATATATTTTACAAAAAGACTTGGTTGAATTTGAGAATAATCTTTCCAAATTTGCTGGTACAAAGTACGCGGTTGGATTAGCAAATGGAACCGATGCCATTTGGATAGCATTAATGGCAGCAGGAATTGGTAAAGGAGATGAGGTTATATTTTCTTCTCATACATATATTGCAACTGCTGCAGCTATTCATTTTGTTGGAGCTATTCCAATCCCTGCTGACTGTAAAGAAGATCATATGATAGATCCAGAATCTGTAGAAAAATTAATTACTAATAAAACAAAAGCTATTTTACCTACACAAGTAAATGGTAGATGTTGCGATATGGATGAAATTATGCGAATATCAAAAAAGTATAATTTAATTGTTTTAGAAGATGCTGCTCAAGGTTTAGGTGCTCAGTATAAGGGGCGAGGTGTTGGGACCTTTGATAAAGGCGCAACTATTAGCTTCTATCCTGCAAAAAATTTAGGTAGTTTTGGGGATGGGGGTGCATTTATTACAAATGATAAAGATATGTATGACAAAGTAATGTTATATAGGGATCATGGAAGAAATGATGATGGTATTTTTGTTATGTGGGGTTTCAATTCGCGTTTAGATAATTTACAGGCTGCAATACTTGATTTTAAGTTAACTTATTATGATGAAGAAATTACTAGAAGAAGAAATATCGCCTTGATTTATCAAGGACGTCTAGGACATTTATCACAACTACTTTTGCCACCATCACCAAATTCAAATCCTGATTATTTTGATGTTTTTCAAAATTATGAAATTGAAGCGGAGAGAAGGGATGAACTTAAACAATATTTAAAAGAATTTGGAGTTGGGACATTAGTTCAGTGGAGTGGGCAACCAGTACATTCAATAACTTCTTTAGGCTTCTCAGGTAAAGGATTACCATACACTGAAGCTATGTTTACGAAATGTCTAATGTTACCAATGAATACAGCGCTAGTTGACGATGATGTAGAATATATTTGTGATTTAATAATTAAATTTTATTCAATATGAACAATACAGTAGAAAAATTAACTGATCCATTTGAGTTTAGGGAGGATCTGAATATTGAGAATATCGATGACAAAATATTAGTCGATATGCTTAGAAAAATGATTATAATTCGAAAAGCAGAAGAAAAAATTGCAGATAATATTGAGTCAGGTAAAATCAAATGCCCATGCCATTTAGGCATTGGTCAGGAAGCAGTTGGAGTAGCCGTTGGTTTGGCAATGAGAAATTCTGACCGTGCTTTTGGTGCACATAGGTCACATACTCATTATTTAGCTTTAAACGAAGATACTTTTTCGCTATTTGCAGAAGTTCTTGGAAAATTTTCTGGTTGTTCTCATGGAATGGGTGGCTCCATGCACATAATTGATAACGATAATGGATTCCGAGGATCAGTCCCTATTGTAGGTGCAACAATTCCAATAGCGACTGGGGCTGGCCTTGCAGCAAAAATGGATAAAATGGGAGATATCGCGATTAGCTATTTTGGAGACGGCGCATGTGAAGAGGGGGTTTTGCATGAGTCATTAAATATGGCCTCTGTCATGAAACTCCCAGTTTTATATGTGTGTGAAAACAATTTATTTTCTAGTCATTTGCATATTGATTTGCGTCAACCATCTAACACAACTGCTAGGTTTGCCGAAGCTCATCAAATCAAAAATATAGTAATTGATGGTAATGATGTAGTTGCTATGTTTAAGTTATTGACTAAAGAAATAAATGAAATGCGAAGTGAGAGTAAGCCTTTTTATATGGAAGCTTTTACATATAGATGGAGGGGTCATGTGGGTTATAGAGAAGATATTGATGTTGGAGTAAAACGAGGCGATGATTTGAAATTATGGAAAGAAAGAGATCCTATTCAAAGGTTGCTAAATGCTATGATTAATAATCATATTTTTTCGCAAGATGACTATGATTTATTATCTACTCAGATTCAAGACAAAATAAATATGGACTGGGACAAGGCAGAAATGTCAGATTATCCAGATAAATCTTTTTTATTATCAACCGTTTATTCCAATTAATTATGAAAAAAAAAATGACATACTCTGAAGGTATATTAGAAGCTTTCGAGTATTTACTAGAAAATCACAAGGAATTCTTTGTGATAGGTCAGGGTTTATGGAGTCCATGGTATGTTGGTTCAACTATGAAGGACTTAGATAAAAAATATGGTAAGGAAAGAGTAATAGATTGTCCTGTATCAGAACTAGCTACAACAGGTGCAACAGTTGGTGCTGCAATTTGTGGATATAGGCCATTAATTGTTCACCCAAGAGTTGATTTTATGCTATTGGCTGTAGATCAGATAGTTACTCAAGCTGCTAAATGGCGACACATGTTTGGAGGTAATTCTTCATGTCCAGCAACTTTCAGGGCGATTATCAATAGAGGCGGAGAGCAAGGAGCGCAACATTCCCAATCCTTGCAAAGCTGGTTTGCTCATATTCCAGGATTGAAAGTTGTTATGCCTTATTCGCCGCTAGATGCTCGTAATCTTCTCATTTCAAGTGTTTTATCTAATGACCCAGTTATGTTTATTGAAGATAGGTGGTTATACGAAAATGAAGAAATTTATTCAGAAATAGAACTTCTCGATTTGAATCAAGTAAAACCAGCGCTAATTAAAACAGGCAAAGATTTAACTTTGGTTGGAGCAGGTTATGCGACGCATGTAAATGAAAAAGTCAGGACTATATTAGAAAAAGATTATGGAGTTACATCTGATATCATTGATGTTCGACTTCTAAATCCATTTCATGTCAATGATATCGTAAGTTCGGTTAATAAAACTGGCAGGTTAGTGGTTGTAGACGGAGACTGGGCAAATTGTGGCTTTGCTTCTGAAATAGTAACGTCTGTTGTAGAGAAAATAGAACCATTTAAATTGAAAAATAAACCTATGCGGTTTACACTGCCTGATGCGCCCGCCCCTACAAGTTGTGTTCTCGAGAATGAATATTACTTAGATCCGAATAAAATCGCTTTGAAAATAATGAGTACTTTAGAAAGAAGTTAACTTCTCACAAGTTTTATAATTATCATTATGTAAATAAAAATACCAATGAAATTTCTCATTGGTATTTTTATTTACTAAAAACTAAATATGCATAAAAGTATTCTTTTTTTAATTTTCTTTATTATAGCTGTTCTTTCTTTAGTTACTAAATATTATAACCAACCTAATATTATAGCAGTAAGCAAATTAAAATCTAATGTATTTCGAGACTGTTTCTATTATGACAATAAAATATATTGGTCAGTCAATACTCCATATCATGTAATTGATGACATCAAAAACAAAAATTTTAATAATTTTGGAATTTTAAATTTAAAAAACAATAAAAAAATTAATTTAAAATTATATAACATAAGTGAATCTCGATTTTTTTTCACATACAAAGATGAGGTTTATCTTCTGTCGAGTCTCGATTGTTACTTATATAAAATTAACACAAGTGGACAATTTATTAAAATAGTAGATTTAAAAACTTCGGGTTGGATTTATAGTGCTGTAGAAAATTCCGGCAATTTGTATTTTACAGTAGCGGGTGGAATGAATGGAAGTAATAATATTCTGTATAAATTAAATTTGAGTAATCATCAATATGAAAGAATTAATCTTAAGTTGTCTAATTCAATTGGATTATATCATAAGGTAATAAATTTTGATCATTACGGAAATCCTTGGATTTATTCTTATGATTATAATTCTTTTTTTCTAATTCGAATAAATGAAAAAAAAATTTATGAAATAAAAAACACTACCTCTAATAAAATTGTCACTTTAGATGTTGATGGTAATATTGTGATAAAAAATTTATTAAATAATCTACAAACCATAAAACGATACAAGCTAAATTATAAATTAAAAAGCAATGTAGTATTTCAATTTGATAAAATCACAGATTCAGTGGATATTGGATTTTTAAATAAATCACTTGAGAAAGTATGTTATTTGTCAGATAAAAATCAAATTATAATCGATAAAAAGTATAAATTTTCTTTATCTGACATTATGAAGATTTATCCAAAATATAATATTGATATTTCAGATAAACAAGATAGAGAAATCGAATGGGTTGACAGTTTAGGTTTAAATTATAGGATAATTGGATTTGATGGATCAAACTTAATTATTAATAAAGTCGGATACCTCGAATTTTATAATATAAATATACAATCTCTAGAAGTTAGACATAGTAAAATTAGTGCAACAAATTTAATCAATGCGCCAATTTCTAGTTTGTCAGTTTCAAGTAAATTCATATGGTACAGTTCGTATATAACTCATGGAGAAATTTATGATAATAAGGATAATGTAATAAATCAATATTTTTTTATTGAAGGGCAAGTTGATTTTCTATTCAGTGAAGCTTGCATAAAAAACGGAGTTAAGTTAATTGCATTTACATATCCTGGGGCGGTTCTTTATGAGTTTTGTAATAAACATGATCTTCAATCTAAAAAAACAGTAATTCCAGGAAATTTTCAACGATTTGTTAAAACGAAAATATTGAAAAACAATAATAATAAATGTATTGATAATATTATTGTAGGAATTGTGGAATCTGATTATGTTAATTTAAAAAGATCAGCTTTTTTTATAAAGACTAGCTCTAATGTATCTATATTTAATAGTTATAATTTCAAAGGCAATTTTTTAGATGATATTTTTATAGATAAAAAAAATATTTATGCCATTAGTAAATCATACGACAACTCTTCATTTATTTATTTAAAACATGATAAAAATTTTAAATTACTTTTAAAATTTAAAGATGTAAAAATTATTGATATAACGGATAATCATATTATATATCTTAAGAATAATAAAATTATCGATTTTGATATCATTAAGTCAAAATCAGTTATAGTTTATACAAATTCTATATTAACTTACTTTAATCCTATCTATTATAAATATTCAAACAAAAAATTAGTGATTTTCTATTCTGAATATTTTATATGTATCAATTTGCGTACAAAAAACTTTTCTTTTTCTTTAAGTCGAATCAGATATTCACGAGAAGGAGCTATTAATATTGAAAACAATATTTTATATTTGACTCAATCAGATAAATTAATTTCATATAAATTATATTGATGTTAAAACGATTTGTAAAATTTGTTAAGAATTATATTTTATCCAATAAATATTTTTTAAAACTCTATTGGACTTATTTTCATGTTGATAATTTAAATACTTTCGTTTTTCAAAATGATAAATTAAAAATTGCTTATGAAGTAATCTTATTTAATAATTTTATCCTCGAAAATTATAATATAACAGATTATGGCTGTGCTAATGGGGCACTATTATTTAAATTAAATTCAAGGTTTCTAAATTTTAATTTAAAACTAACTGGTATTGATTATAATATTCGTGCTCTAGAGAACGCTATAGCAAATTCGAAAAAACATGAAATCAACAATATTAAATTTTATAAACAATGCAATAATTTTGAATGCGACTTGATTTTATCAATTGCTACAATAATTTATTTGGATTATGCTACTTTAAAGAAATTCAATAATGCTAAAAATATTTTCATTATCACACCATATTCACGAACTAATACATATGTTTTAAATAAAAATATTTTTCGATCGAAAGCTGATATTATAAGTTTATTTGAGGGTTATCGATTAACTGAATTTCCTGTAAGCACTAATTGGGATAATGATTTAAATTTAACTTTTGTTGGAATATTTAAAAAAATAATTTTAACACCTTTAATAATTACAAATTATTAAAATATTTTTATACATTTTCCTTATATTTCATACAGGCACTTTCGAGTTTTAAGATAAATTTTATGAATTATATTTTTCGTTTTGTTAAAAGTAATAAAAATTTATTTTTAACATATATCTTTAAAATCATTTCCTTAGCATTACGTTTAGTCCTTTCACTTATCATTGTTAGAATTTTAACTGATTCTGATTTTAATGGTTATTTGCGAATTACTACATTTTCTGGGTTTGCACTTACATTATTAAGTATTCTTTTTCAAAATTTAATATTTGATTCTGATGGAAAAAAAATAAATATGCGTGTGATTTTAAAATTTAACATTTCCATATTTTTTTTAACATTAATTATCAGTTTTTTTATTACAAATAATCTGTATCAATCATCATTTGTTTTAGTATATTTATTTACTCCAATTGTTTATTGTTTTTCCATAATTGCTGCATTCGATAACAAACCTGTTCTTAGTTCTTTTTTTGAAAATCTTTTTCAAAATATAATACTTCTCATTTTTATTTCATTTACTTATTATTTTACAACACATACTAAGCCAGTAAATATTAGTTTAAATCTTTTGATTTTTGAAATATTTATTTCTTGGCTTATAGTTTTATTTTTCTGCATTTATTTATTTAGAAATAACATCATTTATATTAAAACAAATAATAATTTTTCATTGAAATTTAATTATATATATCTGAATACTGTTCTTATTTATTTATTAACAAAATTAGATATTATTATTTTATTTTCGACTTTCAAAAATGACTCAATCGTTAAAGAATATTATACAATACAAAAAATTTCAGAAATCGTACAATTAGGTAGCGATGTTGTATGGCTTATTTACATTTCTAAAATTAATAAAGTTAAATATAATAATAAATTGTTACGTATTTTAATTAGAAAAGTGAATAAATTAAACTTGATTTTTTTGTCTTTAATTGCAATTATATTAATAATAACTTTTTATATACTCAACAGTTATAATTTAATTTCACATATTGATAATTTTAGTCTAATATTTTTATTTTTATTTTTATATGTATATAGTGGTTACATGAATGTATATTTTCTTTTATTGCAAATTACTCGTAACACAAAATTTATTACTAAAACACTTTTATTCTCATGTGTTATTTTATTTATTGAATATTTTTTATTTTATAATCGGCTTGCTCCAATCAATTTGATAATTATTCTTGTTTCCACTTATATAATAATATCAAAATATTTATTTTTCCATTTTTCAAAAAATAAATTATTTTAAATGCGCATTATTATTATATCTTTTATATTTTTATTTTTAATTGGTCTTTCTTTTCATTTTGATCAATCTTACTTTGATTTCGGTGAAATATTATTGCCTGGCCAATTTTCAATTAGATCTCATTTGTTATTTATTAGTGGGATAGTATTTTTAATGTACTTGGTTATAAATAAATCTTTTAGAGAAAATGAGTTATCTTTCTTTATTTTACTTCTTATTTTTTTACCATCAGTGTATGTATACCGTTTTGGAATTTTTGATGAATTACTTGTTATATTGTTTACTCTTGCTGTGTTTATTCGAGATGGCTTTTCTAAAATTTACATATCCAAGTTTCATTTGCTTTTAGTGCTTTTTTTAATGTCTTCTGCTTTTGTAGGTTTATTTTATTCTTTAAAATCATTTAGATATATATTTCAAGCTTTCTCAATTCTAATGATGATATTCTACTTAAGTAATAAACAATTAACCTTTAATTCTAAAATATTTATAAATGCACTATCTTATATTTCTTCAATTTATTATTCATTCCTAATTTTTGGGTTTATCATAACTGCATATAATGCAAGTTTTCTCAATTTATATTTATATGGTATAGGTTATTCTCCTACTACAATTGTAAATTTACCATCAATAATTGTAGTACCAATTCTTTCTTATTGCTTTATAAAAAGACAAATTTCATATTCACAGTATATAGTACCAATACTCTTAGGTTTAATAATTACTATACTTAGTGATTCCCGTACTGGATTTTTCCCTTACTTATTGTGTTTTCCTATAGTTTTGTTTTATGTTGGCATTAGAAAATCGATTTTACTATTTCTATATATTTTTATCGCAGCTTATTTTATTGGTATTTACCAGTTTAATAACCCTTTTTGGATTATTGATACAATTTCTTCTCTATTTGATATTTTTAAAATAGGAGGAACCACACAGATTACTTATTATGACCATACATATGATTCTGCTAGTGGTGATACGGGTCGTTTTATATATATATTTTCCCCTTTTTTATTTTACATAAATAATCCCATTTATTTTTTAACCGGAGTGGGGACTTATGGATTTTTTGAATTTAATTATCAATACATTGTAGTGCTATCGCAATATTTTCAAACCTCACTTGATATTGTTACATCTGGTTTAGTGATTTCCGGAAAAGCCTCTATACCAAGGCCACCGACATTTCCTTCTTTTTTGATCGAGTATGGGCTTATATTTACTGGCTTTATTTATTATACATTAATTAGAAAAGTATTAAAAATTAAATTTACCTATTTTTACATAATTTTATATTTTTTAATTATCTCACTATCTTTTTTTCTCGAAATACATGAATCTATGTTATTCTATTTTTTAATTTTTAACAAAAAAAATAATCTTCATGAAATCATATTATAAGCCATTGGTAAGTGTAATTATTCCTATTTATAACAGTGAAAAATATTTGAGTCATACTCTTGATTCCCTATATAATCAGACATATTCTAATTTTCAAGTTGTATACGTTAATGATGGAAGCACTGATAGTTCTGAACAGATCATAAAAAAGTACCTTCGCTCAAATCAGGATATTTATCTTTTCCAAAAAAATAAGGGAGTTTTGCGTTTAGCAGAAACATTAAATTATGGATTATCAAAATGTGATGGTGAATTAGTTACTATGTTACCTAGTGATGATTTATGGCCAAACTATAAGTTAACAGACCAAATTGATTATTTTACTGATCAAACTGTTGTAATGGTTCATGGAAAGATGCTTTTGATTGATCAATTTGGATCTCCTTTAAAAATTGCTAAACTTCCTCCAAAAAATTATTTTGCAAGGTTTAATTATCCAATAGGTTACATGCTACCTTTTTTATTAAAAGAAAACTTTATTTCGCAACCTACATGTTTAATTAGAAAGTCTGTTCTTGTTTCTATAGGGGGTTATCTTCAACCTGAAAATAATTTTGCAGAAGATTATCCTACTCATTTAGAATTAGCAAAGCACGGAAAAATTATTTATATTGATAATAATAAAATTTATGCTTTTTATCGTCAACATGATAGTCAAATGACAAAAAATCATTTTCCTAAAATGGTTGAAAGTGATTGTGAATTAATTTTGAATTACAGCAATTCTTTGACTAATTCACTTAAGTCGGATTTGAAAATCACTCCAAAATTTATCGCTAATATTATTAAAAGGAAAAAAAGTATTATTCCATATATGGAAGCTAAAAGATTGATTTCTATTAAAGAATATAAATCAGCTTTTGAACAAGTAAAGTTTTGTATTTTAAAATCTCCATTTAACCTAAAATTTAGATTATTTATTTTTATTTTTTTTAAATTATTAAATATTAAAATATCTTTTTTTAAAATCAAATAAATGACAGTTTGGATTATCAAAATAGGAGAACCATTAGAGTATGATTATGATAATGTTAGATTATTAAGATCCTCAATACTAGCTAAGGGTTTGGTTATAAAATCTCACAACGTTTATTTTTTTGTTGACAAATTTGATCATTTTAAAAAAAAGTATAGAAATGAGACTCTTTACTACTCTAATAACATAAAATACCAGTTTTTAAACGGGATTAGTTACAAAAAAAACTTTTCAATTAAGAGATTTATTAATCATTTTCAAGTTGCTATTGATTTTTATTTGAAAGCAAAAAAAATATCTAATAAACCAGAGATGGTAATTATTTCTTTTCCTACAATCTTTTTAGCTTTTAGTGCTTCTTTTTTTTGTAAGAAAAATAATATACCTTATGTTGTTGATCTTCGAGATGCATGGCCGACTATTTTTTCAAAAAATAAATACTTTAAAAAAATATTAAATTTCTACTACAAGCCTTATTTAAATTATATTTTCAAAAATTCTTTTCATATAACTGCTTGCGCACCTTTTTTTGAAAATTTTTATAAAGTGTACTCTAATGAAATAAAACCATTTACATACATTCCTCATACTTTTCCTACAATTACAGATAATGATCTCAAAAATTGCGCATATTCTGGGAATTATATCGTTTATTTTGGAGCTATTTCTAAACAAAGAAGATTGAACGAATTTTTATCTACTTTTTCTAAATTTCGTTTAAGTATGAATTTTTATATTTGTGGAGATGGAGATCAGTTAAATCATCTAAAATCTATTTATAAACAGTCCAATATTATTTGGTTGGGACAGGTAAACAAACAAACGATGGCAGAACTTGCTGTAAATTCTCTTTTTGGGATAGCTCCTTATGAATTGCACGAAGGGTACCAAGATAATATTCCAAATAAAATTGTAGAATATTTATCTTACGGGTTACCTGTTATCTCAAATATTAATAATTCAATAACAGCTTTTCTTAATCAAGAAGAAAAAATTATTTTTCAGTACCAAAATGAAATCGAACTCTTAAATATTCTTACTTTAAAAATAAAGAGTAATAATTTGAAAACAAAAATAAAAAAAACTTATGACGAAAATTTTAGTGAACGTCGATTTATTGAGAAATTTGAAAAGATTATTGTTTCAATAAAATAATTATTCTTTCTTGTTTCCTATTATTTAATGTATTTATCAGAAAATATCTTTGAGTCTGAATCTTTGAAAATTTAAATAATTAAATTAGTAACACGTTAAGGGCTGTTTCAATTTTGAATTCATCTATTTTTCTCGTTTGACAATATTGAATTTATTAGTGATAAAAAACTATATTTATTATTTATCAATTAAGTTGCCTAGAGTTAAAATATTTCTATTAATTTAGCAACCAATAATATCCTTTTAATTGATACTATTGACCGTTCATTTTACTTGATAAGAAATAGAATTCTCAATTTTGATGCCTACGATTATTCTAAAACAATCATCCATTTCGTCCCATCCCTTTTTGTGATGCCTTTCCGTAATTATTTAAAGGACTTTCTCCAGTAACATCTTGTATTTTTAAAATGATTTTTTTAATTCCTTTATATTTTAAAAGCCTAATCCTTGATTTTAGATATTATAATATTTTTTGTATAAAGCTTTTTCAAGAGTACACTATATTTAATCACAAACACTTATTTTGTGACTTTTTGTTATTTGTTAAACCCTTTATTTAGAACAAATATTTCAATATTTATTGTACATGACTTCATTACACCACATTCCTTTTTACTTTTATTTTTTCATAAAGATTCTCCATTTTATTATAACAGAAGATTCCATGATAGTTTTTTTTGTTAAATCTTTTTTTAATTACTTACTATAGAATAAACTTGACACGTTTTCATTTAATTAATGAAATTTCATTAACACCATTAGGGCCTGATAAATAACTAGGAACCTAGTAATGTTCACTACTGTTGATCTATTCCCAAGAATTTTGTAATCAATCAGCAGTTTAAAAATCTCATTCTAGTATATTTTCCAAATATATTCGTTTTGTTAGTGCTTGGTTTTAAATCTAATAGACTAGTACCGCATCCTTCATCCTTAATTGCAAATACCAATCTGCCAGAGAAGCACAGTTTATTAGAGGTTATGATTCCAGCCTGTACATGGTAATTAAAAGAAGTAAGGTCAATATTTTAAAAAATATAGTAGTACAAATAAACCTCCCTAGTCAGTAAAATAGTCACCACCCAAACGGTTATAACTATAGTTCTTTTATTACGGTGAGTGACATGCAAACCTAACTAAGTTTTTCGGTAGCCCTGAAGGAAGGGCCGGTTAACCTAAATCTACAATCTGAGCTTATACAACCATTAAACCCAACTATTCCAGCCAATGCTAGTTTCGGATACTGTAACTGCCCACCATACTAGATGATTTCTGGTGGACAGTCTACCCTAAGATATGGTGCAAGTTCATTTAGTATTGGAGTTTCTACAGCTAGTAAATAGTGGGGCAGTTAATACGAGTGAGCTTATCATGCATAGTAATCCACCTGGCTTTACCAATATATTTTTTAAAACACATAGCCCGTAAAACAACCATTGGTAATTTTGTACTAACAGGTGGCTGGCTCGAAACAGACAGCCTATTCATTACGAAAATTTTCAATTAACACCAAGTTCAGATTTGCGTAGTAGCTGGCGCTACATAAATACTTATATTTAAAGTTTTAATCCTAAATGGTTACCATGCGTGTATGTGGGTATAATACGATCTTTACAAAAGTATGGCCCCGGTATTGCAGATGGGAAGGGCTCTTTTACCAATAAATACATGCCTGTTGTTAACAAAATAATTCAGAAAAAAATGATTGGAGAGACGATACTTTTATTATAGATCAATTAGCTATTTTCTTTATGCGCATTGCTTTTCCTAAATCAAAAGCAGAGTTATATGTAGAGTATGGCAAAAACGATTTTGGTGAGCGTCTAAGCGATTATTTGTTGGCGCCTAGACACTCTGTAGAATATACTTTAGGATTTTAAAAAATAGTAACTCTTAATCAATACCTAAATCTTGGTATGGAGTTTATGCAAATGTGTCAATCAACATTTACTCTATTTAGCACCCTTAATCATTGCAAAGCGCTAACCCAATGGTAGATTGCAAATTTTCACTATTTTTGCCCTACCCCCGCAAAACACCCTATCACTCAACACCTTAAATTGCGCATCCTGGCACATTTACCTAAAATATTCGTTTTGTTAGTGCTTGGGTTTATAGCTAAAAGTGTATCAGCACAGCCTTTGTCATTTATCTCAAATAGCAAATACCAAACGGCTAAAGAATTGCAGTTTATTACTGGTAAAGATTCTACAGCTTCTAAGGTAATACAAAGTGGCGAGGCAGTAGCTCAAAAAAGTATACTATTACCAGTTACACTTACTACACAATACAATAGCCTCCACCCATACAGTTACAACGATGGTTCTTTTATTCCGGCCAGTGGTTTACAAACACAGCTAAGTTTTGGTGTAGCCTTAAAAGCGGGGCCTGTTAACTTAAATTTACAACCTGAGCTAATGTATGCAGCAAACCCTACTTATCCAGTTAATGGCAGTTATGG
>JACCDH011168842.1_pt1 | contig 19952 bp, 19 predicted proteins | sample 7442481 | NCBI WGS metagenome assembly JACCDH01 (sample SAMN15323433, study PRJNA562643) | freshwater metagenome | isolation source: river surface water | place: USA:Blue River Watershed | collected 2017-08-15 | reverse complement strand
GTGCTTGAGACGATTCCTGGTGAGGGTTACACGCTTCATCGCATCAAGTAAGCAGGGCTTGTGAGAATTCTCTTTCTGCACGAAGTCAACTACCTCGAAAAACCCATTTTCGAGATGCATGAGTTTCCAGAGCATCTCGCAGCTCTGGGGCACGAAGTTGGCTTTATTCAGTTTCCGGAGGGATTGTCATCCTCGGAAGTTAGAGCACTAGGCTGGACGGCGAAGGTTCCAGGTCGCGTGTTGCCGAGCCAAAACCTAACTCTGTACACGCCGCAAAATGCTGCTGGCAACTTGCCGGGACGTCTAAAGACGGCCCTGACTTTTAAGGGAAGTTTTACTTCGGTGGTCAAAGACTTTAGGCCTGATGTGGTCGTAAGTTTTTCGGTGCCAACCTCAGGCTGGCAAGCCCTCACGGTCTGCAAGAAGCTAGGAATCCCTTTTGTATTTCGTGCATTGGATGTTTCGCATCTGATTCGAAAGAGCGTTTTTTCTCGATTGATAAATAGCGCTGAGAAATTCATCTACCGAAATGCATCGGCAGTCTCAGCCAATAATCCAGCGATGGCCGACTACTGCCAAACCATGGGTGCGGTGGCTTCGAGAACATTTGTCGACCTTCCACCGATTGATCTATCTCACTTTGCGGATGGACAATCTCAGCGGGGGCAGGTTCGTTCCAAGCTTGGTATCCCTGCCGAATCCAAAGTGATTCTTTACATGGGTAGCTTTTTCTACTTCTCCGGATTGCCGCAGCTCGTCGATGAGTTTGCAAGGTCAGCCCAAGACGACAAGGTTTTGGTGTTGGTCGGCGGGGGAGAGCAAGATCAGGAGCTTCGACAGCAGGTGGCAAAATTGGGCCTTGCAAAGAAGGTGCTCTTCACCGGGTTTGTTGGCTTCAATGAGCTACCGAGCTATCTAGCGGCAGCGGATGTTGCAGTGAACCCGATGCAGTCGTCACTGGTTTCAAATGCAGCATTTCCAAACAAGGTAATTCAATACCTCGCCACTGGCCTAGCGGTTGCAACCACGAGGTTGAAGGGTCTAGACCTCACCTTTGGAGACGTCCCTGGCATCCGCTATTCCGAAACACCTGAGCAGGTTATGCGTGACGCCCTTGAAATGTCATCTAGCCCAGAGCTAAACGCACTGGGTAGGGCCAATCAGGCACTGGTAGCTGAAAAGTTTTCTAAGGTTGAGGCTGTGAGTGCATTCGAAACAAGGCTTCGAGAGGTGGTTCAGCACAATGACTAAGGTCCTAGTCCTTGGCTCCACCGGAATGTTGGGTTCAGCGGTGGTAGAAGCGCTGAAAGACTCAGAATTTGGACTTCTTACCGCGTCAAGAACTTTGGGGATCAGATTCGATGCCGAAAGTCTCGATGTCACAACCCTTTTCAACTCAGCGGGCCTTGTATCAGGGGACTATGTAATCAATTGCGTAGGTCTAACCAAGTCTCGAATTGATGAGTCATCCCCGACAAGTAGAGCGAACGCTCAGCGTCTGAACGTTGATTTTCCCGCAGAGCTTGCGAAGGTCGCGGCATTGTCAGGCGTCAAGGTCATTCAGGTCGCAACCGACTGCGTCTACAGTGGCCTTGACGGCGGTTATGGGGAGTCTGCACCGCATGACGCCGTTGATGTCTATGGCAAAACTAAAAGCCTCGGAGAGATTGATTCAGACTCTGTGATGCACCTTCGCTGCTCTCTAATCGGACCCGAGCTTGGGAGAAATTCTCTATTCTTCGAGTGGGTTCGCCAGCAGCCAAAGGGTGCAGCGATTTCGGGCTACACAGACCACCGTTGGAATGGCTTATCCTCGACGGCTTTTGGGAGAGTGATTCTTGGGATTTTGAATCAGGAGCTATTCAAGCCTGGTGTGCAACATCTGGTTCCTGCGGATCAAGTGACGAAGGATCAATTGGTACGCATGGAGCTTGCGTCCCTGGGGCGTGATGATGTGATCGTCACAAGCACCACCTCTCAGCAGTCGGTCGATAGGACTCTGAGCACAGAGAATCCCGATTTAAACAAGGCATTGTTTGCTGCAGCAGGCTATTCAGCTCTTCCGACAATCAGGCAGATGGTCGACGAAATCTGCGCAGACCTGCCAAACTAGTGCAGTTAGAGGTGACAAATGGTTCATGAAGTCAAGGGCTCCACGGTCGTCATAACCGGCGGTACCGGCTCATTTGGTTCGACGATGGCAAAATATTTGCTAACGAAAGACGTCGGCGAGATCCGAATCTTCAGCCGCGACGAGGCGAAGCAGGACGCAATGCGTCATGCAATCAGTGATTCTCGAGTCAGGTTTTTCATTGGAGACACCAGAGACCCAGAGTCTGTCGAACGCGTTGTTCGCGGTTCTGACCTAATCTTCCACGCAGCTGCCCTGAAGCAGGTTCCATCAGCCGAGTTCTTCCCGCTCGAGGCCGTAAAGACCAACATCAATGGATCCGCCAATGTGATTCGTTCAGCGGTTGAGAATGACGTCAAAGGTGTCGTGTGCCTCAGCACCGATAAAGCTGTCTACCCAATCAACGCGATGGGTATGTCCAAGGCCTTGATGGAAAAGACCGCTCAAGCCTTTGCTCGTGATTACCAAGACTCCAACACGACTATTTCAGTTACCCGCTACGGAAATGTCATGTACTCGCGTGGATCCGTGATTCCACTGTTTATCTCGCAGATCAAAGCTGGAAAGCCGATCACAGTTACCGACCCGACTATGACTAGGTTCCTAATGTCTCTTGCTGAGTCGGTCGACCTGGTTGAGTATGCCTTCGAGCACGCCACCACGGGTGACCTGTTCGTTCGCAAAGCTCCGGCGTCTACGATTGAAGATTTGGCACTCGCCCTAATCGAAATGTTTGGCGGATCTAAGGATCAAATCCAGAACATCGGTTTCCGTCACGGCGAGAAGCTTTACGAGTCACTTTTGAGCACAGAGGAACGAGTCAAGGCTGATGATCTTGGCGATTACTTCCGCGTGCCATTGGACGCGAGAGATTTGAACTACTCGGTTTACTTCGAGGAGGGGGAGTCGAGGCCTGAAAGCCTAGAGGCGTATACCTCCCACAACACCGAGAGGCTGAACGTTGAAGGAGTAAAGAAGCTTTTGCTAACTATTCCTGAGGTGAAGTTGGAGCTTGGGCTATGAGCAAATTGAAAGTTGTAACCATCGTTGGCACCAGGCCGGAGATTATTCGCCTATCGATGCTTATCCCGAAGTTAGACAAATACACCGACCATGTTTTTGTTCACACTGGCCAGAACAGTGATCCAAAGTTGAACGAGGTCTTTTTCCAGGACTTAGAACTTAGGCAGCCTGACTACTACCTAAATGTGGACACCAGCTCCATGGGCGCTGTCATGGGTGACACCATTCGCAAGGCGGAAGAGGTTTTCCTAAAGGAAAAGCCTGACGCCGTGATGATTCTCGGAGACACCAACTCTGCAATTGCGGCTGTTGTTGCAGAAAGAATGCACATCCCCGTCTACCACATGGAGGCAGGCAACCGCTCGTTTGATAACAATGTGCCAGAAGAGCTAAATCGCAAGATGGTTGACCACGTGGCGAGTTTTAACCTTCCATACAACGACTACTCAATGCGAAACCTGCTCAACGAGGGAATTCACCCGAGAAGAATTCAAAAGACCGGGTCTCCAATCGCTGAGATCTATGGCGCTTACAAGGCCAAAATCGAGGCGTCAACAATTCTTGAAGAAGTGAAGCTCTCTAAGGGCGGCTATTTCTTGGTAAGCATTCACCGCCAAGAGAATGTTGACTTGCCAGCTCGCTTGGAGCTCGTGCTGGACTGCCTCAGGGCCCTTCGAGACAACTTTAAGTTGCCTGTGCTGGTTTCCACCCACCCAAGAACCAAAGTTCGTCTGGCAGCCCTGTCACAGGAAAATCTTGATGGAATTGTTTTCCACGAGCCATTTGGCTACCTGGACTACAACAAGCTTCAGGCAAATGCTTTTTGCGTGGTTTCCGACTCCGGAACTATTAGCGAAGAAGCATCAATCATTGGATTCCCGGCTGTGTCGATTAGAGACTCAATTGAACGCCCAGAAGCCCTTGAGACAGGCGCAATGGTGCTCACTGGATTGAATGTTCCAAATCTGATTCAATCCGTAGAGTTGGTTCGCGATCAGCCGGCGAATTCAGCGATGCCTGCGGGTTATGAAATCACCGACTTCTCTGAGCGCGTTTTGAAGTTTGTTTTTTCAACTGCAAGGTTGCACCATTCCTGGGCCAATTTGCGCACTAAATGATTGAAGAGGCTCTCCTGTGAGTGACGATGCAATAGTCGGCAAAACTGCGAGTAAACGTGAGGCCCTTGCGCTGCGAGGCGACATACAGATATTGAGGGCTTTCGCCGTCCTGATTGTGATTTTTTACCATCTCCCGATCAATTACCTGAAAAATTTCACAGAATTTTGGTGGATCGGAGTAGACATCTTCTTCGTTATTTCAGGTTATCTAATTTTAGGAATGCTGGTTAGGCAGCAGATCACGTATGGACGCATAAATCTCTCGTCATTTCTGGCTCGAAGAGCTTTTCGACTCGTCCCGTCTACAATCTTCGTAGTCGTCTTGAGCTCACTCATTCTTTGGGCTACGACTCAATCCAAACTTTTTGTTGCCCTTGGTTTCAGGGATGCGGCCGCATCCTTAGCGTCTCTTGAAAACTTTTATCTCATTTCTAAGTCCGAAAATTATCTGGCTGCCGACTCGCTAAGTTCGCCGTTTACTCATTTCTGGTCGCTAGCGGTGGAAGAACAGTTTTATTTTTTCGCATCCCTCACGCTCTTTCTGGCATTCAAGTTCCGGCAGAGTTCTCAAAAGAGAACCCTTTCGTTTGCAATTGTGTTATTTGCCGCTGTTGCCTTGTTGGGATTAGGCGCGAGCGAGTTACTCCAAAACGCAAATAGTGCAACTGCCTACTTCAACCCGCTAACAAGGATTTGGGAATTTGCTATAGGTGGACTGGCTGCCACCCTAGGTGATTTTCTAAAGGCAAGAAGTTATCGAATTGCCCCAAAGCACTTCAGATTGGTTGCCATAGTAATTTATATCGCTATTGGTGCAACCATTTTGGGCGGGTCAAGTTTTGGATTAGAGCTAAAGTACCCAGGTTTGGAAATAGCACCGATACTTATTGCCCTCAGTGCGGCGTTGCTAATCTATTCATTGAGCGATCATCCTGCGCCAATCGTTCGTCGTCAGCAACTTCCGCAAAGATTTCTCATCTACGTCGGCAAACGTTCCTATGTGCTTTATTTGTGGCATCTTCCAGTAATTTTCTTGTTTGCTAATGTTCTTCAACAATCTGGAACAACCCTCATTCTTATGTCGCTGGTCACATCCTTTGCGCTGGCGGCAGCCACAGGAATTCTTATAGAAGACCGGTTTCGAGACACAAAACGGACTCAAGGCACAGTTGTCGCACTAACTTCATTGCTCCTGGTGCCCTTGATTGTGCTTTTCGGACTCGCCTTTCTGGCCACACATCAACTTAAAGTACAGGCAAAAAACGCGGAGGAAGCCGTTACTTCATCTCTCCTCGGGCAGGTCAGAGAAGACACCTTTGGGGAGGGTGATTATTCTTGGGCTTACTATTCGATACCTGAAATGTATGAATCGGGATGTCACGGCAAATTCGGGTCTGAGGTTATTGTGTGCACTTTCGGAAGTAATTCGCCGCAAGCCCTAAGGGTGGCGTTGGTGGGAGATAGCCATGCCACTCAATTTGCTCCTGGGTTAAAGATGGCTGCAGAATCAACCAGTGCCGTTCTATACACTCTCCTGCAGTCGTCTTGCGCTCTGGACGCAGGACACGTTCCTGGCGCAATAGCGAGTAACGATTTAGAGGAGCCCTATGTTGAGGAATGCAGATTGTTTACCTCATCGGCTCTTGATGCGCTAAGGGAAATTCAGCCGGAAATAGTCCTGCTTGCTAACGCCGCTGCGGGTGTCTCCAATATGCCAGGAGGTAACCCTGAAAATAGCTTGTCAACCCTGTCCCTGTTTGAAGAGTTGAAGCGCATACTTCCTCAATCACAGGTAATTGTAATAGAAGACCCACCACTTGCGACCGCTAAGCCCAATTTGGATCTGTTCTTTTGTGCCGATCACATACTCGGAGAAGATTGCACTTCTGCCTCGAATTCGCAAATGGTATGGGACCGGCTGGCCGCAATTGCAAAGCGGAATGGGATACCTGTTGTATCAGTATGGCCGCAGATTTGCTCGGAAACACGCTGCATTAGAAGCATCAATGGCGTGCCAATATATCGAGATTCAAATCACTTGACTGCTGCCCTTTCAATTAGCCTTGCCCCATTCTGGAAAGAATTTTTTGAAGAATGGAGGCCGCTTAGCGATGATTAAGGCCAAAAGACTGTAAGCCCTCTATCCAAGAAAAGAGTTTGAAGTTGGGATGCGTCTATGACACTTTGCAATCCTGCAGAGGAACTCCCAAGCCTCTCTTCATTAGCGGCTATCAATATCGAATGAGTTTTGCTGTTTGGTGTTCTATCTTTTGTGGTGTCCTTCAGATTTTAGGAGAAGCTCAGATCTTTCTAGTTCGAGTCAATTTAGTTTCGTCGCGAATCATCAATTATTTGAATTCAGTCCGATTGTTGCTCGATAGATCTTTTGAGAGAAACTTCCCATAGCTTCACAGGGCTCAACGACGCAGATATGTTTTCTATTCTGAAGTATGTGGCAGGTCTTCAGCGGCCTGGGTTTCAAAGAAAAAGGTCAAATTGAATTTCAAATTCACAAAGTCAAAGATGGGGTTTTTTGTTTGCCGCATGTTTTGCATGCTCGAAATATCTGGACTAAAATCCTCTTTGGAAGAGCCCTTCCCCCTCCTTAGAATTCGCTTCTTGGACACACTAGATTCGAGGGCAGCGCTTACGAAATCCACGTAGCGGCTTGACTCTGGAATCCCTACGTCTAACTTTCTAGCCTTAACGCTTTGTGAATTTCTTTAGAGACTTTTCAAGTAACTCAAATTCTCGGCTCATTGAATAATGATGGTTGCCGACAAAGAGTCCATCGAAGTGCACTTTGTCGGAGTGAGGCAACTCTCCAAATTCAACGTGAGGCAAGTGCCTTAGAACTGGGTTCTTTGTAAAGTTTCCCGCAACGATTGGCCTTACGGCTATTGAGTAGTCCCTCAGTATCGAAAGTAACTCAGATCTTCGTCCAGACAACTCCTTCTCTAAAATGAGTGAGAACCCAAACCAGGAGCTATCTCCGAGCTCATTTTGCACCCGTATGTCAGGAAATCGGGCCATCAAATCTAGGAATCTGAGTGCGTTTTCTCTGCGGCCTGAAACAATCTCTGGCAACTTTTGAATTTGCTCTCGCCCAATTGCCCCTTCAAGCTCCAACGGCCTGAGATTGTAGCCTGGCAATACGAAACGGAACAGGTCATCGAAGTCGTCGCCTGTCTTGTTATGAACGAAATTCTCAGCCGGCAGCTCCCTAGTCCAGCCATGGGCTCTCAAGCTGGTCATCACTTGCAACAACTCGACTGAGTTCGTAACAGAAACTCCACCTTCCATTGTGGAAATGTGGTGGCTGAAAAATGAACTATAAGTACCAATGTGCGCGAAAGTGCCAGCTAATTTTCCGCGATATCGAGCCCCCATGGACTCGCAGTTGTCTTCGATCATGAACAATCCATGTTCGTCGCAGAGGTCCCTGATTTCCTCAAGTTCAGAGGGGTTGCCTAGGAGGTTCACAACTAAAACACCGGCTGTCTTTTCATCAATGGCATTTGAAATGCTTTCCAAATTTGCATTGAGAGTGCTAATGTCTATGTCCACGAATTTGAGCTTGAAGCCCATTTGAGTTACCGGATAGTAAGTTGTGGACCAGGAAACTGCTGGGACGATCACTTCATTACGTCCTTCGGGTGGATTTAGCGACGAATACCTAATGGCCGCAAGTGCGAGAAGATTCGCCGAACTGCCTGAGTTTGACATTAGGGCGAACTCAGTTCCGAAAGTTGTCGCAAAAAGCTTTTCGAAGGCTCGAACTTCATCTCCCATTGTGAAGTTGCCGCTAGAGATGACGCGTTGCATTGCTGCATATTCCTTTTCATCCCAAGTAGTGGTGGCCAGAGGATATTCCATTTAATTTCCGCTTCCATTGCGCTCAAGGAACCATTGGTAGGTCAGGTCGATACCAGTTGCTAGGTCCGTCTGGGGATTCCATCCGAACCTTGTTTTTGCGATGGATGAATCCATCAGCTTGGCATGCATCCCTTCAGGCTTTTCCAGGTCGTGCACCAATCTGGCCTTCAGTCCTAGAGCCTCCAGGGCCGCTAAATAAAACTCGTTCACGCTGTGGTCTCTGCCAATACCGACGTTGAGCCTCGGCGGGAAAGAAGCCAAGTTATCAAGAGTGCCAATGAGCCACGAAGCGAGGTCTTCGACAAATGTGAACTCACGTCGAGCGTTACCAGAACCCCAGACCTGCAACTCGCTCGATTGAATTAGTTTTGCCTCATGAACTTTTCTTATGATCGAGGCCACTAGGTGACTCGAGCCCGGAAGAAAGTTGTCCCCAGGGCCATATAAATTTGAAGGAATAATGGTCCTGTAATTTACCCCCCGGCTTTCTGAAGCGTAGTCACACAATTTTGACCCACAAATTTTTGCCAGCGCATAACCCTCGTTTGTCGGCTCCAAAGGTGCTTTTAGAATGTCGGTCTCTACAAGTGGCTGTCTAAAGTCTTTAGGGTACATGCAACTGCTGCCGATGTAGACGAAATTTTCGACTCCAAGCTCTAAGGAAGCGGTTATGACATTGGAATCCAACTGAAGATTCGACGCCAGAAACTCGACAGGGTTAGCGATGTTAGCTTGAATTCCCCCCACTTTCGCGGCCGCGTGAATGACTGCATCAGGTCGGAAACTTTTGAGAAGAATTTCGAAGCCAGCTTTATCCCGTAGGTCTAAGTCTGAGCGCGACACACCAAGAACTTCTGAATCTGACCTAGCTTCAAGCTCTCGAACTAGGGAAGAGCCCAGCATTCCAGCCGCTCCGGTGATGAGTACCCTCATAGCCCTTTACTTCCCCAAAAATCATAATTGTGTACTGTAAGTTTAGGTGTTGGACTGGAGGGTAAATGTGAAAAAAGCGTTCATAACAGGAATTACTGGACAAGACGGCTCGTACCTTACAGAGTTTTTGCTTGCCAAAGGTTATGAGGTCCATGGCCTCATTAGGCGTGCTTCAACGTTTAACACTCATCGTATCGATCACCTTTTTCAGGACCCACACGTCGCTGGATCGAGACTTCATCTCCATTATGGCGATTTATCGGACGGGTCAAGGTTGACCACTTTGCTTGCGACCATTCGACCTAGCGAGGTTTATCATCTAGCGGCACAGTCACATGTGCGAGTTTCGTTTGACGAACCAGAGCACACTGGTGATGTAACCGGAATCGCTACCACGAGGCTCCTAGAAGCCATTCGTTTGGTTTCGCCTGAGTCAAAATTTTACCAAGCGTCCAGTTCCGAAATGTTCGGAGCCACGCCCCCACCGCAAAGCGAAGAGACCACTTTTTATCCAAGAAGTCCCTATGGAGCCGCCAAGGTTTACTCCTACTGGATAACCCGAAATTATCGCGAAGCCTACGGGATTTTCGCGTGCAATGGAATCCTCTTTAATCACGAGTCGCCACGTCGAGGAGAAACTTTCGTAACTCGAAAAATTACTCGGGCTGCCGCACGAATAAAACTTGGACTTCAAGAGAAATTGTTTCTAGGCAATCTTGACGCAGTGCGAGACTGGGGATACGCCCCGGAGTATGTAGTGGGCATGTGGAAAATGTTGCAGGCAGATTCGCCTGACGACTTCGTGCTTGCAACTGGGACGAGCAATACCGTCCAAGATTTCCTCGGCTATTCATTCAATACACTTGGGCTCGAATATGAGAAATATGTAGAGTTCGACGATCGCTACTTACGGCCAACGGAAGTTGATTCTCTTATCGGCAATAACACCAAGGCTCTTGATGCATTGCGTTGGTCATGGGCAACAGAACCAAAAGAATTGGCGTCCATAATGACAAATCATGACCTCTATCTCGCCAATGGAGGAACTGACCCGGATATGGTTGATTGGTCATTGCTGGAAGCAAAAGTAAACGCATGATCAACTTCCGCCAAAACTTTGAAATAAGGCTTGTTTGAAACCGCACAGTGCTTCCCAGGATGCTTGGACTGAATAGGTGTATATGCGCAAAATCTACCTGGGCTCGGGCATTTTTCAGCCAGGCCGAGAGGGTGACCTAAAGCTTTGGTCTCGGATCGGCGAAATATACAACTTTGAATGCGTAGATATTGAAGGTGATCCAAATGAAATCTACCTTCACAACATGCGCTTGAGAGACTTCGCCAATGTAGTTTCAAAGCAATCTCTGAGGATTTTGCCCCGAAAGGCGATAATTACTGAAGCCTCTGTAGTGCTTCCCCATCTTCGGTGGAAATGGCTGCATAAGAGTTTTGATCAAGTGTTCTGGATGGGAAGGCCCGGAAACGTTCCCAAACTTCATCCGACACCATACCCACTGCCTGCTGATATTCGAATCGTTGAAGGTGAGAGGTTGGAAAAAATTGTTCTTGTTAATGCAAATAAATTTTCTGCCACCTTTGGCGAACTCTATAGTTTGAGAAGAGCATGCATATCTGATCTTGAGAATGTTGTAGTTTTCGGCGCTGGGTGGAACGACTCTAAGTTGACCCGAATACTAACGATTATGAAGGAAGCCATGCGCACTCTTGGTGGCTTTTCATTGCCTAAGGGGTTTCAAAAGTACTGGTCAATTGTCCCACAGGACTATCGAGGGGTGGTACCGAACAAACTAGAAGTGACTTCAAAGTTTAAGTACGCACTCGTAATCGAGAACTCAACAGAATATGTCACAGAGAAGCTTTTCGATGCACTCTTAGCAGGTTGCATTCCAGTCTATGTTGGTGCTCCTCTCGATGGATTTTATGTACCTGATGAGCTGTACGTTAGGGCTGACGCCTCGGTGGAGTCAATTGAGAAGGCTTTTGAAGAAGCTAAACAGAGGGATTTTACTCAACATTTAGAAAGTGTAAGAAATTGGCTGCAATCTCCGGAGGCCAAAAGATGGGCATACGAACATGCTTTTGAAGGCGTGTTCACCGAGTTTGAGTCGCCGAGCGTAAAGAATTCTGCCGGCAAGTTCCTTTGAGGTGCCAATTATCTGTTGCACGAGCACTCGGGCGATTGGCGCGAAAAGAATTACTCGAGGCCATCTAGCTAGTCTCGGTGACATCGGTCTTCCATTGCAACTTTGAACTGTGGCGACGTTGCAGTTGACTCTCGCGAGTTCAAGAAGACAGTAACTTCCCAATTATCGAACGGAATGTGTTGAAGCCGAGGTCCTCATTGAAGTACTCAGCAGCTCTGAGTGTGTTTTGTTTGAAGTGGTTAATGGTGTCGGTATCGAGTCCATTTAGGAGCTTCGCTAGGTCTATTGGACGCCTCCCTGAAGCACTTACTCCCACCCCCCAGGTTTCTACGAGATTCTTCATTTCATAATTTGGACCAGTGACGATGCCCACCTTGGCTTGTATCGCCTCGAATAGCTTGTTAGGAAGAGCGTTTCGAAACCCACTTGTCTTGTTTGAAAACGGCATAACTTCCAAATCGAAAGCATTCAACAGCCCGGGCAGGCGATCTAAAGGAACACCTGGAAGTATAGATAGCCTCGTGGACTGCCCATTGAGGGCCGCTATGAACCTTACTTTAGCTATGTAGAAAGGCGATGCAAATAAAATAAGCGTCAAATTAAATCTATCCTCAAGGTACTTTAGAGAACGAACACAGGTTTCAATACCTTTTCCGGCCGAGCCCATGCCATGATGCACTAGCCGGATTAAGTTTGCTTCTGTAAAGTTTGGTTGTTCGGTGTTGGCAGCAGGTGCGTTGTGCACTACCACTACCGGCTTATCGAAAATCGTTCGATATTGATTCGCAATACTGCCCGAAACGGTTGAAATACCAATTCTCTCGCTCAGACTTACTAGTTTTTTTACGTTTTCAAACACCCAGTTGTTATATCTTCGGAAAATGACGCGTTCAAGCAAGTTTCTGTCAGAGTGACCGGTGTGATCCTCGTGCAGGTCCAGGTAGATGGGAGTGCCATTGGTGACTAGATCTTGCAACTGTGGCCATCCTGCGTATTCAACTTCGTTCAGAACAATTAGATCCACATCCTTAAAGACTGACGGATTGAGCTTGTTGAGGTGCTGGCCATATAGATGTTTGAAGCGTTGACTCATCATGGGCATTAAGTATCCATAAATACGACCAGCGAAGCCTGTCTTGGGCATCTCATGATGATTGGCTGTATTTTCAGCCTGGGGGCCTAGGCCAACTGTAGCTATGTCTCTAAAGCCCAAGCTTCTCAGCCAGGTAATTTGTCGAAGAATCCTAGGGTCTCTGCTAACTCTGGAATGAGAAAAAATGACGACACGCCTCTGTGATCTTGTTTGGCTAATGTTTGAAGATTCCCGCTTATGGTCCATCTCTCGAGTCTACAATTTGGACCACTTCAAGGTCTGTCGCGATGACGGTTTTTCTTGCTTGACGGAAAGTATTCTGATTTTCACCTAACCTATAAGTTGTTGGATTTTTGATCTAGGAGTAGGTGCCCTGTTGTTAGAAGTTGGCTTGGTCGACATTGGACTTGGCAACGTCGAGTCCATCGACGTCAGTCTCAGAAGGTCAGGAATAAGCACGTCTCGAATTACTGCCTCAGACAACAGGCTTCCGCGAGTTGTTATTCTACCGGGAATCGGACATTTTTCGACCGCCGTAGACAAGCTAGAGTCCTCGGGTATCAAAAACAAGCTCATCGATCACTCTGGAACTGGCGGTGGGATTATTGGAATTTGCTTAGGAATGCAACTTCTCGGCCGAGGCAGCGCTGAAGGTGCTGGCTCTGGCCTGGGCCTGATTGATTACTCATGTGTAAACATGAGTGCTAATTCAAGTGAAAGCATCCCTCTGACAGGCTGGCAAGTTACAGAATTGGCTGCAGGTGAAGGTTGGCTCAACGTGCAGATGGGAGACAGATATTACTTTATGCACGACTACGGGGTCCCAAGCACCGGTTCTTCCTTCGAAAGAATGCTGCACAAGAATCGAGACGGAAGCGCCTACTTAGCGGGTGTTCAGCAGGGGAATGTAATTGGATTTCAGTTTCATCCAGAGAGAAGCTTGGAATTTGGTCAGAGAATTCTCGCAAATGCCGTAGAGGAGTTGAGTCGTTGAAGAGGTTGATTGCGAGCTTGGTGATCGACGAGCGAGGTGCGTGGGTCACCAGTTCTTATGGCTTGAAAATTTATCTGGGTGAGCCAAGCAACATCATCCGAATGCTCAATGAGATGAGGGCGGATGAAGTGAGCATCTCATGGGTTGGCAAGAACTCGATGGTACGTGACAACTTCCTGAGGTTGATTTCCGCTCAAGCTAGCATGCCCTTGAGCTATGGGGGTGGCATAAGGTCTGGCGATGACGCGCTCGAAATCGTTCGACTGGGATTTGAAAAGGTCACCCTAACGACCGCTTTTATTCTTGATCCAAGCAGTCTGTCGGGAGTTGCTTCACGCATTGGTCGGAGCTCCATTGCGGTGAAAATCCCACTGAGGCGCGTGGGCGGTGAACTTGCAGTATGGGATTGGAGGTCTGGAAGATTGGGACCTCGCGCTTTATCCGAGTATTTACAATCTATTGACAGATCTCAAGTGAGTGAAGTCGTCGTTTCCATGGTCGACCTAACTGGGTCAAAATTGGGTTTTGATCATGAAGCCGTTCATCTGGTCACTTCGTCAGTTTCCGTTCTCAATGGCTACGAAGGAGGTGTGGCAGAGGCGCGACAAGTAGAACAGCTTTGGGACCTAGGCGTTGACGGGGTCTACTCGTCCTCTCTAATCAGCACCTACGGCGCTTACAGTGCTCCATTGACTTTTTATCCCGCCATTCGGCCAGAAAGGTACTCATCATGATTGTTTGCAAGCGTTGCGTCATGGATGAGACCTGTGGACCGTTTTTTGAGACAGAAGATGGGGGCTGCAATCACTGCCAAGCCGCTCTTTCGAGGCTGCAAAATCAAGTGAAGCTCCCTCGCCAAGGATTGCAAGAAATAGTAGGAAAAATTAAAGCAGCTTCCAAGAGTGAATTCGATTGCGTAATCGGCGTAAGCGGTGGCTTGGATAGCAGCTATTTGCTCGTAAAGGCCGTTGAATTGGGGTTGAGGCCACTGGCTGTGCATATGGACAATAATTGGAACAGTTCAATGGCTTCGATCAACTTGCACAACCTACTTGCCAAATTAGATGTGCCCCTGGTGACTTTTGTGACCGATTGGACGACCCAGAAAGCTCTCCAGCTTGCCTTTCTTAGGTCAGATGTCGTTGATGTCGAACTTCTTTACGATAATGCCCTGCACGAAGTTTGCTACAAAGTCGCGAATGAATTCAAAATTAATTCGATTCTTGGCGGAGCGAACTCTGCGACCGAGGGTGTAGAGGTTCCAAGTAGTTGGGTATGGAAAAAGTTTGACGGAAAAAATATCAGGGGCATAGCGAGAAACTCGCTCACAAGCTTTGCCGGCTACCCTATTTTTGGATCATTCAGGTGGCTTTGGTACAGCTACGTCCAAGGGATAAAGTGGTACTCAATTCTTGACTACTTCCCTGAGTACAGCCGCTCCGAGGCCCTGTCCTTTCTGATTGAGAATTTCAACTACGCCGTCTACGGAAATAAGCATTTTGAAAACGTTTTTACACGCTTTTACCAAGGCCACATTCTCCCAGTCAAATTTGGCATTGACAAAAGGAAGCCTCATCTATCAAGCGAAATACTCACTGGGCAGATTAGCCGAGAGGAAGCCCTTAAGTTACTCAGACGAGCGCACTACCCGGAAGAAAACCTTTTGTCTTTAGATAAGGAGTATGTCGGGCAAAAACTCGGCCTTGCAACTAGTGAGTTGGATGAATACCTAGCTAGAAGCCGAAAAGAGCATGATTACTACCCTCACGATCTGTTTCTAAAGCACACCTACCCCAGACTCCTGCATCTAAGGCGAACATTACTTAGAATCGCGAATCGTAGAAGTCACTAATCGCGGCGGCCACTTCTTCAATTTCAGATTCTTCCAGGTGTTCGCCGATAGGAAGGCTAACGATTACTTGAGACAATCGCCTACTGGACTTGCAGTCGGAATCCTTATAACCACTAAATGCAGAGGTGTCTGGAACTGATTGCGGATAATGAACCCCGGGCCAGATGTCTCTTCTATTCAAATATTCCATCAGCAGATCCCTCTCGGAAACTTGAATCACAAAGTGATGGTAAGAGCAAAAGCCATTTGTTGTTGGCGGTAAGACCAGGTCTGCAATGTCTTGAAGTTTCTCCCGATAGATAATTGCGTTTCGGTTTCTAATTGAATTCCATTCGTCAAGTTTCTTCAGTTTTATACTCAAGAACTTCGCTTGAATGCTATCTAGCCGGCTATTTCGACCTATGACCTCGTGATCACTTTTTTGAAGTCTTCCGTGATTCGCTATGCGCCTGAAGGTTTCAGATAGGGACCTGCTGTTGGTGATTATTGCACCTGCATCTCCTAGTGCACCTAAGTTTTTCCCTGGGAAAAAACTAAAGGCAGCGGCAGTACCCTGGAGTCCTACATGCTTGCCATTCAACTTCGATCCATGGGCTTGGGCGCAGTCTTCCAGTAGGTCAATTCCTTTGCTGGCAGCGAGTTTTGCTATCTGGGATAGATCTTGCGGAATACCATACAGGTGAACTGCAATGATGCAGCCAGTCGTCTTGAATCGATCCAGGAGCATCGTAAGGTGCTGGAAATCTATCGAATAATCGTCATTCACGTCCACGAAGATTGGGCGGAGCCCAACGTTCACCACCGCCTCGGCTGTGGCGATGAAGGTATTGGCGGGGACTATGACCGTCGAACCTTCGGGAAGATCAAGCCCGCGCAAGATTATCTCTAGAGCATCTGTCCCATTTCCTACCCCAACGCAATACTCTGAGCCAACGTAGCTGGCAAACTCACGCTCGAACTCATGAACAGAAGCTCCGCCAATAAACTCATTTCCCATTATCGACTGCTCGAACGCATCTAGCATTTGAGGCAGCAGCAATGCGTGTTGCTTGGACAGGTTCCCCATCGTGATTGGGTTTCGCTTCATTGATCTACCATTTCCGTTCAACAACTCAGAATTCATCGAGAAAAACCAATCTTTTTTCTGCTACTCCAAGCTCGATGGCTGCCATAAGTTTCACTACCTCCAAGGTCTTGGAAGCTCTAAATTGCGACTGGGCTCCACCAGCTAGATCTGCCAGAATGTCCGCATAGACACGACCGTGACTTGCCCCATATACGTTCGACCTTTCAAATGCACCGTCCTCCGCCAAACCAAGGGAGATGCCTTGAACATACTCGATCTTGTTGAGGGCATGACCGCCCACCCTAACCAGGCCCTTATCACCAGAAATAGTCAAGCTACCTTCGAAATTTTGCGGTCTGATTGTGGTTGTGGCATGCAATGAGCCAATTTTTTCACTTTTGGATGTCATTGTTGCAAATACTGTATCTTCAGTGTCAGCTGGACTTAAGAAATTTCTGCCGTGCGCCGAGACCGAATCCATGGGGCCAAGAAACTGCACTAGTAGATCTACGTAGTGGCTCGCTTGATTCCAAACAACACCGCCATCTAAATCACGTCGGAGCCTCCACTGGTCAGCCAGATAATAGTCTGCATCCCGAGACCATAGTACGGATGCGGTTACAAAACAAAGTTCGCCCAAATCACCGCTATTGACCACTCGCACCGCATCCTGGATTGAGTCGTTGAGCCTATTCTGCTTAACCACAAACAGAGGAACATTGGCGCTCTCAAATTCGGCAGTTAGCGTCATAGCCTGGGCAAAACTCAGAGTCAGCGGTTTTTCGACCAATACTGGGGTTGAGAGCTGGAGAAGTTCTAAGGCGTGCTGGTAGTGGAGTCCGGACGGCGTGAGGACGGCAATCAGGTCCAATTTGAGACCAGAGTTCACAAAACTCGCAATGTCTGGAAATTTATTTGGGGCGGTTACTTGAGCCAATCTTCCTTCGTCAACTTCGCAAACCGCCTCAAGCATGGCCGTGCCAGATGCCTCAAGTTCTGCTATGGCCTCAATGTGCCTTTTCGAAATTCGGCCCGCTCCAACGATTGCAATTTTCTGCACTAGCTATTCTCCGATTTTCCTGGCAGGTACCCCTGCGTATGTCCCGGGTAAGTCAATATCTTTAGTGACAACCGATCCAGCCCCAATCACGACATCATCGCAAATTCGAACGGGGAGAATCGTCGCGTTGGAGCCTATGGAAACCCGATTTCCAATAGATGTTGTCCCGTACTTTGAAAGGTCTCCTCGAGCCGGGCCTTGCCTCAAGAGGTCGTTTGTAAACATTACTCCATGTCCAATGAAGCAATCCTGGCCTATGGAAACCAGAGAGCAAATGAAGCTATGGGATTGGATTCGGGTTCGCGCTCCGATTACCACCTGAGCTTGAATTTCAGTGAACGGACCAATAAACACCTCGTCTCCAATTTCGCAGGCGTATAAATTGCTTGGTTCAACTACTTTGACATTCAAGCCAAATTTGACGTCTCGGATGGCGACCTCGCGAGTTTCGGGAACGAATCTATTCATCAAAAACTGCTCCTACCCTAATGATGTCGTCGGGGAGTAGATTATTCGGCTCGGAGAACCCTTTTGCCCAAGGTTTCGGCGCTACCCTCGCACCCTTCATCTTGGCCAGCATTGCTCCCCAAAGGGAAAAGGACGAATTAGCGAGAATATGGTGACTCGCATAAGTCATTAGTTCTAATTCCTCGGCTGCGTCGCTTTCAACTCCTGGATCATAAATCAAGATTTCCCGGGAATCGGTTCCGAGTAATTCGCGGAATTCCCTTGCAACGTTTTTGTCGTCAGAGAAGATCACAATCACGTCCCAATTCGCCCCATGGTCTCTAAGGAATTCAAGGGCTGAGGAGTAGTAGCTTATGCCTAGAATGCCAAACCGGTCAGATAGTTTGAGGTAGTCACCTCGGCGTATGTGGATAGAGAGAAATCGGCGATCTCCAAGAGTTTCAAGGAAATTGAGAAAGTAGTTCGAGCGGTTCAGGCATCTGAATTCAAAGCTGAATCCCGCGTCCTGAAGCTTGCGAAAATAATGAGTAGTAAAAAACTCCCCTCGAAAATAAGTGCCTTTCGGTTGAACCTCATGAGCCGGATCGCTGCCCACAACATTCGCTGAGTAACTTGGCCAGGGGGCGATGAAATTGAAGAATTTGACCTTGGAAGACAAGGCATACGAGAGCCTCCGGAGCAAATAGAGGTAACTCGGCTCAGATGTTCGCAGGTTAACAAAGTATCCGGGCAGCGAAGTCGATGTTATTGATACTTTGTGTTGCGTAAACCCTCGATCGATCTCTGACAGGTCGAACTTAACCTTGTGATCGAGCATGAGCTCCAAGTATTTTCCAAAGAAGTAGCCACCGAGTTGACTGCCGAGCCCCCCAACGAGCTGCACTGTGGAGGTTTTTCTTTTCATTCGTCCTCTTATGCTTTTGAAAAAGTCTAAGCTACAAGGGTTCACTTGAAATTGATGGATTAGTGTCAAGTGTTGCTAGATGGCGAAGGAGGGAGACCACATTGACTTACGTAATCGCCCTTCCCTGTGTGGATGTCAAAGACAAAGCATGTATCGATGAATGCCCTGTGGACTGTATTTACGAAGGTGACCGCATGCTCTACATCCACCCGGATGAGTGCGTGGACTGCGGAGCTTGTGAGCCAGTTTGCCCCGTAGAGGCCATCTACTACGAAGATGATCTTCCTGGCGAGTGGAGCGAGTACTACAAGGCAAACGTTGACTTCTTCTCTGAGATCGGATCTCCAGGAGGGGCCGCCAAAGTTGGACCAGTCCCTGGAGACCACCCGCTGATTTCAGCACTGCCACCTCAGGGCGAATAGTGTTTCAAGGTTTGCCGGAGTACCCCTGGCAAAAACTCAAGCCATATCGAGAGATCGCGGCTAAGAACCCTCAAGGTGCCATAGATCTTTCCGTCGGCAACCCAATAGACCCAACACCACAGGTGATTCAAGCTGCCCTCGATGCCGCATCTGACTCCCCGGGATACCCCACGACCTGGGGTGAAGTATCCGCGAGAGCGGCTGTTTGCGAGTGGTATTCGAGACGCAGAAAATCGCCAGGGTTAACCCCAGACCAGGTCCTACTCACGATCGGTTCGAAGGAATTCATCTCCTGGCTGCCGATCATGCTCGGTATTGGTGCAGGAGACGTTGTCGTTCAGCCGCGCTTTGCTTACACCGCATATGCAGTTGGGGCAGCATTCGCAGGTGCCGAGATCTTCGTCGGCGACCAGCCAAGTGAATGGCCAGAAAACACCAAACTGATTTGGCTCAACAGCCCAGGAAACCCGAATGGCTCTGTGCACTCGGTTGAGTTTCTCAGGCGAGCACTGGCTAGGGCTCGCGAACTAGGTGCGGTAATCGTCAACGACGAGTGTTATGCCGAAATGGGCTGGAAGGCACCGTGGGATGAATACATCCCATGCATGCTCGATCCTGTAGTCACCGGTGGCGACCTCACCAACGTGCTTTCTATTTACTCACTTAGCAAGCAGTCAAACCTTGCTGGTTACCGCGCCGCTTTTGCAGCGGGTGATGAGCGATTGATCAAAGGCCTAGTCAACCTGCGCATGCACTCCGGGATGATGGTGCCCATGCCGGTGCAAAAGGCCATGATTGCTGCCTTGAGGGACGAGTCGCATGTGGCTTTGCAAAAAGAGATCTACCG
>JACCDH010439730.1_pt1 | contig 19963 bp, 20 predicted proteins | sample 7442481 | NCBI WGS metagenome assembly JACCDH01 (sample SAMN15323433, study PRJNA562643) | freshwater metagenome | isolation source: river surface water | place: USA:Blue River Watershed | collected 2017-08-15 | reverse complement strand
CAAAGCCAAAGGATTGCTTGATTGCTCATTCATCACATGTGCACGATTTGCTAAATGAATAACGCATTCAACGCCACCTAAACAATCTTGCCAGTCAGTAACTTCATCGATATCACCGATTGCCTTCAATTGAAAATGAGGATTCACTATTTTCAGTGCATCATTAAATCGAACCGCACCCACAACTTGATGTCCGGCTGATATCAAATACTCAGATAAAGGCAGGCCTACGAAACCATTTGCACCAGTGATGAGGATTTTCAAATTAAGAACTCTTGAATTACAAAATTATTGCTTCTCAAAAACAGCATACAAACAATATGAAGATATTAAGGGGCTTAAAATCTTGAGATTGAATGGCATTGAAAAAATATTGATCATTTTAAAATGATGCTTTTCAAGGGTGCTTCTCAACAAAAACTCATCATAAAAAATTTTATGATCAGAATCCTTGGTGTAGCCTTTGACTCCAGGAACCCCGATTACTAACAACCCCTTTTCATTCAGCACCCTAAAAATTTCAGATAGCAATGAGCCAGGCTCCTCCAAATGTTCCAAAACATTGTCCAATATGATGTTTTGGAATGCCTTATCTTCATAAGGTAGAAAGTCTTTGCTCATCTGGCGAGCACTTAAATTTATCGACTGGCAGTATCTTACTAAAGATTCATTAACGTCAACACCCTCACAATTTGGATGACACCTAAGAAAATCGCCTATTCCACAACCAACATCCAAAGTTTTCCCAATTAAAATTTTACACAACGTCGGATATAAAAAATATTTACGATAAATAAAACTGATCCATGATCTAGTTTTTAAATAATTCAAGTAATCTTCATTATTCATATCAGTCTTTATTATTGGAAATAAACTTCATGCGGTGTTTAATCAATACAAATAGAAAAATACAGCAAATTAATAATTCAGAAATTGACATTGCTATAGCACCACTCAATTCATATTGAACCATGTAAGGTGTCTTTATAAAAAACATTAAGATTATTATGTTTACAACAAATCCTAATAGTAAAATTTTCCAAAATAAGCCACCAAGTCCAAATGTCAGCATACCCTGAAAACCAAATGCGTGGTTTATTGCAGTAAAGAAAAAGGCAATCGCCATAATTCCAAGAACATCTGAGGATAGTAAAAAACCTGATCCATACAACAAAAAAATTAACTCTTCTCTAAAAATAAAGATCAAAAAAGCAAGCAAAAAACCAACCATGCTTTGAGCAATAAAATATCTTATAGCCAGAGTCCACGCCAGCTTCACCCCTGAAAATGAGACTGTATTAAGTCTAACAAATGCCGCTTGCCCCAAAGGAACCATTAGAGACACTGCCATTTGTCTTAAGCGATCTGCGGCTGCAAAATATCCTGCATAAGCTGGTCCAGCAAACATATTTAGAACAACAGTTATCAGGTGCCCCACCCCACCAGTGAATAGATTACCTACAAACGCACCCCATGAATCATGAATAACTTGATAGACTTCAGATATTTTAATCTTACAAAGTGCTATATCTTTATTTATGAAGATATAAGCCACAATAATAATTCCAGAAAAAATAGGACCCCAAGCATAAATAGCCGCAGCCAGATATAAATCAGCCGCCTCGTTAACCATAACAATGGTTGCAATCACAATCACTAACCTTGAAATTACCCAAGCTATTGAAGGTATCGAAGACTTTTCTAACCCCTGATAAAACCATAAAGGTGATAGCAATGAACCAAAAATAATTGACCAAGAAATCAAATAGAGAGATGAATCTTGCTTGAACTGCTGATTCAAATAAATGATGGAAAAAATTAAGGTGGAGCCAACTAGAGCTAAAATAAATTTGCCAGCCTGAACCGTCCAAAAAATTTTAGACTTGGTGATCAATGATTTATCTGACTTGGCCAGCAGCTGGGTTGCTGACCAGTTAAAACCATAATCCATAATCAAAACAGCAATCATTGCCATACTTTGAGTACTCACCAGCAAGCCAAAATTTTCAAGGCCTAAAACTTTAGCCCAGTAAGGAAAAACAAAAAGTGGCAAGATCAAGTTACTTGCATACATCAAATATAGCCAGAATGTATTCCTGACTAGTGTCATTAGAAAACTCTCCAACCATGCTTGCAAAAAAATTGCCTAGCTGATTTGATGAAATATTTAATATGAGCCGATCCTTTTTTAGCTGTATGACCACCCAAATGAACTACTTCAATTGATGGCTCATAAACTACCTGGGTAATTTTCTTGGCACGGAAGGTCAGATCAAAATCTTCAAAATACAAAAAAAATTTAGAGTCAAAACCACTCAACCCTGCCCAAATATTTTTTCTCATCAAAAAACAGGCGCCACTTCCAACCACCGCTTCAAAATGAGACTGATCAGGTGGCCGATCTTTTAAATCATAAGAATCAATGGATTTCTGAAATAGCTTTTTTAACCAGGTCGGAGCGAAACCTCTTAAAAATAAAACCCAAAGATTAGGGTAACGCTTCGCAAGATAAAGATCTTCACCAGACTCTGATTTAAATCTTGGCAACAATACTCCAATCTCAGGATATTTATCCATTTTCTTAAGAGCTTGATTCAATGAATCTAACCCTAAAAAAGCATCTGGATTTAGCACCAAAATATAATCTGCTGACGGATTTTTTTTAGAAGCAACCTCAAAAGCCAGGTTATTGGCTCGGCCAAAACCTAAATTACTGGATGATCTCTGTAAATGAATGGTCAAGGAGCTTTTTGAGACCAAAGCTTGGAGCTCGTCAAAATAACGATACTCACGACCAAAAGAGTTATCTACTACACAAACTCGACAAAATAACTTCTCACAGCTCGCCGAAGCATCCTCCAAGCGCTTAAGAACCTTACCCAAAGTAGGCAAATCTGAGTAAAACGTAACAATGAAGACATCAAGAGTTTTCAAATGAATTTTCTTAAATCAAAACCAAATACTAAACGATTGAAAAAACTTAAATTTTTTTGATGAGTAATGCAAAAAAAAGGCTGATGGTACCCCGTAATGTTTGTCGATAGATTCCTGCAGTTAACATCAAACGAATTCTATCTCTCAACTTTGCCACTCTCATCAGTTTAAACAAAGAAAAGATCTCTCTATTTTCTTTAATTAAAGAAGACTCTACTTGTGTTAACGCATCAACCATCTGATCAATGCTTAACTTAAACTCCCCATTAAAAATTCGTTTAACATTTTTTATTCTATCTATTAATAAATAACTTCCACCGATCAAAGAATCAGGATGTTGTCGATACAGTATATAAGTCTCTTTGTCATAATGAACGATTCCCCCCACACCTGTTGTCAACAAGTAAAGCCACCAATCATGCACTGGAACCGTAGGGTTGAGTGACTCACACCATCTTTTGAGTACATGATTAAAAATCATGGTGTTTCCGCCAGCTATACTTTGAACCAAAGCATTACGGAAAGTTGCGGGGAAAAAAAATTTCGGAGACTCAGAAATTTTTTTAAGGTCTTCATCTACATTGATGGTTCGTCCACAATACAAAACTGGCAAATCTTTTTCTTCAATTGATTTTATTTTAGCAATAGCAACTTCTAACTTATTTGACAACCAAACATCATCCTGATCACTGAATCCATAGTAAGTGCCTTTAATTAAGGGGTCACTAAGCATACTGGTGAAGTTTGATGCTGACCCTTTTTGAGGGCCTTTTCGAATAATGACTTTACCTAAAGGCTGACTATCCTGAAATTTTTTTAAGATGTTGAGTGTATTATCAGAGGATCCATCATCACTGACAACTAACTGCCAATCTTTGTAGGTTTGCTTTTCAATGGAAGCCAGTTGCTCATCTAGATACTTATCACCATTAAAGGTTGCCATCATGATGACAATGGTTGACTGATTACTCACTCGCAAAGCACCAAATAGTCAATTAAATAAAGAGTTCAGCGTCAGCTAATCTAGCCGCCGAAGCATCTTTTTGTGACAGGCTTGGAGAGAGTCCCGCTGGCCAACTGATTGCTATATCGGAGTCATTCCAAATAATTACCCTCTCAAACTCTGGAGCATAGTAATCGGTCGTTTTGTATAGGAACTCGGCAGTTTCAGACAACACCAAGAACCCATGAGCAAAACCTTCAGGCACCCAAAGTTGCTTTTTATTCTCTGAGGTTAACTCCACTGCTACAAATTTTCCAAAAGTAGCAGAAGACTTTCTAATATCAATCGCCACATCCAGAACCGAGCCTCGAACAACTCTAACCAACTTACCTTGTGCTTGCTTAACTTGGTAATGCAAGCCACGCAAAACCCCTTTTGAAGACTTGCTGTGGTTATCCTGAACAAACTCTACTTTTCTACCAATAGCTTTTTCAAAAGCTAATTGATTAAAACTTTCAAAGAAAAAGCCTCTCTCATCAACAAATACCCTGGGCTCAATCACTAAAACATCAGGAATAGCTGTTGGAGTAACAATCATCAGAAATCCTCTTTTAAAATACGTTGCAGATACTGACCGTAGTCATTCTTCAATAAAGGATTGGCTAACTTTTCTAATTGCTCAGCGTTGATATACCCACGACGATATGCAATTTCTTCAGGGCAACATACCTTTAAACCTTGTCGGTGCTCAATGGTTTGAATGAAATTACTTGCCTCAATCAAACTTTCATGAGTACCCGTGTCAAGCCATGCATATCCACGCCCCATCAATTCAACACTCAATTGATTGCTCTCTAGGTATACCCGATTAACATCCGTAATTTCTAACTCGCCTCGATGAGACGGGTTAATATTTGACGCAATATCAACAACTTGATTGTCATAAAAATATAGTCCAGTGACCGCATAATTACTTTTAGGCATTGCAGGCTTTTCTTCTATTGAAGTGGCGCGACCATCACGATCAAAAGCAACAACTCCATAACGCTCAGGATCAACCACATGATAGGCGAACACTGTAGCACCATGATCTCGCTGCATCGCATCTTCCAACTGTTGATCTAAGTGATGCCCATAAAAAATATTGTCGCCTAAAATCAATGCGCTCGGGTCATTACCCACAAAATCTTTACCGATAATAAAAGCTTGTGCTAATCCATCAGGTGATGGCTGCAAAGCATATTGCAAATTAATGCCCCACTTATGCCCATCACCTAGCAACTGCTCAAATCTAGGTAAATCTTGTGAAGTTGAAATAATCAAAATATCTTTAATGCCAGCCAGCATCAAAGTACTGAGTGGATAATAGATCATTGGTTTATCGTAAATTGGCAAAAGCTGTTTTGAAAGAACTTTTGTAGCTGGGTACAAGCGGGTACCAGAGCCCCCAGCCAAGATAATTCCCTTACGATTCAGTGATATAGATTTCATAGATTAAGCTTTAATACCAATTATTTATTTCATAATTATAAGCGCCGTAAACTCTTTACCAAAGCCTAACTGCTCAAAGATTGCGCTACGTATTCCTTGACATATTGCTCAACCTGATTGCACCAATGGGGGTATTGTCCCGCAAAAGCCATCTCTGACAAGGCTTTTTTAAGCTTTTGATTACTTAATCTTGAGTTATAGGGTCTGGCAGCAGGTACTGGGTAATCAGTGGATGGTATAGGTAAGATATTCTCGGTTTTAACTTCAATACCTTCACCATAGCTAGCAGCAGTCTCAATAGCAAAAACTGCCAAGCCGTGCCAAGACACCTCTCCATCCGGTACCGCATGATAGATACCGGATTCAATTCGGGATTCTGCCATCTGAATACCCACTTCAGCCAACCATTGTGCTGATGTAGGGGCACCTACCTGATCAAATACTACCTTTAATTGATCTCTCTCAACTGCTAAACGCAACACTGTCCGAATAAAGTTACTACCATCACCGTAGACCCATGAGGTGCGCAAGATAAAGTATCTAGGCACACTCGATAGCTGATTGGCCTCAACTACTTCAAGACCACCAACCCCGTCACGCAAATTACCATAAGTACTAAAAACATTTAAATCAAAAGCTTCTTTAATAGCTAACTCACCAGCCAACTTAGTTTGACCATAGATACACAACTGATCAACTGGTCCGACCTCATCCGTTTCAAGGTAAGCAGTTTTCTTTGTGTCAGCAAACACATAATCTGTTGAATAGTGAACCAAAATGCCGTGGGCCACACCAGCAGCATATTGAGCCATGATCTTTGGGGCCATGGCATTAATAGCAAAAGCAAGCTCTCGCTGATCAGCACTTTCCGCTTTATCAACAGCTGTATAGGCAGCCGCATTAATAATCACTTGAGGTTGATAACGATTCAGCACCTCTCTAATGGAAAACTCATTAGACAAATCACAATCATAGCGACCTAAGAAAACCACAGGCGACTTTAAATCTTTGAAACAAACTTGCAAAGCACGGCCAACTTGACCATCACGACCAAACACCAAAATAGGCTTGCTATGGTCTAGAAGATCGAATGAAGAATATGACATATGCCCTTGTATCTAAAACTTTCCCTAAGTTAATTAAAAAACTAATCAAATTTTCAAAATAAATTTAAGAAAATTTAAAAGAATTAAACTGCTTGAATCTCTTGATTTGTATTAGCTGTATAAAATTTCACTTGTATTGTTTTTTAAGCCAATCGCGATAAGAACCACTTAATACAGCGTCGGTCCACTCTTGGTTATCCAAGTACCACTGTACTGTTTTACGAATACCTGTATCAAAAGTCTCAATAGGTTTCCAACCTAATTCACGCTCCAACTTAGTAGCATCAATGGCATACCGTCGATCATGACCTGGACGATCTTTAACGTAAGTTATTTGTGATGCATAGGAGCTACCATCTGATTTAGGACGCAACTGATCTAAGATGCTACAAATGGTATTTACCACCTCAAGATTCGATTTCTCATTCCAGCCACCGACGTTATAACTCTCACCTAACTTGCCAGCCTCCAATACACGTCTAATTGCTGAGCAATGATCTTTAACATACAGCCAATCTCTAATTTGTTGACCATCTCCATAAATAGGTAAAAGCTTACCAACAAGAGCATTATGAATCACCAAAGGTATTAACTTCTCCGGGAAATGATACGGTCCATAGTTATTGGAGCAATTGGTTGTTAGTACTGGCAAACCATAAGTATGGTACCAAGCACGCACTAAATGATCTGATGCTGCTTTAGAGGCTGAATAAGGGCTATTCGGCTCATAGTTATTATTTTCAGTAAAAGCTGGATCAGTTGGAGATAAAGACCCATAAACTTCATCAGTAGAGATATGCAAAAAACGGAACTCTGATTTAACTGAATCAGACAACTCAGACATATAAGTGCGTACAGCCTCTAGCAGATTAAAGGTGCCAATCACATTGGTCTGAATAAAGTCGCCAGGGCCATGAATCGAACGATCCACATGAGATTCAGCAGCAAAGTTCACAACTGCACGAATAGAATACTTTTTAAGTAATGATAGAACTAAATTATAGTCCGCAATGTCACCCTCAATAAACTCATGGCGGGCATCGAAAGATAAAGACTTTAGGCTGGCTAAATTGCCAGCATAAGTTAACTTATCTAAATTAACAACACCCTCAGCAGCTGGATTAGCCAACCAATCTAAGACAAAGTTACTGCCAATAAAGCCTGCGCCGCCTGTTACTATGATCATGACATTCTTAATTTTCAGAGAATATTACTATCTTCTCATAAATTGGCTACAACTCAGCCATTCCCGGGGCCTTAAAATAGAATGCTTATCAGGCTTGAGTAGTCTAATTGAGTTCTTTTTTTATCACATCCCCCAAATGAGAGTTAGTCTGTTTCAGCGGTCTAAATTAGAAGTTGGCATTTCACTCTTTTCGGATATTAATTCATTGTGCATGCTACTTAAATGCCACAATACAAAGTATATGCAAGAGACAAAAACCCCCGCCAGCAGTACCAACTTAGTATTCACTTCAAGACTGGAGCAGAAAAAAAATACCGACGCGACAAATGTGCTCACAAATACTGTCCACCAGTGATGCTTTGACGGCAAGTCAAGGCGGCTTAGCATAAAAGACATTGCTACTGAATCGATTATCACCCGAGCAGTCCACGACCAAGCCGCACCCTCTAGACCAAAAAATTTGATCATAAAATAGAAAATCGGCAAAAAAATACATAGCTCAATGCAGTGCACCCAAGCAATCCAAGCCGCACGGCCGAACCCCAAAAGGTAAGTTTGAAAAATCTGCGCTGAGCAATTAACCAGAACACCTATTGATAAAATTCTGAGAAAAAGTGATGCATCATCGGCAAACTCAAGTGAAACCCACCAACTTAGTATTTCTTCTGCGAATAGCATAATCACAGCAATCAACGGGGTAATCGATGCAAAAATCGCGACACTAACCTTCGTCAATAACCTGACTCTTGTACTACTGTATAGCTCTGCGCTAGCGATTTGAGGAAAGAGTACACTACTCAATGCGGAGGGTATGATGAATAATTTTGTGACAACCTCGTAAGGCGTGGTATACAAAGCGAGCTTGGGAGCAAAAGCACTGCCGGCGATAAAGAATCGATCGACACATAACATCACGGCACTTGCTATATTAGACAAGGTCATCCATCCCCCCATGACGATCATTTGACGTAGCTCAATCCATGAACGAGCATACGAATGCCCCATCTTTATAAGATAGGTACGACAGCTAAAAGCCATAATCAAGGTGCCAACGGTTCTCGCAACAAGCATGATTGCGATTATGTAATCAATTCTTGGGGTCAACTCTAAAAAAAATAAGGGGGCCGTGAATGTTGTCAACCCGAATCCAAGGCGCACGAACGAAACAACGCCAAATCTGTGCACCCCTTCTAGGACAGCTCGAAACCCACCACCAAGTATCACAACGGAGATACTTAAAGCCAAAAGAAATGTGGCATTTTCAAACTCATCTTGTGATAATTTGAAGCGCTCGAAATCAAATTGGACTATCAATGGTAGCGACATCAAGCCTATACCGATAGCCAGCAAAGCAATAAACTCTAAACTGGTTCGAATAACAGAACGGAGTCGTGTGTTTTGTCTATGCAGCTCAGCTATACGCTTAGTCAGTGCCCGTGACACACCAAAATCAAGTAGGCTCGAAAAACCAACGACCGCCCAGACGAGTGTGAGTACGCCAAAGCGCTCAACCCCTAACCCTTGAAGAATAATGGGAACGGTAAAAAAGCCTACAACAAGAGGAATTGCCATAGAGCTCAAACTCATAACACTGTCACGTAAAATCATATCGTAGAGTTATTCACTAAAACACAAAAAGAATGCCACGAAAAAACGATGCTCAGCACAACTGCCAGAGAAGTAAAGACAATACCAGCGGTAGGGTAAGTGTGCAATTCAAAGCAATTGAAATTGGCTGAAAAATCTAAGATGCGCATTAAGTTCCAGAATGAGTAGTCGTGATTATGTGCTGCCTTAAACGATAAGGCGCGAAATAACGATAGCCGCAACAAAACTGTGACTCAATAAAAACCGAGGAGTAGAACGACTTCCATTTTTTGGAATTTATTGATTTGCTCAAAGCATAATGAAAAAAGCGTCTCATAAGACTCGTATCTATAAAGAACATTCAATAAGCCTCAACTCTCCAATATTGATCATCTACCCTTATTGATTTTGCTAGTCAAAATAGTTTTCTATTGCAAATAATTTCCTCTGAGAAGTAAGTCGGAAAAAACATTTTTCTGATAGATTCCTGCGCCAAAGGAAGTTTGGAGGCACTTATGTGCTTGATAGATATTTTCGAAAAGTTGGCGATCGGATGAATTTCATCAAGCATCAATTCAACTGGGGCGCCAGCACGACGCAATACCGGAAAACTCCAGCGACGCTCGTCCGGAGGCAGCGGTACCGGCAAGGTGTTTTCCGCCCCCTTCTTATTGATCAGATACCTATCAGTTCTACCGAACACAGGAATCGCTTTCCATGGGTTATTCACTTCATATTCAACCGTAACGGTGAATAGTTCAAACTCACACTTAAGTTTAGGCGACGAGGGTAACAGTTTGGCGGGTAAAGAATTTCCAATAACTGCTGCCGAAGTGGAGAGATTGCGAAGCCATACCTCTGGTCTTCGCTGCCACATCGCCATGTAATCGTAACTGTATACCGGGGTATAGTTTAGGAGCATCTGTTCGTAGAAATTCCACGAAGTATTCAACGACCATGAATGGAAATTCGAGTTGTCGAAGTTATCTACCGACGTTTGAACGAAGTCAGGTTGCGCACGCACGAACTCTTCAACGTATTTCCTACGCTCGGACGAACCAAGAACGTGAATAAGATAGTCACGATTAATGGGATGCACCGAGTCGTAAAGAAGGTTCACTATGCCCGTATAAGTTGCCCATATTTTCGGGGATGTTGCGGAAGAAGCAACTGACAGGTATCTCTTTCTGTACGCCTGCGCCAATGTTATATTCGGACTACCTGGGTCAACATACTCTCTAGGAACATGCAAAAATCTATTACCAGTAATAAATGTCCTTGAATTGAGCGGCAACAGGGACGGTAAACGTCGAGGAGAATATCCAACTTGATTTATGTTTTTCTTCGAACTTAAATCCATATTCATTTCAACAGTCATTCTTTCCCGATTCGTCTCGCCCGAGGATGCTGAAGGGTGTTCGAGCAAATCAACATCGATATAACCCTCCCCAATCCTGTAAATTCGACGTAAAATTCCATCAGAAAACATTACATAATCATTTGCTGCAATATCAGCTTTGGCTGTAAGAGATACAAGTACACGTTGATATCGATTTATCCCCTTATAAAAATCAGCATCGGAAACTGGCAGAAAATTAAACCACTGCTTGACATCTCGGGCTTCACGTTTTGTTTGCTTCAAAACAATTTTAGTTCCCCTGCCATGCAAATTAGGATCAAGCCGACCACCCTCAAGCTCAATCACTCCGTTTGATCGAATGAAATTAACTACCCGAGCGGATCCATCCTGAAATATCAGACTATCGCCAGGCTGTATGTCGTCAACTTTGCTACCAAACAGGAAAGCACGATCATCAAATACCCACACACCGTTTTGCCAGAATACAGTATCTGAATAAGCGGTTAGAGTAATACCATGCGTAGATCCAGGCGAGGTCCTTCTCGTGCGCAATGAAATTTGAATTGAATTCGACGGCGGTAATTCATTCAATAACCCCTCAACAATCAGTTCGTCGACACTTATTGAAATGATTCTCCGCACAATTCCCGAGATATTAGCTCTAGCGCCTATCATCCATGCATCTCGCTCTGGTTGAATATCGACCATCTTGATTCGCGTGAAATTCTGAATTCCATTCACAAAAAGCCGATCAGTAATAGGGTAAACAGAGAATTCAAATAGTTTACCGCCTACCTTAAGATCATTACTGCTGAAATATAGAGTTTCCAGAGGAATAGTGGCTCGGCTATCCGGTCCGTTTGCTCTGTATGGATTTTTATCCGGCAGACCAATGCTACTTTGAGTCAACTCAAGAACACCTGCGTGTGCAAAGGTTGTAAAGTAGCGTTTATCGTCACGCTCAAATGCTAAATTAGTCCCGCCAAACTGATTCAAGTCAAAACGAGATTTATCTATCTGTATAAATGATTTAATTTGTACGGTGACAAGAAAAATAACGGCAACACCGACTAAAACCGCCAACCACTGAATATCGGGCCATTTAATCTTCATCACATTGATCCTCGTTGAAAAAACCGAGTTATGAATGTTTTGTTAATTTCAATATAGGAAAGAGTTAGCAGGATAATGGCTATTAGGATTGAGCGAAGAAGCGGCTCGGAATAGTGATATGCAACCATTGAGAAGTTAGATGTAAGACCCATCCAACCCCAGAGCATAAGAAATAGAACCGCTCGGTACTGCGCGTCTGAAATTACTCCCTTCTTATGGGATGTAAGTACGATTACTAGGACAGCAATTGAAAATACGACAATCTTCAAAAGGAAATGGTAATGTGAATTCGAATATATTTCTGATAGCGACCTGAGAAATAGAACTGGAGGAGCGCCGTAGTACCATACCTGATCATCAGCGACATTTTTGATAAACAAAAGAGAGTCGATAGATCCGAACGCAAGATAAACAAAAGCTAGAAGTCCGAGAGCGAATCCGACAGAAAACAGTGCCGCACATACTATTCGATGCCACATACCATGACAGTAATTTGTCAATAGGATGACCAGCACAATAGCACCTGCGCAGTAGAAGCCCTGCTCGGTACCCATAAGAACGCCCAGGACACATACCGCGGCCAGCAAGGCCAAAGCGATGAATTGATTTCTTGGCGGACTAACCAAGATCCCGGCCACAAGTAATCCAGCAACAGTTCTAATTCCGAAGGATGAAACATCCCAGAGAGGCGCTAGTCCAATGAAGTAGGTCTCGCTTGCAATGATGCCAAAAATAGCAAAAAATGCCAGATGCCATGAATTTATCGAAAAGAGTCGACTACAAAGGAACATTAGACCGATATAAACTGATAAAAATTGTGTTAATTTAGCGGAAAAAAGGGCACCAAAAATGCCTCCGCCCACTAACTTGTAGGCTATATAATTGAGGTAGGGTATAGCCGTGCCATGAAAAAAGTTGAAATCAATGCCTGGAAAAAATCCTTTATCCATCTCTCTCAGAGGATAAAGATGTTGAAAAGGGCCATCATACGGGTAGCCATCAAAATAAGATGCTTGAAGATAAGCCAGAACAACATAGAGTAAAGGCAAAGCAAACATTATTGACCACAAAAAGAATCTTGGCCCTTTGATAAATACTGGTTTTATGATCATAAGTTTTCCATCGCACCACTAATCCTAATTATTATATGATCCCCAGCATGCGCGAAGTAAGATTAACAATACCGACCAGTTTCCGCTTAACGCACTGATTTTTGTGGGGATTTCGCCTTCTGGATATCTGCGAATTGTACTTATTTCGATACACCGAAAACCGAGTTGTGGGGCGCGGCATGAGAGATATGCAAGCAGCTCATAAGAACAAAAGACGTCTCTAAATGGAGCGACGCGCGGATCGAGCAATAATCTACTACTATATGCCCTAAAACCTTGGGTGGTATCTGTCCATTTAAATCCAGAAGCAAGACTTAAAAACGGCGCGTGAATATATCGAATCGCAAAGTCTCGTGACTTTGGAGTATTTATAGCGACCCCACCAGGTAGGAAACGAGATGCCTGAACAAAATCGATCCCGTCTTCTAAAGCCTGGATAAACCTGGGTATCGCTTCTGGGTCATCCTTGTCGTTACCGTCAATTGTAACAATCCCTTTATAGCCCTGATCAAGGGCAAAGGCATAGGCGCACCTAAGTTGGGAGCTCAGTCTTCCCGGACCTTTTTTAACCAAGACTCCTCTAACCCCCATTTGCCGAAGTGAATCTAACTCTAGAGAACCATCCGTGCTGCCACCATCAACTATGATGATGTCTACAATCGATGAAATCTGGCCGAGCTCCATACGCTTTAGCAGACTCTTAATTCGCTCTCCTTCGTTAATCACGGGGATGACAACGCAGTAAGAATGTTGCTTACCCAACCAAAGTTGTGTCTCCATGGCGGGTACTTGCCACTTTACCCGCTCGTTTGGAGAAATATCTTGAGTCGTACTCATTTTTATGCAACCCGAGATGTAATGAGTGCCACGCCTGTAATGATGAGCAGGATGCCTGCACCTATGGTCCAATGAAAGGATTCACGGAAGATCAAAACGGAAAAAAGTGCGACTGTTGCTATTGCACCAGAGGTCAATACTGGGTGAGCAACATTCAATGGGAATCTGACCAGTGCAGCGGCATACAATAGGAAAGCTCCGCCATATAAGATCAATCCTAGCCAAAAGGGCCAGTTACCCAATGCAGCTAAGGGATCCGTTAGGGAGGGAAACTTCCTAGGTGGCATCATGGCCATCTTTACCAGTACGCTAGCAAAAGCGTTTGCGGCGACACCAAGTATCAAGATAAACCACTTCATCTGACTTCTCCTTTTGAAATTCGATATGACTTAACAGCACAAGTCAGCGCGCGTTCAATCGAACAAAGGTGGGGCTCCTTTTTTGTCGCGACCATCTCTATAGAAACAACGTGATCTGGAAGATGTTGCTGCAGCATTTTGTGCATCAACTGATGATTTGTCACACCATCCCCTAACGGCACCAGATCAGGCTCGCTAGCATGGATATGCCCTATCAATCCAGCATTACTCTCCAGCACTTCTCTGGGAGATTCTCCATTAATTGTTAAAGCACCGGTATCAAATTGCATCCTAATAGCTCTATGACTAATCGCTGCGACAACCTGGGCTGTCTCTTTGCTGCTGGTCATGAAGTTCGCCCCATATTGAGTTGGGTTGGGCTCAAGGCATACGATGACACCATATTCCTGAGCAGTATTCCCCAAACGTCGAAAAAAGCCAACTGCCTGCTCGAATGCTTGGGCATCACTCAAGCCCGAGCGGTCGCGATTTTTGGGTGAGCCAAAAACCAATCTGGTCGCCCCTAGGCCCATACCAATACGACACACCGCCTGGAGATGCTTCAGCATCGCCTCCTGACTCTTACCCTCACCAAATACATTTAGCCCTACCGTGCCAAACAGCAAGGCCTGCATGCCAGTAATCTCAATACCATGATCTATCCACCACCGCCTGAGATTTGAAATATCCTCATCTTTGGCATTGACAGGATCTGGAAAATACTTTCCAGGCGCAACATCAATGGCATCAATACCGAACTTACTCAAAAGCTCTGCAACAGAAGTATCCTCCGCGATGTCCCAGGCAATATTTGAAATAGCAAGCCTCAAGATGCTACCCCGCTTTCACTATTCAGGCTAATCGGTTCCGATTGAGCATAAGCTCTAATCGCCTGGAGGGTTTCACGAGCTCTATACTGATAATTCCCAGACGAACCAAAGATTTGCGCATACCGCGTTTGCACATCATAACGAGCTGGCGGGTTTTCCAGTATCTGTGCAAATGGTCTTCCGAAACCTTGTAGCGAAACATCTTCAACGCTGATAGGTTCAGCAGTCAGGTGTACCAGCGATAGGCCAGCCTCCAACGCCCTCTTTATGTCGAACCAAAGGTTGATCATGGGGTAAAACTGAAAAACACCTCTACTTTCGACCAAATGAAGATTATTGGCATTAAGAAAGTCAAAGATAACATTCTTACGTAATCCAGGGCCCACAAGACCAGGCAGGCGAACAATTAAATAGCTGGGGAAATGCTGCTCAACAAATTTTTCAAGAAGTCGACGATGAAGTCCATAGGCATGCAAGTTGGTCTCATCAACGGGCGTAGACTCATTAACACCAATCGGCTCCTTGAATACATCGACAGTGCTAATCAATATGAATTTTTTGCATTTGATTGTTCGAAGATGATCAATCAGAGAGTCAATTTTTTTCTTATCATCGGACGGATCACGATTAGCCAACCATTTTTGGGCTGGGGCGCCCGCACAAACAACAGAATTAAACTCAAAATTCTTAATTTCATGTATGTTCGTGGAGCGATAAAGTGCTGAAAAATTTTTCTGCTTCATTAGCGTATTTCCGACGAAGCCAGAATATCCAATTAGCGCATCTCCTTCAGAATTTTGCATTGAGTTAGTTCCTGTTATTTATGACGAATACAATAGCCATGATTACAGACTTCGTTGGTATATTTTTTCACAATGAACTCATCAAGCTTCGGAAATCTGATTTTCATATCTTGTCCATCGATGTCATATGACCAAAAAGTTGAAGAGTAAACGATAGCCGCAGGTAATGCGTTAGATAAATCAGACACAAGAATATCTTCATGTTGAGGTCCAGCATAAATTGGGTAAGTAAATCTTGAACAGCTTGGCAAATGCAGAAGCCCATTTATAACCCCATTATTTGATAAGTCAAATACGCACTCAACGCTGTGCTCTTTCAAACGATCGGAAGCCCATATGACACCTTCTGTAGACGATGAGTGGTTACTTGGAAGGGCGGATAGTGATTTAAGCCAATTGTACTGTCCATCTGATTTAAAAAATGCGGTGGTAATGAAACCAAGGCAAACAAAAATTAGGAACCCTGGAAGAGCTTTTGTGAATTTCTTGAGAATTTCGTTTCGATATTTCGTTAAAGTAAAAACTGGCACAGCAGACACTATCAAAGCTGGATAGCTTTTAGCAAAAATGGTAAGCAATAGTCCCAGACTAAATGAGAAAAATATAAATAAGCTCGACAATCGACTGACTGATATAGTTTTGTCATGAAGATAAAGAGAAATTAACAGCGGAATCCATAAGCTCATGTAGATATGCTGTAGATCAGCACGATTTACTCCAATCTTAAGCATAAATAAAGAAAGAAGCACCAAACAGATAAGAATTGGTAGATTATCTGAAAAATTTACCGCTTTTAAGCTTTCACTCAGAAGTATAAAAAGTAGATAAAAATTTAGAATTGATACAAATAAGGTTAGTAATATGGGCACTTTTTGTAATCCATAACTCCATTTGCCTGATGTTTGCATGAGAATGAATATATTTGAAAGATAGCTTTCAAATGAAAAGGCTTCGAAAAACAAACCCATTCCAAAAACTGTCCCCACAAATGATGCGAGCGATATGATAGGTTGGCGATGATTAGGCAGCAAAGAGAGAATTGCTATGCCCAGGGAAATTGCTCCAGCTATTCCTCTGTCATAAGACCAAAATAATCCTAACCCAACAATAAATCCGAATATGGCGTGTAAGAAAATACTCTGATTAACTCTGTAGCGGGCGTCAAGAATATAAAGAAATAAATGAAGTGCTATTAATAAGAAAAGGTCCCTATAACCAACTAAAAAAGGTGCCGCTATGAATGTTAGCGTAATCAAAAAAAATTGATTTTTTTTGTTTTTGGTTAGCTTGCAGGCAATTAAAACCAAATAAGCTGCAGAGATAAAGTTTAGAAGTTTATAGACAGCATAGGTTGGAAGAAAATAGTTTTCAGATCCAAAAATTCTCTTAGCTGCAAGTGCAGGTAAAAAATCTAATGCGCCATGAATTATTAGAGGGTGAAAGTTAAGCGCGGAATCGTTAAATAAGCTCGTTACAGATGCAAAGAATTCACCATGATGAAATGGATCAAGAAGGATTGAATTGCCTCTGAATATTTGAATACCCAAAAGAAAAACCCCTACCATCAGGATCATCATTAATGGGAATATTGTTTTTTGTTTAGTTAATTGATTCGGCATTTAGCTTTTCTAACACATCATAAATGTTATCAATTTTTCCACCCAATACCGAATAACATCCCGGTAGCTCCTCATGCTTTTCAAAAAGAATTGGGCGACCATCATCCCCTTCGTTTTTGACCAAAACAGTTTTTACCTCGAAAAGCGAATCGATATACTTCGCTTTAAGTACGGCGGGCATGTACCGACTCACATCCCGAACCATCCGGTCGATATAAGAAGCACGACCATATTCGTCGAGCATCTTGTAGGGATCAAGACCCCGCTCATCCTTCCAGCTAAAATGTGGCGTGTAACGAACGTGCGACAGCGTATGCAGCCCACGAGCAGGAAACGGCATCATTGAGAAAAATGGTCCATCCATAACTGTTATACCAATCTCCCTGAGCACCTCTGGCGCTTGCATAATTGCCATTTCAGTGATCTCCTGCTTAAGAGCTGTTTGAGTGCCAGGAAAGTCCCCTGAAAACTGATTTAGACCGCTGTAAGTGCAGTTAAAGACGTATCGACAGCTTAATGACGAAGCGCTTCCTGACTTCGAGTGGGTTGCTACGATTAGACTTTTGTCGCCAGGTGAACGGGAAATTGCTAAAGCACGTGTTGAGTAATGAATATCAACAACTGCTTCTTGAAGCTCCTTGATTATCGACTCGGCAAGTTTCATTGAGTCGAAGGCATACTCTTCAACAAGAAAAACATCTTCTATGAGTCGAGGCTCAAAAAGATTTTTTAAATTAAAATTGGCAGGCTTGATGTTTGCTCCAATCTCATGGCAAAAACGCTGAAATTGCTTGCTAGTTACTTTAGAGTTACCTCTTGCAATGGCATAGAGCTTTACAAAATCCTTTTTGATGACTTGTGGCCAATCTCGCACAAATCGTGGCATATTGACTCGACTACGAAATGCTGTTGTAAAGCTTCTTGGGTAATGATATCCATTGTGCACACGTGCCTGGTTACTGTATGAGGCACGTAGCAGCAACTCTGGCTCACGCTCCAAAAGGACTACATGGCGCAATCCACGCATCTTAGCAAGGTAGATTGCAATTACAGAACCGTAGAAACCACCACCAATAATGACGGCATCCGCAGTAATGCGTTGCACGGTCATACAATACCTTGATCTATATTGTTCGAATCGCTCACTGAAGATGATGAGACACTCTCAATGTTCAATTTCTCTAGGCGGGTCATGCGCTCACTCTTAAATTCTTGACCAACATGATAAATTGGCCCCTCATTACTGAGGCTTGCCATGTGCAAAATGTATTCTCCAAGCACCAGAAGAACGAGTGAAATCAGAAAAAACATGCCTGACTGTTGTAACGAAATACTCACCCAACCTTGGGCTACATCAGCCTTGAAAAACCCAACAGCTATAACATAAATCGAGTAAATCAAATTAGCGAAAGCCCCGAAAAGAGATAACGATGTCACAAGTCGCATTGGTACCTGTGTTGTTGATACGAGTAGACGCATCCCTCGATTAATACTTTCCCCAAACTTTTTGGTTTTACCTACAAGTGGTTCGGCACTGTACTCCATGTTGAAGCGAACGAAACCACCAGTTGCTGGTAGATGTCGGTAAGTAACAGCTGGCTGGGGGTGCTGCAGAATAAAGTTAACAACTCGCCTACTCAGCAACCTATACTGGGGAGCCTCATTAGCCAGATGTATTCCACTAAAAGCTTTATAGAGAGAATTGAATGAGGTATAAGCAGCTCGGTAAATAAGACTTTGGCGAGGTTGCTGCTTGTTTTTTACAAAAACAACATCCACACCCATCGATGCCTTATCGAGCATTTCAGGTAAAAAAGCAATGTCGTCCACAAGAGGATCAATTACGACAACGAAATCACCAAGAGCATTTTCCAGCCCCACCCATGAAGCTGTATCACCATCCACTTCCTTGATGAGAGCATAAACTTGTAAATTTGGAAAATCCGCTTGCTTCGTCAGTTTTTTGAGTATGCTTATGCTTTCATCAACAGATGCATTATCAATAATAATCAACTCGTAATCAGCAACGACTGATGACAATTTTTCTAAGGCATTCTGAATAATGCTCTCCAAGCAATTCTCTTGATTGTTAACGACATATACAACTGAAACAAGTGCCGGAAATAATTTCATATTTAAATTTCAATTCAAAAAATTAACTTTTAATAGTCATAACGATTATCCCATAATCCAATCTATCTCAACCATTAACTCATCCCAAAATAATTCTCAATAAATTAACTAATGATAGTCACTGAAACATCAGAAAAATTAGGGGGCAATAAGGTTTCTTCTATTTATTTCTGTAAGAAATTTCCTACAACAAAATCAGACCTATCTTATGCTCATATCTGACTATCCTCTTTATTGGATGTTTTCTACTTAACTTTCAGAAAGAGGAGTATTAATGGGTATTCGTATGAAGTATTTTCCACATGAATTAGGTACTAATAGTGAACAAGCAGCAGCCATGAATGCCGCCCTTGTGACTGAGTTAGAAATGGATGCAAAGCCAGCATCTATGATCACCACCAAGAATCGTACTTGTGAATTTTTCATTCAAAAAGCCAAACTTAAGAACCTGAACCCTATCACGTGCATGGGCAGTCTTGGTTTAAATTCAAGCAAGTCAATACAGTTCTTTAATGGAGATCACAAGCATGTTGAGTTCTTGCGCTTACTT
>JACCDH011455797.1_pt1 | contig 19964 bp, 18 predicted proteins | sample 7442481 | NCBI WGS metagenome assembly JACCDH01 (sample SAMN15323433, study PRJNA562643) | freshwater metagenome | isolation source: river surface water | place: USA:Blue River Watershed | collected 2017-08-15 | reverse complement strand
GCTTCAACTCCGTGAGGGAAAACCGGCGCTGTCCGTGAGGGCAGCGCCGGTTTTTTATTCAGTAGCGACTGATTGAAGCGAAGCGACGGAACTCGCCAGAAATCGTGCGGGCAACTAATGCTTCAGACGCTCAAACAGGAAGAAGTACTCCGGTGCACAGACAGGCGAGCAGATCGATACCCATCCCTTGTCGCCATTCAGAAAGCCGAACCAGACATCCATTGAATCACCCAGATCATTGGTGGCTTTCAGACGCACCAGCCGATGGGGTGGCTGAGACTGCTTGTAAGTCCTTATCTTGCTGAACTTGCTCTCGTGGAGTTCTGCGATCTGGGTTGCAGCGATTTCCTCTGCTACCAGCTGCTTGAATACGCGCATTCCCGCGACCTGCTTCTTGGGCTTAGGGGCAAACGCCGGTATGTAGGGCCGGTCAAAATAGCTATTCGGATAGCGCCACTGCCAGCCGTCGGGATTGACGATGAACTGGTCGCACTCCAGACGCGCATAAGGCTTTAACAGCTCGGGGAAGGATTCGGCGAGATGATTCTCGCATTCCGCCTCTTCCTCGTCGGCGTCGTGGTTGTCAGTATGTGCAAAGGACAGTACGGGAGCACACAGGAGCAGCAACAGCAGTGGTTTTATTATTTTTTTCATGATGGTGACTGCGGATTGAACCAGACCGCCACGATCGGCGGCTACTGGCAGCATAACGCAAAACCACCGGCAATCGCAGACTTCAGCTGCGGCAGTGCAATAGCCGGGCAATGCACGTGTGCTTCGCCCTGCCCCGATACGTAAAAAAACCGCTCACCTTTCGGTAAGCGGTTTTTCCATCAGAAGACTACTTCGGACTGCTTGAATCAGGCAGCGGCCTTTTTCGATTTGGCGGGCTTGGCAGGAGCAACAGGCGCGAAATGGCTCGTCATCTCATGCAGCTGATCCTGGTACTTGTCAAAGGCGCTCTGGCTAGCCTGCAGGAACTTCTCATAGGCCGCATTGGCATTTGCAAAGTTGGCCTCGAAAACCTTGACGAAAGGCTCGGTGCCTGCCGGCGCGGTCTTGGTCAGGTCGCTGACCAGCGCTTTCATATTGGTTGCAGTCTCGGCGACGCGCTCCTGGGCAGCCTTGGTCAGGTCGGCCTGAGCTTTGGAAGCAATCGCGGCCAGGTGACGGCTGTAGGACGCAGCTTTGTCTGCAGCAGGTTGCGCCTGCGACTGCACGACGACAAAGGCGCTCTGAAGATCTTTGGCGGCCAGTACTTCCTGGACGATGGCCGACGCTTCTTCCAGCGATGCCTTGGCAGTAGCAAGGTTCAGCTCGGCCAGTTCGCTCACGCTGTGCAGCGCTTTCTCTGCGAGATCTGACATGGTATGAAGCTGCGCTTCAACCTGAGTCTTGGTGGCTTTCGACAGTTGGTCAACGTTCATATTCATGGCTTTCTCCGGATAGTTAATTTTTGATTAACGTCGTATTGTGCAACGCAATAACGCGATTCTAATCCTTGATTTTCACGTGTCAAGAATTATTTTGTGCGTCGCAAAAGATTATGCCCAGCGTTAGGTTTCAGGATAATTACGGCAGCAGTACTCCTGATATTTTTACTACTGGTCTAGGTTGAGCGCCCTGATATTCCTCATGAAATTATTTTTTTGAAAAGTCTGAGGGGCGTAAATCCGGAGTCATCACGTGAACTTACGGCGAGAAGAGAAAATCGGCTAGATTACGGGTCTCGGGTAGATGACCCTCGCATAAAAACCCACCTGGCCCGCCCGAACGACCTGACGTGAAAAAGACGATAGCCATCTTCCTGCATCATCCGTTCTGCTCGATCGAATCTGTCAACGGAGTTGTTCAGGCGCTCTCCCCCGGGTACAACATCCGCATCTTCACCAAACACAAGGTGCCGGATGGTTTTTTCGATGACATCGACATGGTGGTCTTTCCCGGCGGTCATGGTGATGCCGGATCTTTCGATCATCTGCTGCGCGCAAATATTCATGAGGTGAAGAAATTCCTCAAGCGCGGTGGCAAATATCTGGGTATCTGCATGGGTGCGTACTGGGCAGATTCCTATTACTTCGACATTCTTGAAGACACGCGCGTCGTGCAGTACATCAAGCGACGTACCGCAGACATACGCTCATCCTATGGCACGACCCTGCCGGTAGTCTGGCGCGGCGAAGAACACCGTATGTATTTTTACGATGGTCCGACATTTACCGGCGGTGAATTCGAAAAGGTCGCGACCTATGCCAATGGCGACCCGATGGCCATCGTGCAGGGATCGATCGGCCTGATCGGCTGTCATCTGGAGAGCGAGCAAAGCTGGTACCAGAAAAAATACATGCAGCCACACTGGCATCACGGAGAGCAGCATACGATGCTGCTGCAGTATGTGGCGGACTTCCTGCTGGAAGATACTCAGATGGCGTTGTTCTGACCCGGCCTGCCAACGAATCGCTCAGAGCTGAAAGACGATCGCCGTCACATCATCGCGCCGCAGCTCGCCGCCCTGCCATGCAGCGAGACTGTCACGCATTCGCTGAGCAATACTCTCTGCACTCTGACCCTGGCTAGCCTCCAGCAATTCAATCAGCCGCCGGTTACCATACGCTCGCCGGTTCTGTCCGTCGCTTCCGATCTGGTCAGTAAAACCATCGGACACCAGTACGAAGATACTGCCCGATGTATACCCGATCTGCTGCAGCGCGGGCGCCTCCCTGGGCGGCTGCTGGTAGCCCAGCGACACTCGCGAAGGCTGAATCCGATCGACCTCACCATCAGGCTTCAGGTGTAGCAGTCCCAGCTTGGCACCGGCGAATTCCAGCATGCGGTTCTGGGGATCAATCCGAACCATCGCGGCGTCGCAGCCGTCATCGCTTTCGGCCTCGCTGCTGTGCTGATTCAGACCCAGTCGCAGCGCCTGATCCAGCGCCATCAATGCCGCAGAGGGATCCAGCTCAGGATCGGTCGCGAACATCCGTTCAAGCGAAGTACTGATCAGCACGGAGAGCATCGCACCCGGGACGCCATGGCCCGTGCTGTCAGCCAGCGCCAGCGCCAGCCTGCCACGACTGTCGGGCAGTGACACCCACCAGACATCGCCACCAATCGTATCGCGCGGCTCCCAGATCGCATGAATGGCGGTGAACTGTCCTGACAGTCGTTGCGCACGCGGCAGCTGCGCCTTTTGCAGACGACTCGCATAGGCAATGGAATCCACCACCATCTGGTGCTGCTGCTCTGTCCTGGCCTTGCTTTCGCTGAGTTCTCGCGTGCGCTCGGCCACCGTTGCCTCAAGCATCACATTCTGGTTCTGGATCAGCTCCGACTGGGCGCGGATATTCTGGTTCAGCTCTTCCTGCAACCAGCGGTTCTTGCTGAACACCGCCAGTGCCATGATCAATGCCTCAGCAGCGACGCCGATGGCCTGCGCCGTATTCGGATTCTGGATGAAGAGGCCGAATCCGGATTTCGGCAGCAACATGAACGGCGACTGCACATTCACCAGACCCAGAAAGAACACGAAACGGAAGACGATATACGGCACCATCGCGATCATGAAGAATTTCGCGATCCGCAGTCCCTGACGGTAGCGGATGAAAGCGCAGCCGTAGATTGTCAGTAGGACGGTCAGGATCATGCCCCACAGAGGTAGCCAGAGCATTTTCAGACTGAGACCGTGATCGACAAACAGCACCACTATCATGTGGATCAGTGACAATGCGATATACAAGTCAGTGAACCGGAACACCTTCGGCATGCGCGACTTCAAATCGAGGAAATTCCGCGCAAACAGCACATAGCCCATCGACTGGCCATAGGCGAAAATGGTGATCAGCACATGTGTGACCGCAACATGACCAATGCGCGCACCCTCCACATCGATGTAAAACTCCATCAGCCGCATGCCATCGTGCACGCGCAGACTGGAGGCGGACAGCAGTGCGAACATGATCCATACCGCATACATGACACTGGTACGGTCTTTGGTCTGAAAAGCGGAATACCAGCCGAAGATCGCCAGTGCGAACAATACTCCCGCCAGCACCCCCTCCAGATGCAGGCCAAAACGCCTCAGCTCAAGAAAGCGCGCATGATCGATGAACTGCACTGGCGCGAATCCTCCCTGAAAATTCAGGTTCGGACGCAGATGGCTTAACACCTGAGTCGTCTCGCCTCGCCTCAGCGTAAACACCGGCCATTGACTCAGATCAGAGGTGGAGGCACGGATGAATGGATTGACATCGGCCAGCGGGGCGTGAGTGCCCCATAAACTGCCCGTTACGCGTAAAACATGCTGCTGCCCGGACTGATTGATCACGTAGTTGCGCACCTCGTCCCATTGCGGCGCATCGATACGTAATTCTCTGTCGACATCCAGCCTGCTGTGCAGTTCGCTGATCACCCAGTAGCGGCTATGCTGATTCAGCGGGCCCACATCGGCGACAGATTTGAATTGGCTGGCACGCGCGAGCACCTCTTCAGGCGTCAGCGTTCGATCCGTATCTTCAAGCACGCGTGCCGATTGATCAGTGAAGATGATGGGCGTAGCTGCATCGATGCTCGCAGCAGACGCATGCACCAGCCACAGCAGCGGCAAAAAAATGATCAGGCGAATGGCATGGTGCAGTGAGTTTGACGTTTTTATCATTTTGATATTGTTATCGCGTCGGACTGTCAAAGCGGCGAGGCGCTCGCTATCGGGCAATCTAGCACAGCGTCTGAATGATTCAGGCGCAAGACTTGCCAAGCTTTTACAATACGGTGAATGTGCCGCTTAGCCGGGCACAACAGCACATCAATCAACCCTGACCCGCCCGATGACCCAACCGACAAGGCCGCTGGATGGCCCCAGAAAACATCGCTCACCTGCTCTCCCGATACTGATCGCGCTGATCCTTGCCGTCGGCGTTGGCGCTCTGGTCTGGTATCTGCAAACCAAACGCGACAGCAGTAGCGAAGGCCCGGGCGGACGCATGTCTCGTCGCTCGCCTGTCACGGTCGGCGTGGCCAAGGCTGAGAAGCAGGCATTTCCCGTCGTTCTGGAAGCACTGGGAACGGTGACGCCAGTCGCGACCGCCACAGTGCGCGCACAAGTGTCGGGCGTGCTGCAGCAGGTGATGTTCAGCGAAGGACAAATGGTGCAACGCGGCCAATTGCTGGCCGTGATCGATCCGCGTCCGTTCGAGATCGCGCTGATGCAGGCGACCGGACAACTGAAACGCGACGAGGCGCAACTGGAGAATGCGCGCGTGACAGAAAAACGCTATCGCACCCTGCTCGCACAGGACTCGATCGCGCAGCAAGAAGTCGATACACAAGTCGCGCTGGTAAAACAACTGGAGGGTAGCGTGAATGTCGATCGTGCGGCAGAGCGCAGCGCGCGACTTAATCTTGAATTCAGCCGTATCGCCGCGCCGATAGCGGGGCGCATTGGTCTGCGTACGGTGGACGCGGGTAATCTGGTCGGTCCCGGTGATGTAAACGGCATCGTCAGCATCACGCAGGTGTCCCCGATAGATGTCGTTTTCACGCTGCCGCAAGACCGTATTCCCGATCTGCGCGCAGCCATCGCCAGCCATCGCGCTCCGGTCGTCGTCGCTCTGGACCGCGCCCGTGCCGCGGAACTGGCCAGTGGTCGTTTTCTTGCACTAGACAATCTGGTCGATCCGCAGACAGGTACTGTGCGCGCAAAAGCACGTTTCGAGAATGCCAAAGGACAGCTATTTCCGAATCAGTTCGTTAATGCGCGAGTGATGCTGCGCTCCATTGACGATGCGATTTCGGTACCCGTTTCTGCGATACGCAAGGGAGGCAACGGCGATTTTGTCTATGTACTGGATGCGCAAAGCAAAACCGTTGCTGTGCGCAATGTGAAGGTCGGCCTGTCGACGGTGGACCGTACGCAGATCGTCTCAGGACTGGAGGCAGGTGAACAAGTCATCACCGAAGGTGCCGATAGGCTGTCGGATGGCGCGAAGGTGATGCTGCCCGGAGACAGGCCCGCAGGCCCTCCGGGAGACAAGCGTCGCCAGCGTGAGAAAAGCAACCACTGAACGTCAGCGCCACGGCTCCTGAATGATTCTCTCCCGCCCTTTCATCCTCCGGCCGGTCGCCACCGCGCTGCTGATGGTGGCCATCGTGCTCGCAGGTCTGATCGCGCTGCGCTTCCTGCCGGTCTCTGCATTGCCTCAGGTGGATTTCCCGACCATACAGGTGCAAGCCGCATATCCGGGAGCCAGCCCTGAGGTCATTAGTCAGACCGTGACTGGTCCTCTGGAGCGACAGTTCGGCCAGATGTCGGGCCTCAAACGCATGAGCTCGTCATCTGCGGCGGGCATATCGAGCATCACGCTGCAATTCGGTCTGGGCATACGCTTGGATGTCGCCGAACAAGAAGTGCAGGCAGCGATCAATGCGGCTTCGGCACTGCTGCCGATGGATCTTCCCGCGCCGCCAACCTACGCGAAAATCAATCCTGCTGATGCGCCGGTGCTGACGCTGGCACTGACGTCCGGTTCGCTGCCTCTGACTGACGTACAGAACATTGCAAATACCCGCCTCGCACTGAAGATCAGTCAGGTGCCGGGTGTGGGTCTCGTGTCACTGACAGGCGGACAAAAGCCGGCGATACGCATACAGGCTAATACGCGCGCGCTGGCCAGCGCAGGACTCGGGCTGGATTCATTGCGCACTGCGATCACGGCCTCGAATGCCAATACTGCCAAAGGCACGATTGATGGCCCGTCGCGCTCCTATTCAATCAATGCGAATGATCAGCTTGGCTCGCCTGACGACTACCAGCGGCTGATCGTCGCCTGGAAAAACGGCGCGCCCATACGGCTCTCCGATGTGGCCACTGTGGTGCCAGCCGCAGAGAATGTGCGTCTCGCCGCCTGGGCCAATCTGCAACCCGCAGTGATCCTGAATGTGCAGCGTCAGCCAGGTGCGAATGTGATCGATACCGTCGATGCCATCAAGCGCCGTTTGCCCGAGTTGCAGGCCGCACTACCCTCGACCATCAAAGTCGATGTGCTCAGCGACCGCACCTCGGGCATACGCGCGTCGGTCGAACATGTCGAACTGGAACTGTTCATCGCGGTGGCGCTGGTGGTGCTGGTCATACTGATTTTTCTGCACAATGCCCGCGCTACGGTAATCGCCAGTCTTGCCGTGCCAATCTCACTGATCGGCACCTGCGGCGTGATGTACCTGCTTGGGTACAGTCTGAACAATCTCAGCCTGATGGCGCTGACCATTGCGACTGGCTTTGTCGTCGATGATGCGATTGTCATGCTCGAAAACATCGCGCGTCACATCGAAGACGGTGAGCCACCGATGACTGCCGCGCTCAGAGGCGCTGGCGAAATTGGCTTCACCATTCTGTCACTGACCATATCGCTGATTGCGGTATTGATTCCGCTGTTCTTCATGAGCGATCTGGTTGGCAGACTTTTCCGCGAATTCGCGGCAACGCTGGGTATCACCATATTGATTTCAGCGCTGGTATCGCTGACGCTGGTACCGATGATGTCTGCGCGCTGGCTGACCCGTGAGAATGCTTCAGGCAGCGGGCGCTCTGCAGGCTGGTTACAACGACGATTCGACAGACTTCGTGACCGGTATGATCATTCGCTGATCTGGGTACTCGACCATCAGGGGCTGACTTTGTTTATCGCTGCCCTGACGCTGGCGCTGACGGTAGCATTGTACGTATTGATGCCCAAGGGCCTGTTCCCTGTACAAGACACGCGCCAGTTGCAGGCACGGGTCGAGGCCTCCAGCGGCGTGTCTTTTGCGCGTATGGCCGAGCTGCAACAGGCGGTGGCCAGAGAGATCCTGAAAGATCCTGAGGTCAGCTCGCTGAGTTCTCAGGTTGGTGTCGGCGTGAATGAAAACAGCATGCTGCACACCGGCAGCATGCTGATCAACCTCAGGCAAGATCAGCGCGGAGATCAGCAGCAAGCAATGGATCGGCTGCGCGAACTGGCGTCGCGGGTGCCGGGCATCACGCTCTATCTGCAACCGACGCAAGATCTGACTATTGATGCCGAACGCGGCCCTACCCCTTTGCGGGTATCGGTAGAAGGCGCAGACACGACCACCGTGAATCGCTGGGCAATGAAACTGGCTCAGCAGCTCGACACGCGTCCTGAATTGCGCTCAATCGTCACCGATGCGGGTGCCACCGGACCCTCGGCCATCGTGCAGCTGGACCGTGACAGCGCCGCGCGGCTGGCCGTAACCGCAGCAGCGATTGATGACGCGCTCTACAGCGCATTCGGCCAGCGTATTGTCTCGACCATTTTCACTGAGACTAATCAATACCGTGTGATTCTGGAAGCACAGCCCGGTACGGCACCTTCGCCTCAGGCGCTCGGTGATCTGCCGCTGCGCGCTACCTCGGGCAAGCCAACCACCTTATCCTCGGTCGCCAGCGTGCGTGAACAGGAAGCACCGCTGATCATCGCGCGCGCTTCGCAATTTCCGGCTGCGATTGTCGGTTTTGATACTGCGCCCGGTATCGCGCTGGGGGACGCCGTCGGTGCGGTGCGTGCTGCTGCGGCAGAGATCGACTGGCCGGCCTCGGTCAGTCTGAATTTTCTCGGCGCTGCGGGTGCGTTCGAGGGTGCGCTCAGTAATCAGCTCTGGCTGATACTGGCCGCCATCGTGTGCGTGTACATCGTGCTGGGTGTGCTCTATGAGAGCTATGTCCATCCGCTGACCATACTCTCCACACTGCCCTCGGCTGGCGTTGGTGCACTGCTCGCGCTGATAATCGCCGGACATGACCTCGGCGTGATCGGCATCATCGGCATCATTCTGCTGATCGGCATCGTCAAAAAGAACGCGATCATGATGATCGACTTTGCGATCAGCGCCGAGCGCGAACAAAACCAGACAGCGCAGGAAGCCATTCATCAGGCTGCGCTGCTTCGGCTGCGACCCATCCTGATGACCACGTTCGCCGCATTATTCGCGGCGCTGCCACTGATGTTCAGCTGGGGTGATGGTGCCGAGCTACGCCGTCCGCTGGGTATTGCGATCTTTGGTGGCCTGATCGTCAGCCAGCTGCTGACGCTGTACACCACGCCGGTAATTTATCTCGGCTTCGACCGGCTGGGCCGACGCTGGTTCGGTACCCGCGTCAGACACAAAAAGCCCGACGAAGCCCCCGACGAGGCGGCGCGGTGAATCTGTCACGCGTTTTCATCGAGCGGCCTATCGGCACGACGCTGCTGACGTTGGCCATTGCGCTGCTCGGTATCGCCGCGTTCTTCGCGCTGCCGGTGGCGCCACTGCCGCAAGCCGATTATCCCGTCATCTCGGTCAATGCATCGCTGCCGGGTGGCAGCCCTGCCGTGCTGGCCTCCAGTGTTGCTTCACCGCTGGAGCGGCGGCTGGGCGCGATCTCGGGCGTCACCGAAATGACGTCGAGCAGCGGTAATGGCGGCACAGGTATCTCGCTGCAATTTGAACTGAACCGCAAGATCGATGCCGCAGCACGCGAAGTGCAGGCGGCGATCAATGCGGCGCGCGCCGATCTGCCGCTAGCACTCCGCTCTAACCCCACCTACCGCAAGGTGAATCCTGCCGATATCGCGGTGATCGTACTGGCACTCACCTCGAAGACCCGCACGCCCAGTGAAATCTATGACTCGGTATCTTCGGTGATTCAGCAAAAGCTGTCTCAGGTGAAAGGCGTCGGCGATGTTGAACTCGGCGGTGCATCACTGCCCGCAGTGCGCGTGCAGCTAATGCCCTTTGCGCTGAATCGCTATGGCATCAGCTCCGAAGACGTGCGTGCGGCGATTCAGGCAAACGCCGCGAACCGCCCCAAGGGCATCATCGAAAACAACGACAAGCGTTATCAGCTCTACACGGACACCGGGATGACGGTGCTGGATGCGGCTGCCTATCGCGAACTGATCATTGCATGGCGTCATGGCGCACCGGTCAGACTGTCCGATGTCGCTCAGGTCAGTGAAAGTGTCGAAGACATCAATGGCATAGGCCTGATCAATGGTCAGCCTGCGGTGCTGGCTTTCGTTGCGCGACAACCCGGTGCGAATGTCATCGAAGTGGTCGATGCCGTCAAAGCTATTTTGCCTGAGCTGCGCGCCGAGCTGCCGCCTGACATCGACATGCGTATCTCTTCCGAGCGCACCCAATCCATACGCAGCTCGCTGCATGAAATCGAGCTGACACTGGTGATTTCTCTGGTGCTGGTGGTTCTGGTCGTCAGCGCTTTCCTGCGATCAGCCCGCGCTACGCTGATACCGGCGGTGGCGGGTGTCGTGTCCATCCTGGGCACTTTTGCGGTGATGTATGCACTGGGCTTCAGCCTGAATAATCTGAGTCTGATGGCATTGACCGTTGCCACCGGCTTCGTGGTGGATGATGCGATCGTCGTGCTGGAGAACATCACCCGGCATATTGAAGAAGGCATGGAACGTTTTGAAGCGGCATTGCGCGGAGCGCGCGAAGTCGGCTTCACGGTACTGGCGATCAGCCTGTCACTGGTCGCGGTATTCGTACCGCTGCTGTTCATGGGGGGTCAGGTAGGCAGACTATTCAGGGAATTTGCAGTCACACTGACGGCTTCGGTGCTGATATCGCTGCTGATCTCGCTGACCACCACGCCGATGATGTGCGCATGGCTGCTCAAGCGTGAGAAACCCCAGCCACATACGCAAGGCAGGCTCAAGCGCTGGCTGGAGCAAGGTTACGGCCAACTGGAACGAATGTATGCGGCCAGTCTGGATGCCGCATTGTCGCACCGCTGGCTGGTACTGCTGTCACTGGCCGCAGTGGTCGCACTGAATGTGTACTTGTTCATCACGATTCCCAAAGGTTTTTTTCCGCAGCAGGACACCGGACAAATGACCGTGGGCGTGCGTGCCGACCGCAGTATTTCGTTCACGGCAATGCAAGCCAAGATGCGTCAGCTGGTCGATATCATTCGCAAGGACAAGGCGGTCGATACCGTAGCCGCCTTCGCCGGTGGCAGCCGACCCGGTGGCGGCTATATGTTCATCAACCTCAAGCCGCTCGATGAACGCAGGGAGCGCGGGCAGGACGTGATCAACCGGCTGCGACCACAACTGGCTCAGGTAACGGGCGTCAGCGCGATGATGATTCCTGTGCAGGATTTACGCATCGGCACCCGTCGCGACGTGAACACGATTCAGTACACGCTCAAGAGCGACAACTTCACCGATCTGCAGCAATGGACGATCAGGCTGGCCGAGTCGCTGAAACTCCGGCGCGAGCTGATCGATATTGATCATGACATGCAGCAGACCGGTGTCGATATTTTTCTGCGTATTGATCGCGACGCTGCATCACGCCTTGGCGTGACCACCCGCGACATCAATAATGCGCTGAACAATGCCTTCGGCCAGCGACCCGTGGCGACCTTGTTTGCCGACCGCAACCAGTACCGGGTGATTATGGGGGTGAGCCCGGAGTATGCGAACAGCCCCGCGATGCTAAATGATATTTACGTGCCCGCGCGTGCCGGTGCGGCAGCAGCGGCGATTTCTGCCAATCCGGGATTACGTGACGTCTCGGGTGGTCAAGTACTCAGTACTACACCTTCGACGATGGTACCGCTGTCAAGCTTCGCGTCATTCAGCGAGCGCGCAGCAGCGGTGTCGGTGAGTCATCAGGATGCGGAGCTTTCGGCCACGGTCAGCTTCGCGCTGGCAAAAGGCAAATCAATCAGCGATGCTGAGCGCGCGGTCAAAGAATCTGAAGCTTCGATCGGCATGCCTGCCAATGTCCGTGGCAGCTTCCAGGGGACTGCGCGCGCCTATCAGGAATCGCAAGGGCAGCAGCCTCTGCTGATTGCGATGGCGATCGTGATCATCTACATCCTGCTTGGTATTCTGTACGAGAGCATGATCCATCCAGTGACAGTGCTGTCGACGATTCCGTCTGCTGGTATCGGCGCGGTGATAGCGCTGATGCTGTTTGACATGGAGTTTTCGATACTGGCGCTGATCGGCGTATTCCTGCTGCTTGGCATCGTAATGAAGAATGCGATACTGATCATTGATTTCGCACTGGAGGCGGAGCGCGCGCGCGGACTGGACGCGCTGACGGCAATACGCGAAGCAAGCCTGAAGCGGCTGCGACCTATTCTGATGACGACCGCAGCGGCTGCACTCGGTGCGCTGCCGCTGGCCATTGGTCTTGGCGAAGGTTCCGAGATTCGCCAGCCGCTGGGTATCGCCATCATCGGCGGCCTGATCGCCAGCCAGTTCCTGACACTGCTGACCACGCCAGTAGTGTATGTTGCGCTGGATCGCTGGCGGCGCCGCAGTCCGACTGAGCTCGAACTGTCACGTCATGGCAATAACAGCACACCGCATACGACAGCTCACTGACTACGATGAACAGAAACATAAGCGCTGCTAAGAATCCGCTGCTGCCTGCCAGCCTCGGCATGCTGCTCTGCCTCGGTGCATGCAGCATTGGCCCGACTTATCAGCAGCCCGCAGCTCCCCTGCCCGCGCACTTCAAGGAAGCCGATGGCTGGGTGGTCGCACAACCTGCAGATGCACTTCAGCGCGACGCCTGGTGGGAATTGTTTGGCGATCCCGTACTCAATTCACTGGCCAGCAAGGTCAGTGTATCGAACCAGAACATTGCCGCAGCAGTCGCTGCCTATGCGCAGGCGCGGGCTGTCGTCGGGCAGCAGCGTGCTGGCCTGTTTCCAAGTGTTTCGCTGTCAGGTGCGCTCCGCAGCAGCAATAGCATCACCAAGTCGCAAGATGTGCAGTTCAGTCTGGGCGGTACCTGGGAACCCGATGTGTGGGGACGTCTGCAGCGCTCCGTGACTGGCGCGGAGGCCAGTGCAGAGGCCAGCGCGGGCGACCTCGCAACAGCGACCTTGTCGGCGCAGGGAGAACTGGTCGGCAATTATCTGCTGCTACGACAAACCGACGAGCAGCGCCGTCTGCTGGCCGCCGCCATTCGCGACTATCAACGTGTGCTGGAAATCACGCAGAACCGCTACAACGCGGGGATTGCGCCGCGAACCGATGTGCTGCAGGCACAGACGCAGCTGGCGAATGCGCAATCCGACATGGAAGGATTGCAGCGTGTACGCGCACAGCTGGAGCATGCGATCGCGGTATTGATTGGCGAGCCCCCATCCGGCTTTTCGATCAGCCCTCGCGCCTGGACACCGTTGGTGCCCGATGTGCCTCTGGCGATTCCATCGCAGCTCTTGCAGCGGCGGCCTGACATCGCCGCCGCCGAACGTCGCGTCGCCGCCGCCAACGAGCAGATCGGCATTGCGCGATCCGCTTACTTCCCCAGCATTTCATTAGGCGCGAGCGAAGGCATCGCCGCGGGCACGGTGGCTGCACTGGCGTCGAACCCGGTCACGCTGTGGTCCATCGGTGTGTCGATGACGCAGACGATTTTCAATGCCGGGCTGGTGAAAAATCGCATCGCCGGCGCAGAGGCTGCGTATGACGCTGCTGTAGCACGTTACCGGCAAACCGTGCTGGGCGCGTTTCAGGCTGTCGAAGATCAGCTGGTGGCCACGCGTGTACTGGCACAGCAAGAGATTTATCTGAATGAAGCGACGAAAGCCGCTGGTCTCGCCGAGCAGCAGCAGCTAAACCGATATCGTGCAGGACAAGTGAGTTTTCTGGAGGTGAGCACCGCGCAGACCACGGCGCTCAATGCGCGACGTGCGTTCGTACAGCAGCAGGGTAACCGGCAAGTGGCCAGCGTCGCCCTGATTCAGGCACTCGGCGGCGGGTGGAACAGCGATGATCTGCGCCGGGAGCCGGCACAGAGCAAAAACCCTAAATAAAACGGGACCCTCGGGTCCCGTGATATGTGGCAGCCGTATGAATCAGGATGCTGCATCCTTGAGCATCTTGCGGGCTTCCTTTAGCAGCTTCGCTGCGTCATTCTCCCGCCCCTCGTCATACAGCTTCTGCCCCTCGGTACGCAGTGATTTCACCTTCTCCAGGTCCGCGCCCTTGAGCTTGGTTTCGGGCAGCAGGGTATCAATCGCTTTCATCTCGCATACCGGAACATTCGGGCAATGCGCAAAAGCCAGAGAAGCAGAGCACATCAGCAGGGCGGCCAGCAAGGACTTCATTGTTCGTTCCTCCATCAGGGTGATATTTTTAAAGGCTGGTGTACACGCCGTGGCACGCACACCAGCCTTCTGAAAAGACGGGTCAAAATAACAGAAAAGCACGCATTCAGCGAGTGCGTTATCCACGCCCGGTGGACTATTTGACGGTGCCTTTCCGGGATTTTACAAAATAATAAGGATCCCGTTCTCCTGAGGACCGCCCGCTTCAGACGAAAATTTACCCGGCCTGCCCTCATGTTCTGCATCCTGCAGCCGATCAAAGACCGAGATACGGTATTCTTTTTCTGCGTACGAGACTTCCACCCATCCTATGAGGCACCATCCTACCGCCCTGAAGCACGCACTGGCAGTCCTGCTGGCAGCGGTCTGCTGCCTTGGCCAGGCCGAGGAAGCGAAGCAAGGCTTCAAGGAAGCGCCTCAGCGACGGGTGCAGTCGAAAACAAAGAACGCCTATTGCGAGGAATCGAAGAGCTGGTACCGTGCCTGCTACCTGCCCTGCGTGAAATCCAGCAAATCCCCGATCAGCCACGCAGTCAACCACTGCAATGCCAATTGCCAGAATGAGCTGGTGTGGCTGAACTACCTGTGCCGTAAAGATCCGTATCTGCCACTGGGGCCCAATTAACAGATCCCCTAAACTCCAGATCCGCGCCGGGCCGCCCGGGCGATGTGGTCAATGCAGGACGGGCTGATCGTCAAAGCGAAATGGCTACGGCTCTGAAATACGGTGACCGTATTCCCGCCCTACTCCCGTCCGTTATCAGCAACGAGCTTAGTCTGACGAAGAATTTTGCGTGCAGGTACCTTGAAAGTTCTCTTCGCGCACTACCCCGGTTCTTTTTTTCTCGATGGTAGCGACATGCTCGACGGTCATCTCAGCGCGGTGAATCGTGACAGACTCATGAAGGTAGGTGTCCTCATCATCCACCGAGCGGATGCAGGCGATCTTGTCTTTGCGCCAGGTATGGCAGGTGTAGTCTTCCAGTCCGCGGAACGCGAACGCATATTGCCGTCTCTCCTCGCGAGATACGCTCTCAGCAGGGTCATGTACCTTTTTGGACAAAGTCTCCAGCGAGCCTTTGCATACGAATGTCAGGCGATAGTCATCTTGCAGGCCACATGCCCCCAGACATAATCCAGAGGACAGCATCAGCAACAGACGCATATTCAAGCGGATAGAGATCATCAGTAGCTCCGGGACAGCAAAACACGTTTTATTAATTGAATAACGAGATTGCAATGGCTTCCCCACCCCGCTGATCATACGCCGCGCACATGGGACGTGCGTTTCATGCTCATGATTTGCTATGATCCGCCGATAAGAAAGACATCCACTCCACCCATGCCCGTCCGACGGGGGATCTGAACATGTCCGAAGAAATGCAGGTATTCCGGGGCGATCGCCCTACCGAGGAAGCGGAACGCCCCACACAGGCGCCGACAAGACCCAAGGCCAAACTGCCGCCAGTCGTTCCAAAGAACGACCTCCCCGCTGCAGAACCGGTGGGTACCGATCCGCTTCCGGCTGACTCCGTAACCGCGTTACTGCCCGAGATCGAGCCCGGGCCAGTGAATTTTGAAACCGAGCCAGAACCGCCGTACAATTTTGATATCGATCCCGACAGTCTGTGGAGCATGCCCGAAGCGATGCAGGAGCGCCTGTCCAACCTTAATTCAACCGTCGCCGTGATTCATCAGCAGCTCGATGATCAGGAGCGCGAAACTGCCCGCATCGCCAAGGCTTTAAGAGCGCTTGGCTGACCTCACACTTCAGTCACTGCTCGCAGGCGATCGCCATCAGGCGCGCTTCCGGGCTCTGCTCTGCCGCTCTCTTCCAGTCGCTCACCGTTGAATGTTCGGCCACCTGAGGCGCTGCACCCATCGCACCTGCCATCTGGTGATAGCTCAGCACCCGCCACTGCTCCTTGCGACAATTGACCTCGGTCGCATAAAGCACCGAGCGATGGTTTTTCCCATCAAGCCCCGGCGTATCAGCACGGAGATCATGCAAATCCCAGATAAAGGCTGTGCCACTCATCACTAGCACACGCTCCTTGTCGTAGTAGCGGCTGGCATCGCCATTTTGCGCATAGCGCACCCAATTCTCGGCAGCGGCCGGCAGCGCCGTAGCCAGCAGAGTGAGTGTAATAAGAGACTTCATTCACAACTCCATTCAGGGAACCAGTGTCAGGAAAAGAAAGGCAGCAAAAATTACGAGATGAACCGCACCCTGCATCACGTTCGTGCGTCCCGACCCCAGCGTGATCGAACCGACGATAAAAGACAGCGTAAGCAATGCGATATCCTTGTGTTCAAGCCCGATCAGAAGCGGCAGATCCAGCAGCACAGCGGCGGCCACGACAGCGGGGATAGTCAGCCCGATACTGGCAAGAGCTGAACCAATCGCGAGGTTCATGCTGGTCTGAAGGCGATCAGCATGTGCAGCGCGCACCGCTGCCCAGGTTTCGGGCAGCAACACCACCATCGCGATGATAATGCCCACCAAGGCCTTGGGTGCGTTTGCGCTCAACACCAGCTGCTCCAGCGTGGGTGAGAGAAGCTTGGCAATACCAACCACGCTGATCAGCGCCACGATCAGCAGCGCAAAACTGAGCCACGCCTCACGCACACTCGGTGGATCGGCATGAACACTCTCATCGGCCGGGGAATCAAGCGGAAGGAAATAATCGCGATGACGCACTGCCTGTATGAAAACGAACACCAGCCACAGCGCCAGCGACGACATGGCCACGAAGATCAGCTGAGAGTGGGTATAGATGCCCTCGGCGGAGCTGGTCGTGAAGGTTGGCATCACCAGCACCAGCACAGAGAGTGTCGCCAGCGCGGCGAAGCCCGAGCCGGTGCCTTCGATACGAAAGCTCTGCTCGCGATGATGCAGACCGCCGATCAACACACACAAGCCAACGACACCGTTACAAATGATCATGACGGCAGCATAGACCGTATCCCGGGGAACCGCAGCCGACTTGGCCGCGTTGGACAGCATCAGCGAAAGGATCAGCGCTGACTCGATGACGGTGACGGCCAGCGCAAGAACCAGCGTGCCGTAAGGCTCACCGATGCGCTGTGCAATGACTTCAGCATGATGCACGGCCGCGATAACGGCAGCCAGCAGCGTGACAACTGCGAGCGCAATGAACATGCCGGAGGCTGCGCCGCCAAGGCCAGCAGCCAGTACCGCTGCAGCGACAACCGGCAAATAGACCGGCCAGCCACTGGCAATTAATGAACTGGCTGTTTTATCCATCAAATCGGGTCCGTTACATTAGTAGAGATATAAGCCGGCTAACGGATGATAGCGAAAAGGAGATTAGCGTGCCTGCAGCGGCGCAAAACGCACAGCATCGTCTACAGATAATCTGACGCTAAGTTGTAGATTTAAATAAAAAAGGTCTCCGATGTGACGGAGACCTTTTTGTTTCAACAAACGCCGTAGCAGTCTACCTTACTGAACAAGCTTGTAAGTCACCGTGTGGTGAAGCACATAGTCGATCGGCCTGCCATTAGCGGTAGCCGGCGCAAATTTGAATTTTTTCACGGATTCCGCTGCCGCTGTATCGAGGTCGGTGTAGCCGCTCGAGTCGATGATGCCAATTGCACCGACCGTACCATCAGCCTTCACCGTGATCGACAACACGACGGAGCTTTCGTTACCCACCGGCGGTATATTGCTCACCAGCGAGGGAGGCACGACCTTGGGAGGATGCCCCGAACCAGTCGCTGCCGCCACTGCCGCCGGCGCAGGCACAGGAGCCGAATGAGCATGATGATTGGACGCACAGCCCGTCAGACCAAGCGAGATTATCAATGAAATAATAAAAATCCCGCTTGCGATTTTTCTGGACATCGGTAGTCTCCCGAAAGCCTGTAAATAAATAAATCTTCCCCGTAATACACCTGGAAACTATATCAGCAATTTGATAAAAAGATTCCGCAGGGAAATTTACATTATTTATTTATTAACTCTGATTATCAAGATCTGTGAGAAAAGATAATCCGCGTCACACGCACGAAGGATTAACATCGCACATCTGCCGCTAATGCCCTGGAGATTGAATTGAGTCTGGAGAGAACCGCCAAAGCCCTGAATGCAAGCCTGAGAGCTTTGTCTAAACCGGCCCATGAAATGAGTTCGCAGGAGATCGCGATGCTATTGCTGATGGCATCGAAATCGCTGACGGAATACATCAGCTTCTCCAACTCGCTGGTGGATATCACTACCGATGCCTATATCGAGAGCAAAGAGATACTGGCGATGACGGAAGTATTTAATGAACTGATTCTTTATCTGTCACGCGCGCGGACTTACGCGCCACTATCAGAGAATTCGCTGATCGAGACTCGCACGCTCAACGAGCTGAGGGATTTGCTGGTGACGCTGAAACAGGAAGTCGATCAGCGTCAGACCGTTTGAACCACTGCTGATCCCGGAGCTTTGGCTGACTCACTGCACTGCCCGATCAACGACGGGCTGACTTCTGCCAAATGAAATTCAAAGCGCGGCGGGCATCGCTTACCGCCACGCTGCGCGGTCGTACTGGATGAATTTTCCATCCTCCCAGATGCCCTCGAGCGGAACACGATCCTGAGCGAAGCTCAACGTGCCTCTTCCGTGGTAGCGGCCATTGACAAAATCACCCTCGTATTTCTCGCCATTCGGGTAGACCAGAATTCCCTTTCCGGTGATCTGATCACGATTGAAGTCACCGGCATACACACGGCCATCAGCAAATTCATACGTGCCCTGACCGTGAAAATAATTGGCATTGAAATTGCCTTCGTAGCGGCTGCCGCTGGCGAAGGTATACACCCCCTGCCCATGGCGAACACCCTGCGTGAATTCGCCTTCGTAACGATCTCCGTTGCGGTACTGCCAGATGCCTTTGCCGGTGATTTTGTCTTTCACATAGTCGCCGACATATTTTTCACCCGTAGCGAAACGGTACTCGCCCTGCCCTTGCTTGGCACTGTCGATGAATTCTCCGACATAGACGTCCCCATTGCGATATGCATGCGTGCCATGTCCGGTGATCTTGCCATTGCTAAATTCACCGCTGTATTTTTCGCCATTGGCAAAACTGAGCTTGCCCTGACCGTTCTTCACATCCTCGAAGAACTGTCCCTCGTAACGACTACCGCTCGGGAAGGAGTACACCCCCTCTCCATGCTTGAGACCGTTGCGGACATCGCCGACGTAGTTGTCAGGCATCTTGGGTGCCGGAGCCGGTGCTGGCGGCGGAGGCGGCGGGGGCGAAGCGCAGCCTGCGAGTATGAGGACAGCAGATGTCAGGATGGCGGATTTGGTTTTCATCGGTCGGCTTCGCTCGCCTATTAACGAGACGGCAATAATAATTAACCAAATGATGATAAACACAATGACTGCAGAACTTTAATTTTTCAGGTGTAAATTTTCAAGAATTTAACTTCGCAAATACTCCCTCGCTCAATCCGCATTACAAAATCAGCGATATTTATGCAATCGGCGGCTTTTATGCCCAAGACAAGAACACCGATCTGTACGCGCTGACCGTGGAAATTCACTTCAGCTTGCGTTCGCACTCCATTCTTACCTGCTCACGCGCCTTGATATAAGCGCCTCGATCGCCGCCATCAGCCGGCAGTTTTCGCTCCAGCCCCTGCTTCAGACAAGCCTCCATGGGATCAGCAGAACAGGCGCACAGCACAAACGCAATATAAGTCGTCAATACAGCCCTCATGGTCTCCTCCTCGCGTAGGGTGTTTATTCTTCTGGCTACTCAGGCAAGACGCCGACGATGCACCATCTGGTAGAGCATGGGCAGTACCAGCAGTG
>JACCDH010601734.1_pt1 | contig 19967 bp, 18 predicted proteins | sample 7442481 | NCBI WGS metagenome assembly JACCDH01 (sample SAMN15323433, study PRJNA562643) | freshwater metagenome | isolation source: river surface water | place: USA:Blue River Watershed | collected 2017-08-15 | reverse complement strand
CCTTGTAACCCTCTTCACGCAAAGCTTTGCAAGCCTGCACGCCGGAATAGTCGAACTCGCAAGCCTGACCGATGATGATCGGGCCCGCGCCAATGATGAGGATGCTTTTGAGGTCGGTGCGCTTTGGCATGATTATTTCGCCTCCATCAGTTTGATGAAGCGGTCAAAGAGGTAAGCAATGTCGTGCGGGCCGGGCGAAGCTTCAGGGTGACCCTGGAAGCAAAACGCGGGCTTGTCGGTGCGGGCCAAGCCTTGCAGGGTGCCATCAAACAAGGACACATGCGTGGCGCGGAGATTGGCAGGCAAGGACTTTTCATCCACCGCAAAACCATGGTTCTGGCTGGTGATGGACACACGGCCGGAATCGAGGTCTTTCACGGGGTGGTTGGCGCCGTGGTGGCCAAACTTCATCTTGAAAGTTTTAGCGCCACTGGCCAAAGCCATGATTTGATGACCCAAGCAAATGCCGAAGGTCGGAATGCCGGTTTCGATCAGCTCAGCCGCAGCTGTGATCGCGTAATCGCAAGGCTCTGGATCGCCAGGGCCGTTGGACAAGAAGATGCCATCGGGCTTGTGCTTGAGCACCTCAGCAGCAGGCGTCTTGGCGGGCACAACGGTCACTTTGCAGCCACGCTCGGCCAACATGCGCAAGATGTTTTTCTTGACGCCGAAGTCATACGCGACCACATGGAACTTGGCCGCGGACAAGTTGCCGTAGCCTTCGCCCAGCTTCCACTCGCATTGTGTCCACTCATACGACTTGGACACGGTGACTTTTTGCGCCAAATCGAGGCCAGCCATGTGGGGCGCCGCTTTGGCTGCCGCCACGGCTTGGTCGATCACGGCTTGTGTGACTTCTTGGCCTTTGGCCAAACCCACGATCGCACCGTTTTGGGCGCCTTTGGTGCGCAAGATGCGGGTGAGTTGACGGGTGTCGATGTTGGCAATGGCGACGGTGCCGGCATCGGCCAAGTAAGACGACAAGGTTTGGCTGGAGCGGAAGTTGCTCGCAATCAAGGGCAGGTCTTTGATGATCAAGCCAGCGGCATGGACTTGGTCAGCCTCGATATCCTCCGTGTTGACGCCGTAGTTACCAATGTGCGGATACGTCAAGGTGACGATCTGCTGGCAGTAGCTGGGGTCGGTGAGGATTTCTTGGTAGCCGGTGAGCGAGGTGTTGAACACCACTTCGCCGACTGTGGAGCCGGCGGCTCCGATCGAGTTGCCGATAAAGACCGTGCCGTCTGCGAGCGCCAGGATGGCGGGCGGGAAGGTTCCCTGAAGAGACAAAAGCACTGGGTTCTCCGGAATAGTTCGGGTACGCCTCAGCGCGCATCAGAGAACGAGTCTCTTTTTGGCTGCTTGTTCGAGGAATGGGCCTGGGATGGACTGTGGCGTACGGGTTGATGCGGGAAAGCCTCTCATTATAGCCGAGGACCACCGCGAAAACCCTGACTCAGTGCCACAAGCCCTGAGGTCAAATATGTACAAAAGAACTCTTTTTAAGCCGTAGCGCTGGCATGCAGGCATATCGCAGCGGCAGTGGCCACGTTCAGCGACTCCTCGCCGCCGGGCTGGGCAATGCGAACTTTTTGGCCGGCCAGAACCATCAAATCATGGCTGACGCCCTGCCCTTCATGCCCCAAAAGCCACGCACATTGGGGCTGCAAGCGACCGCTTTTCAAAAGCTCGTGCAAAAAATCACCCTCATGCGAGCTCGTGGTCAGGATCGGCACCTTCAAAGTGGCGACGTCGTCAAGCGATGCGGATTCCACCAAATGGAGCCCAAAATGCGCGCCCATGCCAGCTCGCAGGACTTTGGGCGACCACAAAGCTGCCGTGCCTTTGATGGCCAAAACTTGGCGATAACCAAACGCTGAAGCACACCGCAAGATGGCCCCAACATTCCCTGCGTCTTGCAGGCGGTCCAATATGACCGTGGCGACGTCGTTCATGACCCGAGCGGGGTCAGACCAGGCCACCACAAAACCCATGCGAGCGGGTGACTCCAATCCGCTCAGGGTCGCGAACAAGGCATCGGGCATGACCAGCACCTGATCACACATCGATACCCACTGCGGCCCTTGCTCGGTCCAAAAAGATTCCGTCAGCACCATCTGTTGCGGGCGAACACCCCGGTCCAGTGCAGCTTTGCACAAGTGATCGCCTTCCAACCAGAACTGACCCGCTTTGCGGTAAGCGGTGCTGTCCTGTGCCAAGCGACGAATGGCTTTGACCTGGGGGTTGTCACGCGAGGTGATCAAATTCATCGAACACTCCTGGCCACCGGGGCAAAAGTCAATCTGTGGCAATCGGCTGGACCATGGGCTTGCAAGGCCGCCAAATGGACCGCTGTGCCATAGCCCTTGTGCTGGTCAAAGCCATACTGCGGGTATCGGGCATGCATCTCTTCGCACAAACGATCGCGATGCACTTTGGCCAAAATCGAGGCCGCCGAAATCGCTGGCACCAATGCGTCGCCTTGAACAATGGCTTCAGCACGGATGTCCAGCGCAGGCAATCGGTTGCCATCCACCAGCACTTTGACGGGTTTGAGCCGCAAGCCTTCCACCGCGCGTTTCATGGCCAGCAGCGTCGCTTGCAAGATGTTGATCTCGTCAATTTCTTGCACCGAAGCCTCGGCAATCGAGAAACACAATGCCTTGGCCTTGATTTCATCGAACAACTTCTCGCGTCGCTTGGCGCTCAGTTTTTTGGAATCGTTCAAGCCGGCAATCGGATGCTGATCGTCCAAAATCACAGCAGCCGCCACCACAGGCCCTGCCAATGGGCCACGGCCGGCTTCGTCCACCCCGGCCATGAGGCCAGGGACATCAAAATTGAGCGCAGCTTGCTCAAGCACCCAAGACTTTTTCGAGGGCATGGGTTGCCAAAGTTGCGGTGTCACGCTGCAAGGTCTGGTGCAGCTGTTGAAAACGGATTTGCAATGCATCGACGCGATCCGGATGGCTCAACCATGCCAGCGTTGATGCTGCCAAGGCTTCTGGGGTGCACGCATCTTGGATAAGCTCTGGCACCACAAAATCTTGACACAAGATGTTGGGCAAACCCACCCAAGGCTGCAGCTTCTTGCGCTTCATGATTTGCCAGCTGACCCAATTCATGTGGTAGCCAATGACCATGGGGCGCTTGAACAAGGCGGCTTCCAAAGTGGCCGTACCACTGGCGATCATCGTCACATCACAGGCGGCCAATGCTGGGTGCGACTGGCCATTGAGCACCTTCAAGTCATTGACTGCACCTTGAGAGACGACCAGCTCCTGCACAGCCGTCAAAAGACTGGGAATGGCTGGCAACACAAACTGCAAACCCGGCTGCTTTTGCTGCATCACTTGTGCCGCTTGAATGAAGCGGGGCACCAAGTGTTCGATTTCAGAGCGGCGACTGCCGGGCAACAAAGCCACCACGGGACGGCTTTGATCCAAGCCCAACACCTCGCGCGCAGCAGCCCGATCAGGTGTCATCGCGATGGTTGAAGCCAGCGGGTGCCCCACATAGGTGGCATCGATGCCGGCATTGGCGAGCAAAGGCGTTTCGAAAGGAAAAATGCACAACATGTGGTCCACGCTGCGGTGGATTTTTTCAATGCGCTCGGGACGCCAGGCCCAAATTGAGGGGCACACAAAATGCACCGTGGGGATGCCTGCGTTTTTGAGGCTCGCTTCCAAATCGAGGTTGAAATCCGGCGCATCTACGCCAATGAACACATCGGGCGGCGAAGCCAACAGGCGCTGCTTGAGCTGCTCACGTATGGCCACGATGCCTCGGTAATGGCGCAGGACCTCCACATAGCCACGCACGGCCAATCGCTCGTGAGGCCACCAAGAATCAAAACCCAATGCGGCCATTCGCGGGCCACCGATACCATGCCCCTGCGCTTGCGGCCAACGCTTGTGCAAGCCAGCAATCAAAAGCCCGGCCAACAAATCGCCAGACGCTTCACCCGCGACCATGCCAAAGGACAAAGCCCCCGAAGGGGCCTGTGGTGCTTGTGTGTCCAAGTCAGCCATTCAGGTTCAACGCACAATGCCGCGCTGAGGTGATGTGGTTGATAAAAAGTCGAGCATCATTTTCACGTCAGGGGTGGCCTCTGGCGTCTTTTCCGTCAAGCTCGCGATACGGCCCATGGCATCTGCCAGTGACAAGCCATCGCGGTAAAGCGCCTTGTGCATGGCTTTGACCGCAGCAATGCGTTCGGCAGAGAACCCGCGACGGCGCAAGCCTTCGAAGTTCATCGAGCGGGCCTGTGCGGGCTGACCTTGAGCCATCACAAACGGTGGCAAATCGCCAAACAGCAAAGAGTTCATCGCCGTGAAACTGTGGGCACCAATGCGGCAAAACTGGTGGACCACCGTGAAGCCACCCAAAATCACCCAGTCGTCCACCACCACATGGCCAGCCAATTGGGTGTTGTTGGCAAAGATGGTGTGGTTGCCCACAGCACAGTCATGCGCCAAATGCACATAAGCCATGATCCAGTTGTCATTGCCCACCGAGGTCACAGCGCGGTCACCTGGCGAGCCGATGTTGAATGTGCAAAATTCACGGATCGTGTTGCGGTCTCCAATGGTGAGCTCGCACGGTTCGTTGTTGTACTTTTTGTCTTGTGGCACAGCCCCCAAAGAGCTGAACTGGAATATCCGGTTATCGCGACCAATGGTGGTGTGACCTTCGATCACGCAGTGACTGGCCACCGTGGTGCCCGCATCGATGCGAACGTGAGGGCCGATCACGCTGTAGGGCCCAACCGTCACGGAGCTGTCGAGCTGCGCGCCTGGGCTGATGATGGCCGTGGGATGGATCTTGCTCATGGTGTTCAGGCCTGAGGAATTTTCCGCATGGTACACATCAACTCGGCCTCGGTCGCGATGTCATCACCCACTTTGGCTCGGGCCTTGAACTTGAAAATACCAGCTTTCATGCGGTCGAGTTCCACCTCAAGGATGAGCTGGTCACCAGGCTCCACAGGGCGCTTGAAGCGCGCACCATCGATGCCCGCAAAGTAATACACCGTTTGATCGTCAGGCGTTTCACCCAGCGTGTCAAAAGCCAACAAGGCCGCAGCTTGTGCCAGGGCTTCGAGCATCAAGACACCCGGCATGACGGGGCGATGCGGGAAATGACCCAGGAAATGCGGCTCATTGATGGACACGTTTTTGAGCGCCTTGATGCGTACGCCCTTTTCCAACTCCAACACACGGTCCACCAACAAAATGGGATAGCGGTGCGGGAGTTGCTTGAGAATTTGGTGGATGTCCATCATGGTCAATTTTCCTAGTTATTTTGAATCTCGGATTCAAGCGCTTTGATGCGTTCTCGCAATCGTGAAAGTTGTTTGAGGCTGGCAGCGTTCTTTTCCCAGTTGGCATTGCTGTCCAAGGGAAACATGCCGGTGTACTGACCCGCTTGCAATATGGAACGTGTGACCACCGAGGCTGCAGAAATGTGCACATGATCGGCCAGGGTCAGGTGTCCCAAGACCACCGCACCACCGCCAACGGTGCAATGCGCACCGATGCGAGCACTGCCTGCCACCCCGACACAACCGGCCATCGCCGTGTGCTTGCCGATGTGCACGTTGTGGCCAATTTGAATCAGGTTGTCGAGTTTGACGCCATCTTCAATGACTGTGTCATCCAGTGCACCGCGGTCGATGCAGGTGTTGGCGCCAATTTCCACATCGTCACCGATGCGCACAGCCCCCAACTGTTCGATTTTTTCCCATTGCCCTTGGTGCAGTGCAAAGCCAAAACCATCGGCCCCGATCACCACCCCAGAATGCACAATGCAACGGGCACCAAGATGGCAATCTTCACCCACGGTGACGCGGGATTTCAAAACGGTTCCTGCTCCCACACGGGCACCCCGCTCAATGACGCACAGGGGGCCGATGACGGCATCATGGGCGACGAAGGCGTCTTCGTCGATCACTGCGCTGGGGTGGATGCGCGAACGCTGGGACTTTTGGTGCGTTTGTTTCCACAAACGGGTCAAGCGCGCAAAGTACAGATAGGGATCATCCGTCACGATGGCGGCAGGTCGCGCGGCTACCAAATTTTCAAACGCAGGAGCGACGATGACGCACGCTGCCAAACTTTCGGCCAATTGACTTTGGTAGCGAGGATGACTGAGAAAGCTGATCTGATTGGATTGAGCCGACTGCAATGGTGCAAGACCCACAATGTCCAACTGCGCATCCCCCAGCAATCGACCACCCAGCACCTCAACAATCGAAGCCAGCTTCACGCGCTACCTCTTGAACAGGCCAAAGCCTGTTACTTACCCGCTGTGGCGTTGAGCGCCTTGATGACTTTTTCGGTGATGTCGTGCTTGGGGTTGATGTAGACGGCTTCCTGGAAAACGACATCGTATTTCTCAGACTCAGCCACCTGTTTGACTGCACGGTTGGCGCGCTCGACCACGATTTGCTGCTCTTCGTTTTTACGGGCATTCAAATCTTCTTGGAATTCACGGCGCTTGCGCTGGAACTCACGGTCTTGCTCCAGCAACTGCTTTTGACGAGCTGTGCGTTGTGACTCTGCCAAGGTGGGAGCTTCGCGTTCGAACTTTTCAGAAGCCAGTTTCAAGGCGTTACCAGCATCCACGAGTTCTTTTTCGCGGCGGGAAAATTCTTGCTCAAGCTTGGCTTGAGCCTGCTTGGCTGTCGCCGCCTCGCGGAAAATGCGTTCGGTGTTGACGAACCCCAGCTTGAATTCCTGGGCTTGCGCCAAAGAACTGAAAGTGGCGGTTGCAGCAAGCAACGCCAGGGCGATGGTGGAGCGAAACGGTTTCATTAGAAGGAAGTTCCGATTTGGAATTGAAGTTTTTGGATTCTATCGCCAGTCTGCTGGCGAATAGGGACACCATATGAAAAGCGCAAGGGGCCCATCGGCGAAATCCAGCTCAAACCGATACCGGCTGAGGCGCGAAGCTCACCAAAGGAAACCTTTTCGTCCTGACCGAATGCTTTGCCCACATCGGTGAAAGCGAACATGCGGAGTGTCTTGTCATTGCCCGCCCCTGGAAACGGTGTGATGAATTCTGCGTTGAACACCACTTTCTTGGGGCCACCTAAGTAAATGCCTGTTGTGGACGATTTGGGGCCGAGGGTAGATTGTTCAAATCCTCGCACACTGCCCAAGCCGCCCACATAGAAGTTCTTGAACAACGGATAGTCCTGCCCATTCAAGCCCTGCCCCCATCCGAGATCCGTGTTGAAAGCAAACGTGTATTTCTTGCTGAGGGGAATGTACTGCTGATACTTGTAGTTCGTTCGGGCGTAACGCACATCACCTGCCACACTGACGTCAGCGGTGAAGCTTTGCAAAGACCCTTTGGTCGGAACCAAAGCACTGTCTCGCGCGTCGTGGGCCCACCCCAAGGTCAAAGGAATCGCCGTGCTCTTGCTGCCGAATTTCAGGGCGTAGTTGGCATATTCTGTTGGCAAATTCGTGCCCGCAACGATCTGCGTCTGCTCCAAATTAGCCCCCACAAAGACCCTGTCGGTTTCGGTGATCGGCACGCCAAAACGCAAACCCAAGCCCGAATTGACAAGGCTGTAAGAGTTCAGATCGCCCAGATAAGGCCTGGTCGTCCTGTGGAACAGGTCGAACGATCTTGAAATGCCATTCTGTGTGAAGTAAGGATCGGTGGTGCTGACCACATAATTGCGGTTGTACTTGCTGGTATTGACTTGCAGTGCCAAGTAGTTACCCGATCCAAAAGCATTTTCTTGCTGGATACCGAACGTCAGGGCAATTTTTTCAGTGGACGAAAAGCCTGCGCCCAGAGAAATGCTGCCGGTTGGTTTTTCGGTCACGCTGAACAACAAATCCACCTGATCGGGAGCGCCTGAGATTTCCTGCGTGTCCACATTCACATCTGTGAAATAACCCAGGCGATTGACGCGGTCGCGTGACAAGTTGATCTTGTCACCGTCGTACCAAGCAGACTCCAACTGTCGGAACTCTCGGCGGATGACTTCGTCCCGTGTGCGGTTATTGCCCGCCACCAAAATGCGGCGCACATACGCCCGACGGGAAGGTTCAGCTTGCAGGACAAACTGAACCCGGTTATTTTGACGGTCAATGATGGGCTTGGCGTCTACCCGGGCAAAAGCAAATCCAAATTTCCCGAAATAATCAGTGAAGGCTTTGGTGGTTTCTGCCACCGTTTCCGCGTTGTACGGTTGGCCAGAAACGATCTTCACCAGGGACTTGAACTCGTCTTCTTTGTCAAGGTAATTGCCTTCGAGTTTGACCCCCGACACAACAAAACGCTCGCCTTCCGTCACGTTGATGGTGATGGCCATTTCCTGCTTGTCAGGGGACATGGCCACTTGGGTGGAATCAATCCGAAACTCTAGGAAACCTCGAGACAGGTAATAGGAACGCAATGCTTCCAGATCGCCATTGAGCTTGGTTCTGGAGTAGCGGTTGGACTTGGTATACCAACTCATCCAGCCGCCGGTGTCAAGGTTGAACTGATCGCGCAGCGTGTCGGTTGAAAAAGTCTTGTTGCCGACCAATTCGATCTTGGCGATTTTGGCCGGACCACCTTCAGTGATGGTGAAAGTCAAATTGACACGGTTGCGATCAATCGGTGTGGCAGTGGTCACCACTTCAGCGGCATAAAGACTGCGGCTGATGTACTGACGCTTGAGTTCTTGCTCGGCCTTGTCCGCCAAAGCTTTGTCATAAGGGCGGCCTTCTGCCAAGCCCACTTCCTTGAGCGCCTTGCTCAGGACATCCTTGTCAAATTCTTTGAGGCCGATAAATTCAACGGCAGCCACCGATGGCCGCTCTTCCACCACCACAACCAAAACGTCGCCCTGAGTTTCAAGACGCACATCTTTGAACAAACCCAAGGCAAACAAGGCGCGAATCCCCGAAGCGCCCTTGTCATCGGTGTATTGATCCCCCACGCGAAAGGGCAAGGAGGCAAAGACCGTCCCTGGCTCGATCCGTTGCAAACCTTCGACGCGAATATCGCGGACAGTGAAAGGATCCACGGCCCACGAAGGCAAACAAGCCATGGCCGATGCCAACAAGGTCAAAGCCGCAGGATTCATGCGAGCGCGAACGGTTGAGAAATTCATGGGTGATCCGGTGAAGATGCAAGGGCTTAAGCAATGAACCCTTGGCCACTGCCGTGGTCATCGTGATCATATCTCAGGTGTCTGGAAATACCCACTTTGAGCGGGCCACACTTCAGGTAAAAAAACCGTCAAATGTTCAGCGCTTTGACAATGGATTTCGCTGCTTCACGCCCTCGACGGTCCAGATCCATCAAATCTTCCAGATTTTGTGGCGCAGGATTGGTGATGCGGTCCAAGGTCGCGCGGTTCACCGCATGGATCTGATCAAACCTGATGTGTCGATTCAAGAATGCCTCAACTGAAATTTCATTGGCCGCGTTGAGCAAGGCACAACTGCCAGGTGCACCGTTCAATGTTTCCCAGGCCAAGTTCAAGCCTGGAAAGCGTTCAGGGTGACCATGGTCATCCATGGCCTCAAAAGTCATGGCGGCCAAAGCATGGAAATCCAACGCTGATGCGCCCGATGTCATCCGCTCAGGCCAGCTCAAACCATAGGCAATGGGCACACGCATGTCCGGCGTGCCGAGTTGAGCGACCACCGAGTTGTCCTGGTACTGGACCATGGAATGGATGACGCTTTGGGGATGAATCACCACCTCCAATTGAGCGGGTTTCATCCCAAATAAGTACCGCGCCTCAATGACTTCCAGCGCCTTGTTCATCATGGTGGCCGAGTCCACCGAGATCTTGCGCCCCATGACCCAGTTGGGGTGAGCGCAGGCTTGTTCAGGTGTCACATCCTTCAAGGTGGCAGGATCACGTCCACGAAATGGCCCGCCGGAGGCCGTCAAAATGATTTTTTGAACACGGTTTTGCCAGGTCGCAGGATCTTCCGGAAGAGACTGAAAGATCGCGGAATGCTCACTGTCAATGGGCAGCAACACGGCCCCACCCTGTTTAACAGCAGACAGAAACACATCGCCCCCCACCACCAAGGCTTCCTTGTTGGCCAAGAGAAGGCGCTTACCGGCTTTGGCGGCCGCCAAACAGGGTGACAAGCCTGCAGCGCCCACGATGGCCGCCATGACGGCATCCACAGGGGGGGCGCTGGCGACTTCATCCAAGGCCTCAGCACCCCAACGCACTTGTACAGGCAAACCTTCGGCTTTGATTCTGTCCGCCAACAACCGACCTGACAATTCTTGGGCCATCACGGCCACTTGGGGCTTGAACTGCGCGCATTGCGCCAACATCAAATCGACTTGGCTGGATGCAGTCAAGGCATAGACCGCAAACCGATCAGGGTGGCGCGACAAGACGTCCAAAGTGCTGGTCCCAATGGAACCCGTGGAGCCCAAAATCGTAATGTGGTGTTTCTTGTTCATCGTTGCTCCATCAGATCCAGGTCATGAGCATCATGGCCAAAGGCAATGTGGGCAAGAGGGCATCCACTCGGTCGAGCACACCGCCGTGACCTGGCAGCAAGCCTGAACTGTCCTTCATGCCCGCGCTGCGCTTGACCAAAGACTCGACCAAATCACCCACCACACTCATGGCGCACATGAAAAGCAAGGCAGGCCAAGCCACCCAAGCGCCTTTGGCAAACAGCAACGAATAAAAACTCAAGTCTGGCAAAGCCCAGTGTTTGTCCACTTCAGCCCACACCAAAGCAACCAGCATCACCCCCAGCATGCCGCCAAACACACCCTCCCAGCTTTTGCCAGGACTGATGCTGGCGGCCAATTTGACAGACACCATTCGACCGCCCAATGCGCGACCAAAGAAATAAGCAAACACGTCAGCAGCCCAGACCAAAACCAAAACAGACAGCAGAAAATTCACACCACGTTGATGGGCTTGAGCCATGGCCAGCCAAGCCATGGTCAGCAACAGCAACCCGACCGCCCAGCGCAGCCCCTGAGGCCACAAAGCCCAAGCTGCCACACCTCGGTGGATCATCCAGGCCCCCAGCAAGACCCAGCCAGCACCGGCCATCAACCACAATTGCGGCGGGGTTGAAGTCACCCAACCCATGCGCCAAGCCAATCCGCACAAGCCCAAGGTCAAGAGCGCGCCAACCCACGACCACAGCGAGCCCATGACATTCAAGCGTCCCCATTCCCAAGCACCGGCGGCCATCATGACCACCGTCAACGCCATGAATGGCATGGGGTTGGACGCAAACAATGCGGGCAGCAACAGGGCCAACAGAACCAGTGCAGTGATGACTCTTTGCTTGAGCATGCTTTCTCCAGAAAAAAAGGCCGCCAAAGGGCGGCCATTCAGGCCGTGGGGTGCCACGGCATCGTACGCAAACTCAGACCGCCATGATCTCTTGTTCTTTGGCAGCCACCAGTTGGTCAATCTCGGTCATGCGTTTGTCGGTCAATTTTTGCACATCGGCTTCTGCGCGCTTTTGATCGTCTTCGGATGCCAGTTTGTCTTTGACCAGCTTTTTGACCGATTCGTTGGCATCGCGGCGCAAGTTGCGGATGGCGATCTTGCCGTTCTCGCCTTCGGTGCGCGCGAGTTTGGTCATCTCTTTGCGGCGCTCTTCGCTCATCGGCGGCATGGGCACGCGAATCAGTTCACCCATGGATGAGGGGTTCAAGCCCAAGTCGCTTTCACGAATGGCTTTTTCGATCTTGGCGCCCATGCCTTTTTCCCAAGGCTGCACGCTGATGGTGCGGGCATCCATCAAGGACACGTTGGCCACCTGCGACAAAGGCACCATGGAGCCGTAATAGTCGACATGGATGGTGTCGAGCAATGCGGGGTTGGCGCGTCCTGTCCGGATTTTGGTCAGGTTGTTTTTGAATGCCGCAATGGATTGCTCCATCTTGGTCTCGGTTGTTTTTTTGATGTCAGCTATGGTCATGGGGTTCTCCTCGTCAGAACGCATTCAAGCATAAACCAAGGTGCCTTCGTCTTCGCCCATCACCACGCGCTTCAAAGCGCCATTTTTGATGATCGAAAACACCTTGATCGGCAGCTTCTGGTCACGGCACAAGGCAAAAGCGGTCGCGTCCATGATGCCCAAGTTGCGGGAAATGGCCTCATCGAAGCTGATTTCGCTGTAACGGGTGGCCGATGGATCTTTCTTGGGGTCAGCGGTGTAAACCCCATCGACCTTGGTGGCCTTGAGCACCATCTCAGCACCAATTTCTGCGCCACGCAATGCGGCTGCCGTGTCGGTGGTGAAAAACGGGTTGCCTGTTCCAGCTGCAAACACCACCACTTTGCCCTCTTCGAGGTATTGCAAAGCCTTGGGGCGCACATAGGGCTCCACCACTTGGTCAATGCCAATGGCCGACATGACGCGAGCGGTCAAACCGGCTTTGTCCATGGCGTCGGCCAAAGCCAGTGAGTTCATCACGGTGGCCAACATGCCCATGTAGTCGGCCGTGGCGCGGTCCATGCCGACCGAGCCGCCAGCGACGCCGCGGAAAATATTGCCGCCACCAATGACCACCGCCACCTGAACGCCCAGTCGAGTGACTTCGGCGATCTCTTCAGACATGCGAACAATGGTGGCGCGGTTGATACCAAAAGCGTCGTCCCCCATCAGGGCCTCGCCGGACAGCTTGAGCAATATGCGCTTATAGGCTGGCTTGGCTTCGGACATGATGGACTCCTTCAATATGGATACGAACGATGGGATGACGCGATGGATTCAAATCAAGCAGCAGCTTGTGCAGCAGCCACTTGCGCAGCCACTTCAGCAGCGAAGTCGTCCACTTTCTTTTCAATGCCTTCGCCGACCACGAACAAGGTGAAGGCCTTGACGGTAGTGCTGTTGGCTTTGAGCATTTGTTCAACGGTTTGCTTGTCGTTTTTCACGAAAGGTTGGTTGAACAAGGAGACTTCTTTGAGGTACTTCTGAACCGAACCGTCGATCATTTTGGCGGCAATGTCAGCAGGCTTGCCAGACTCAGCAGCTTTGGCGGTGGCCACAGAACGCTCTTTTTCGATCAACTCAGCTGGCACATCGGCGCTGGTCAAAGCCACGGGCTTCATGGCGGCCACATGCATGGCCACGTCTTTGGCCGCTTGCTCTTGGCCTTCGAATTCAACCAAGACGCCAATGCGTGTGCCGTGCAGGTAAGTGGCCAATTGGGCACCACCGGCCGCACGCTTGAAGCGGCGGAAGCTCATGTTCTCACCAATCTTGCCGATCAGGCCTTTGCGAACTTCTTCCAAAGTGGGGCCAAAACCGTCTTGGCTGTAAGGCAGCTCGCCCAGAGCAGCCACGTCGGCGGGGTTGTGCTTGGCCACCAACTGCGCAGCAGCATTGGCCAGGGCCAGGAAGCTGTCGTTTTTGGTCACAAAGTCAGTTTCGCAGTTCACTTCGATCATGGCGCCAGTGTTGCCTTCAACGAAGCTGGTGACCACGCCTTCGGCGGTCACACGCGATGCGGCTTTGCCGGCTTTGGTGCCGAGCTTGACGCGCAACAACTCTTCAGCTTTGGCCATGTCGCCATCGGCCTCGGTCAGGGCTTTTTTGCACTCCATCATGGGAGCGTCGGTTTTTGCGCGCAGTTCAGCGACCATGCTTGCGGTAATTGCAGCCATTTGATTTCTCCGTATTCAATCTAAAAGTCAGGTTAAAAAAAAGGGGCCACAAAGCCCCTTTCATCGAGTCTTGGGGAATCAGGCCGAAGCGTCTTCCACTTCGACGAACTCGTCAGCGCCTTCGGTCACAGCCTTGACCACATCGTTGACGGCGTTGGCACGGGCTTCGATGATGGCGTCAGCGATGCCACGGGCATACAAAGCCACGGCCTTGGCCGAGTCATCGTTACCGGGAATGATGTAGTCGATGCCTTCGGGCGAGTGGTTAGAGTCGACCACACCGATCAATGGGATGCCCAACTTCTTGGCTTCGGCGATGGCGATCTTGTGGTAGCCCACGTCGATCACAAAGATCGCGTCAGGCAAAGTGGCCATATCTTGGATACCACCGATGTCTTTTTCGAGTTTTTCGATCTCGCGCTTGAACATCAGTTGTTCTTTTTTGCTCAGGCTGTCGAGGCCGACTTCCTGCTGAGCCTTCATGTACTTCAGACGCTTGATCGAGGTCTTGACGGTTTTGAAGTTGGTCAGCATGCCGCCCAACCAGCGTTGGTCAACGAAAGGCACGCCAGCGCGTTGGGCTTCAGCAGCCACCAGCTCACGGGCTTGGCGCTTGGTACCCACCATCAAGATGGTGCCGCGGTTGGCAGACAGTTGTTTCGCGAATTTGATCGCGTCCTGGAACATCGGCAGCGATTTTTCCAGGTTGATGATGTGAATCTTGTTGCGATGGCCGAAGATGAAGGGGGCCATCTTGGGGTTCCAGAAGCGGGTTTGGTGGCCGAAGTGGACACCGGCTTCCAGCATTTCGCGCATGGTAACGGACATAAAGTACTCCAAAGGTTGTGTCTTAAATCCAACCCACTGATCACACCGAATCTGTTTCGGCGCAACACCTTGAGGGGCTGGTTTGCGGATGTGCTTACTGCTTTTGAGTTTCTTGGACGCAAGTAGCGCATATGACAGAAGCTCAGAGCAACAAAGCCTTAGGATTATAGCATCCTGACTCAGCCTGAATGGAGCCTTTGCACATGAAAGCCGACCTGATTGCCACCCGACAATCGATTTTGAATGGCGAAATCCACCCCCAAGCCGTGGCCGAAGCTTGTCTGGACCGAGCCCAAAGCTCGGCCTGCAAAGATGTGTTCCTGGAGTTGACACCCGAAACCTTGCTCGAGACCGCCGTGCAAGCTGCCCCCTTTGAAAGCCCACTGGCTGGGCTGTCCGTCTCGATCAAAGATCTTTTTGATGTGCAGGGCCAAGTCACGACAGCGGGCTCGATCGTGTTGCAAAACCGCCCCCCCGCCTCAAACGACGCCACCGCCATCAAAAGGCTGAAAGCGGCAGGTGCTGGACTGATTGGGCGCACCAACATGGTGGAGTTTGCTTTGTCTGGCGTGGGCGTGAACCCCCACCACGGCACCCCGGCCGCCTGGGATGCTCGCACCGACCAAGCAGTAGGCCAGCAACATCAGGCCCATGTACCCGGCGGCTCCAGTTCGGGCGCTGCCGTTTCCGTGGCCACCGGGGCTGCGTTCATTGGTTTGGGCTCGGACACGGGGGGGTCCATCCGCATCCCGGCTGCACTCAATGGTCTTGTGGGTTTCAAAAACACTGCACGGCTGGTGCCCACCTCGGGCGCCCTGCCCCTGTCCACCACACTCGACACCGTCTGCGCCCTGACCCGCACGGTGCGCGACACGGTCTTGGCGCACGAAATTTTATCCAACCGCACGGTGCCCAGCGCCCACCGCCCCTTGGCTGGCTTCCGCCTGGCTGTGGTGAACACCTTGATGCAAGACCAAATGGATGCCCAAGTGGGCCGCGCCTTTGAACGCAGCTTGGCCACCTTGCGCAGCGCCGGCGCGCAAATCACCGACATAGACCTGCCTGAACTGCTCGAGTTGGCGCCCATGATGAGCACGGGAGGCTTTAGCCCCGCCGAAGGCTATGCATGGCACCGACAACTGTTGGAGAAAGACGGTGCCCGCTACGACCCGCGTGTGGCGCAACGCCTCCTGCGCGGCGAAGGCATGATGGCCTGTGAATACATCGATTTGTTGCAGGCCCGCGCCCATTGGATCGAGCGCATGACGCTTGCACTGCAAAACTTCGACGCGGTTTTATCCCCCACCACCCCCATCACCGCCCCCAAGTTCAGCGATGTGGCTCCCGGCAAAGAGCGGGATGCAGAATTTTTCAGGGTCAACGGGCTGATGCTGCGCAACACCAGCGTGGTCAACACGCTGGACGGATGCGGCATCAGCCTGCCTTGCCATCAAGCGGGCGATTTGCCCGTCGGCTTGATGGCATGGCATGGCGCGATGCAAGACGACACCATTTTGCAATTGGCGCTGGTGCTGGAACCGCTGCTGAACTGATCCGCATGGAAAAACTCAGCCCTTTGAGCCACTGGCCGGTCTACCAACGAGACAGCTTGCGCGCCCTGGAGCGCGAACTGCAAGCCAGAAGCACAAAACCATTGATGGAGCAAGCGGGCCAAGCTGCCGCCCAACTGGCTCTGGCCACGGCGCCCCATGCCCGTCGCATCTGGGTGGCTGCTGGCCCTGGCAACAACGGTGGGGACGGTTTGGAAGCCGCCAAGCATTTGCATCTGGCCGGCAAAGAAGTCATCGTCAGCCTTTTGCTCGACCCGGACAAACACCCAGCCGATGCCAAGGCCGCCTTGGCCCGCGCACTGCAAGCCGGCGTATCAGTTCAAACCCAACTGCCCTCAGCCTGGCTCGCCAGCATGACCGAGCAGGACTTGTGCATCGACGCCTTGCTGGGCATCGGTGGCACGAAACCTCTGAATACTGAATTGCAAAATTGGGTGAGCGCGATGAACAACTCGCCAGCCCAGGTGCTGGCCATCGACATCCCCACCGGATTGGACGCAGATTCAGGGCTGGTCCCGCCCGAGAACCTGGCGGTAAATGCAAGCCACACCCTGACTTTTTTGGCGGGCAAACCCGGCCTCTTCATGAACCATGGTCGGGACGTGTGCGGGCAAATTTGGCTGGACCGCCTGGAAGGTGGATTGCCTGCCCACAGAACTTTTCAAAGACCAGCGCCCCAGGCGATGCTCAATGTGGCGACTACGCGGCACATCAAAACCCATGCCAGCCACAAAGGCAGCCATGGCGACGTCGTGATCGTGGGCGGTGCACTGGGCATGGGCGGTGCCGCCGTGCTGGCAGCCACTGCGGCCTTGCATGCGGGTGCGGGCCGTGTCATGGTCAGCTGGTTGGGCGGGTCCGCCAACACGCTGCCACCGGATGTGATGCAACCAGACGCAGCCGCGTTGGAACTGGAGCTCCTCAGTGTGGTGGCGGGCTGCGGTGGTGGCCAGGCCATCGCCGAGCGTTTACCGGACATCTTGCAACGCAGCGCCCATCTGATTTTGGACGCCGACGGCCTCAATGCACTGGCCGCTGACGAGGGTTTGAAGACACTCTTACGTTTGCGAGGTGCCGGGAAACCCACCGTGCTCACGCCGCATCCGCTCGAAGCGGCACGCCTTTTAGGCATCAGCACAGCCCAGGTGCAAAGCGATCGGCTGAAATCTGCGCAACGCATCGCAGACCTGTTTTCATGCGTGGTGGTGCTCAAAGGCTCAGGCTCTATCGTGGCGGCGCCTGACCACCTTCCGGTCATCAACACCACCGGCAATGGTCGCTTGGCCACCGGTGGCACCGGCGATGTGTTGGCAGGGCTGGTGGGCGCTCGCATGGCCCAAGGCATGAACGCCTGGGATGCCACATGCGCATCAGTCCATCAACATGGATTGATCGCTGACCAATGGCCTGCAGACAAGGGCTTTACAGCCCAGCGCTTGGCCCTGCAAATTCAGTGATGCGGCCATGAAAAAAGGCCATGCGATGCATCGCATGGCCTGCACAGGACTCACACCCATCAACGGCGAGAACGACTTGAGCGTGGTCCTTTGGGCTTGCCTGCGACCTTCTTGGTCGAGGCTTTTTTCACCGAGGCCTTGAGCGCCTGAATCGGTGAGCGGTTGCGTTCGGCATCGGCCATCCGGCGGTCTGCGGCACGGTCGCCCTTGACGGCACCTTGCCGTTTCTTGGCTTGTGGCACGTCGGCAGCAGACACGCCTTTGTCACGCATGGCGCGGGGCAGCAAATCGTCACCGGGATGGACCAAGCGGAAATCGATCTTGCGACCGTCCAGATCCACACGACTGACCTGCACTTGCACCCGTGTGCCAATGGCATAGCGGATACCGGTGCGTTCACCACGCAATTCTTGGCGCAACTCGTCAAAGCGGAAATACTCCCCGCCCAACTCGGTGATGTGCACCAGACCTTCGACGTACAAGGCATCCAGAGTCACGAAGATACCGAAGCTCGTGGCCGCCGACACGACACCGCCATACTCTTCGCCCAGGTGCTCGCGCATGTACTTGCACTTGAGCCAGGCTTCCACATCACGGCTGGCTTCGTCGGCACGGCGTTCGTTGGCGCTGCAATGCAGGCCCGCGGCCTCCCAGGCTTGCTGATCAGCAGCAGACATCCGCACGCGTGGGGCATTGGCATCCGATGCGCCTTTGGCTGCTTTGTTCTTTTCCAAGCGTTTGGTCAGCTTGGCATGGGCTTCACCGGGCACCGGCAAATTGGGCAATTTGTACTTACGGCCCAGCAAAATCGACTTGATGACCCGGTGCACCAGCAAATCTGGGTAGCGGCGGATCGGGCTGGTGAAGTGGGTGTAAGCCTCGTAGGCCAAACCAAAGTGACCACTGTTGACCGGCGTGTAAATGGCCTGCTGCATCGAGCGCAAAAGCATGGTGTGGATTTGCTGCGCATCCGGGCGGTCCTTGGTCGCTTGCGCGATCTTCTGAAACTCGCTGGTGTGCGGGTCGTCGCTGATGCTCATGCCCAAGCCCAACGCCTTGAGGTAATTGCGCAGGATGTCTTTTTTCTCGGCCGTCGGGCCTTCGTGCACACGGAACAAACCCGGGTGTTGGCCTTGTTGGATGAAATCAGCGCTGCAAACGTTGGCCGCCAGCATGGCCTCTTCAATCAGGCGGTGCGCTTCGTTGCGCACGCGCGGCACGATTTTCTCAATGCGACCACTTTCATCGCACACGATCTGGGTTTCGGTGGTTTCAAAGTCCACCGCCCCGCGCGTCGCACGGGACGCCAGCAAGGCACGGTACACGTCTTGCAGGTTCATCAGGTCGTTCACACGGGCTTTGCGCTTCAATGCCTCTGGTCCGCGTGTGTTGGCCAAAATCGCTGCCACCTCGGTGTAGGTGAAGCGCGCATGGCTGTGCATCACCGCCGGATAAAACTGGTAGGCATGCACATCACCCTTGGCATTGACCAGCATGTCGCAGACCATGCAAAGGCGATCGACATCGGGGTTGAGCGAGCACAGGCCGTTGGACAGCTTTTCGGGCAGCATCGGGATCACCCGACGGGGGAAATACACGCTGGTGGCGCGGTCGTAGGCATCGATGTCGATGTCACTGCCCGTTTGCACATAGTGGCTCACATCGGCAATCGCCACCAGCAAACGCCAGCCTTTACCGCGACCGACTTTGGCCGGTTCGCAATACACCGCATCGTCAAAGTCACGCGCATCCTCACCATCGATGGTGACCAAAGGCACGTCGCGCAAATCCACGCGGTCTTTGCGATCCTGAGCGCGGACTTTATCCGGCAAGCCCTTGGCCTGGTCCAGACAGCCTGCAGAAAACTCGTGGGGCACACTGTATTTGCGCACCGCAATTTCGATCTCCATGCCTGGATCGTCGATCTCGCCCAGCACTTCCTTCACGCGGCCCACGGGTTGACCAAACAAAGCGGGCGGCTCGGTCAATTCGACCACCACCACCTGACCCACTTTGGCCGTGCCTGTGGCCCCTTTGGGGATCATGACGTCTTGGCCGTAGCGTTTGTCCTCGGGGGCAACAAGCCACAGCCCACCCTCTTGCAACAAGCGGCCAATGATGGGCTGCTCGGGTCGTTCAACGATCTCGACAATGCGTCCTTCAGGCCGACCCTTGCGGTCCTGGCGCACGATGCGGACCTTCACGCGGTCACGGTGCAAAACCGCACGCATCTCATTGGGTGACAGATAAATGTCCGACTCACCGTTGTCACGGATCAGAAACCCGTGCCCATCACGGTGCCCTTGGACACTGCCTTCAAATTCTTCCAGCAATCCGCTGGTTGGAGCTACTTTTTTGATATACAATCCTTTTATTCCTGAGGCGCCCAGATGGCGGAATTGGTAGACGCACTAGTTTCAGGTACTAGCGCTGAGAGGCGTGGAGGTTCGAGTCCTCTTCTGGGCACCAATCTTATCGAAT
>JACCDH010907944.1_pt1 | contig 19971 bp, 14 predicted proteins | sample 7442481 | NCBI WGS metagenome assembly JACCDH01 (sample SAMN15323433, study PRJNA562643) | freshwater metagenome | isolation source: river surface water | place: USA:Blue River Watershed | collected 2017-08-15 | reverse complement strand
CCAGTGCGCACAGCAACAACGCCAGCAGCACCAGCCCGGCAAAGCGACGCGGCAAGGGCTCGCGGCTTTCGCGGGGCAGCATCTGCGCCAGCATCTGTTCGGGCGCGATCGCGCGCTCGGGGTCGAACGGCGCCTGCTGCGGGATCAGCGCATCGAGTTCCGGCTGCGCCAGTGGCTCGAATGCCTGCAGCCGGCGCGGCGGCGCCGACAGCGCATCGAGCGCATCGAACAGGATCGCCGGCGGCCGGCATGCAGCCTTGACGGTGGCCGAGTCGACGCCCAGATGCTCGCCAAGCAGGCGCGCGCGCAGCGCGCTGATACCGTCGCGCAGGCGCGCCCGTTGCGCCGGCGGACCGACAGCGGCGATGCACAGGTTGCACTCGGTGTCGCAGGCCAGCGAACGATTCGACAGGTTGGCCGAGCCTATCGTCAGCGCATCGTCATCGGCAAAGCACAGCTTGCTGTGCACGTTCAGGCAGCCGTTGCCATGGTCAGGCAAGGCCGGGCACACCAGCCGGTAGCGGGCATGACCATCGGCTTGCCGCAGCCGACGGTGTACGCGTGTGCGCAGCACGCCCATCGTCGCCTCTTCCAGCCAGCCGCTCTGCTTCTGCGGCGACACCACCAGCACCTGTGGCCCCTCGGGCGTGGCCAGCCGCTGCGCGAGCGCATCGGCCACCAGGGTCGACGTGAAGTACTGATTTTCAAACACCAGGCTGTGGCGGGCCGCAGCGATCGCGTCGGCGTACCACTGCGCGACCTCGCGTACCGCTGGTCGTCCGTCAAACCCGGGCTCGGTGCGCGCGATGCCGACCGGCAGGTCGAGCAGGTCCGGCTCCAGCGCCGATGGCCACGGCGCAACCACGTGCTCGCCGGCAGACGGGGGCGGCAGCGCCTGCCCGGTCGCCCGCCGCCAGCGCTCGCGGCACAGATCACCCAGCGCGCGCGCAGCAGACCCATCGACCAACGCCTGCACATCATGAAAAGGTTCGTACGGATGCCCGTCGCAATCCAGCCTGCGCTCGTCATGCCAGCAATGCTCGGGCGTATCCCAGCGCGCACCGGTCAGGTCGAGGCCGCCGACGAAGGCCAGCGCATCGTCGATCACGATCACTTTCTGGTGATGTGCGGCGCCGATCGGATGATGGCCATCGAGCTGGAAATGCAGCCGCCGGTGCGTACGCCAGCCCAGCCTGTAGGCCGGCAGCCATTCACGCTCCATCGCATACAGCATCGTGAAGTCCCAGTTCAGCAGCCAGGCTTGCAAGGCGGGACGCGCCGATACCAGTGCATGAAGGAAATCGCCGAGTGGCTCGGGCCAGCCGTCAGCAGCACCGCCGGGCGTCAGACACATTCGGCTGTCGATGTCCCATGAAAGGATGTAGATACTGTGCCGCGCGTCGCGCATGGCGGCGCGTACCGCCGCGAAGCAATCCGCCGCATCCACCAGTAACGCAAAGCGCGCCGCATGGGCGACGCGCCAGCAGTTACGTCCGGGATTGAGCAGCGATTCGGGATCCACACCGCGTTGGACGCGGCGCCTCAGTGGAAGATCTGGCCATTCTGGCGGCGATTGAGCAGCACCTGCTCGAACTTGTCCGGCCGCACCGCCTCACTGAACAGAAAGCCTTGCACGAAATGGCAGGAGGTGGTTCGCAGATAATTCAATTGATCGAAGGTCTCCACGCCCTCGGCAACGACCTTGATCTGCAAGTCGCGCGCCAGTTTGATGATGGCCGACACGATGGCCTTGTCTTCGTTGTCGCGCGGCAGGTTGCGGATCAGCGCCGGATCGAGCTTCAGCAAGTCGACCGGGTAATCCTTCAGGTAGGACAAGGTCGAGATACCGGTACCGAAGTCGTCGATGCTGATCGACACGCCCATGGCCTTGAGCCGGTCCATCACATCGCTGCCACGTTCGCGCGCCATCACGAGCGCGCTTTCGTTGATCTCGATATCGATGCGGCGCGGCGACAGCCCGTGCCGCAGCAGCAGCGCCGCAAGGGTGTCGGTGAATCCGGGCGCCATCAGATGGGCCGGCGCCACATTCATCGCCAGCCGGAATTCCGGCAGTCCGGCGTCGCGCCAGTGCACCAGCTGCTCGAGCGCCGATTGCATCACCCATTCGCCGAGCGCATTGATGAGGCCGGTATCTTCGGCCAGTAAGATCACCTTGCGGGTCGGCATTGCCTGCAATACGGGATGCGCGCAACGCAGCAAGGCCTCGACCCCCACCACCTCCAGCGTGTGCAAATCGATCTGCGGCTGGAAGGCCAGCGCGAAATCGCCATGGCTGAGCGACGTCCGCAGCGCTTCCTCCTGTTGCTGGCGCAGCTGTACCTCGGTCAGCATGCCGGGCGAGAACACCCGGTAGCGATTGCGGCCGCTGGACTTGGCGCGGTACATCGCCAGGTCGGCTTTCTGAAGCAAATCGCCGGCCTCGGCGCCGTCCTGCGGATACATCGCGATGCCGATGCTGGCGCCGCTGTTGACCGCATGCCCTTCGACATCGAACGGCCGGCCCATCTCGCGGATGATGTTCTCCGCGATCAGTTCCGCCGCCTGCAGCGATTTCAGTCGCGTGAGGATCACGACGAATTCATCGCCGCCCAGACGTGACACCGTATCCGTCTCGCGCACGCAATTCAGCAGGCGGGCCGCGACATCCTTGAGCAACTGATCGCCGGCATGATGACCCAGCGTATCGTTGATGGCCTTGAATCGATCGAGGTCCATCAGCAGCAGTGCGCATTGCGTGCTGTCGCGGTCGGCATTCAGCAGCGCCTCATGCAGTCGCTCGAGGAAACGCGCCCGGTTGGCCAGCCCGGTCAGCGGGTCATGATTGGCGAGGAAGAACGCGTTCTGTTCGGCCAGACGGCGCTCGGTATGGTCGCGCATGATCTCGACAAAGCCCTTCACCTTGCCTTCGTCGTCATGCAGCGCGCCGATCACGCCGGTGCACCAGAAGCGCTGGCCGTCCTTGCGCAGGCGCCAGCTGTCTTCTTCGGAACGTCCTTCGGCGACCGCCTGCCGTAACTTGCGCAAGGGCTCGCCGCGTACCTGATCGTCCACAGTGAAGAAGGTCGCGAAGTCCTTGCCGATGATCTCGTCCTTGCGATAGCCGAGGATGCGCTCGGCGCCCGGGTTCCAGCTGACGACCAGGCCATCGACATCCAGCATGAAGATCGCATAATCGGTCGTGCCCTCGACCAACAGCCTGAAATGTTCCTCGGCGCGCTGCAAGTCATGCCGTGCGCGATGGCTGTCAGTCACATCGCGGAACACATCGACCGCGCCGACAATCTCGCCAGAGGCAGACTTCAGCGGTGCCGATGCATGGCTGAGCGTCATCGCCAGCCCACGCCGGCGGTCGTACAGGGACAGCTCATAGTCGGACACCGTCTCGCCCTTCAGCGCACGTACCAGCGGATGCTGGTGCCAGGCCCTGAGGCCGGCCTGCAGGCTCTGCTCATGCGTATGGACGGCCTTGACCTGCGCGACGCTGGTCAGCGGCTCATCGAGCTTCAGCATGGACTCGGCCGAGTGATTGACCAGCAACAGCTCGCCATTGCTGTCGCAGACGATCACGCCCTCATGCATGCTGTTGAGGATGAGCTCGAGGATACTGGTCTGGCGCCGCAACGCTTCCTGCACCATTACCTGCTCGGTGATGTCCGTGGCGGTACCGATCAGGCGCCTGACCTGATGGTCGATGCGAAGATACGGGGCGACACGCACCCGCATCCAGCGCCAGCTGGTATCTGCATGCAGGATGCGATGCTGGTTCTCGAAGACTTCATCGCCATGCGCATTCAGCGCGTTGCCCAGCCAGGCAGCAAATCCCGCATGATCGTCCGGATGAATGAAATGCCGCTCCAGCCTGACATGCGGCGCGATGAATGCCTCCACAGGCCAGCCAAGGACTTCGGTCACGCGATGATTGCAGTACACCAGCCGGTCGTCCTCGCAATCGTAGATGAAGATGATGTCCGGACTGGTCGCCGCGATACGCTCGAAGTCATCCTGCCCGCCGCTCGCCGGCGTTGCGCCGTCGGCACCTGCAGCGGCGCCGTTCTCCGTCGTCGTGAATCTCAATTCGATTCCTTGGTGGGATGACGCCCCCGGCCTTTCTCAGGAAAGCCATCGGAGCGGAAACCCCCAAATCGTATTCGCTTCGCCGCAGCCGGGCGAGGCATTTGCCGACACAATCGATTGACAAACATCAACACCGTTTGTGATTCCGGGAAACAGGCGGATTTCAACTTGCTGCGGAGTAAAAGCTTCTGATTTTCAGATATTTTCCAGCCCTGGCTCGGCGCAAATCCGATGCGTGACCGGCGCAAATCCTGAACCGTTGCGCGCTCAGGGTAAACTGCAAGCACATCCTCATTACCCCAAGCTCATGGATTTCCACGTCATCGACAGCCTGGTCGCCCCGGAGGGCAGGCTTGAAGTACTTTCACGGCAAGAAATCGCCAAATTGCTCGACAACAGCCACACCGGCCTGCACCAGGTCTTCCGCAGCTGCGCGCTGGCCGTGCTGAGCTCGGGAGACCATCTGGACAATGGCAAGAAGCTGATGGACACCTATCCGGACTTCGACATCCAGATCGTCCATCGCGAGCGCGGCATCAAGCTGGAACTGAAGAATGCGCCTGCCAGTGCATTCGTGGATGGCGTGATGATCCAGGGCCTGCGCGAGCACCTGTTCGCGGTGCTGCGTGACATCCTGTTCACCAGCAGCGAATTGGCGCAGCATCCGGGCGTGATCAATGATGACCCGGCAGCCATCACCGATCTGGTCTTTCATATCCTGCGCAATGCCGAGGTCATGCAGCGCACGACCTCGCCCAACCTGGTGGTCTGCTGGGGCGGTCATTCGATCTCGCGCATCGAATACGAATACACCAAGCGGGTCGGCTATCACTTTGGCCTGCGCGGCCTCGATATCTGTACCGGTTGCGGCCCGGGTGCGATGAAAGGCCCGATGAAGGGCGCCACCATCGGCCATGCGAAGCAGCGCCTGAATGGCGGCCGTTACCTCGGCTTTACCGAGCCCGGCATCATCGCGGCCGAGTCACCGAATGCAATCGTCAACAACCTGGTGATCCTGCCCGATATCGAAAAACGTCTGGAAGCCTTCGTGCGTGCCGGCCATGTGATCACGGTCTTCCCGGGCGGCGCCGGCACTGGTGAAGAAATCCTGTACCTGCTCGGTATCCTGCTGCACCCGGATAACCGTGAACTACCCTTCCCGCTGATCTTTACCGGCCCGGTCGAGGCCGAGGCCTATTTCTCGCAGATCGATGAATTCATCGGTGCGACCCTCGGCCCGGTTGCGCAGTCACTGTACGAGGTCATCATCGATGACCCGGAACAGGTCGCGCAGGCCGCCAAGCGCGGCGTCGAAGCGGTGCGCTCCTACCGCAAGCTTCACAGCGATGCGTACTACTACAACTGGCGGCTGAAGATCGACCCGGATTTCCAGCAGCCCTTCGTGCCGACCCACGCGTCGATGCGAGCACTCGATCTGTCCAAGCATCAACCGGCGCACCAGTTGGCGGCCAATCTGCGCCGCGCATTCTCCGGTGTCGTGGCCGGCAATGTGAAAGTCCAGGGCATTGCGGAGATCGAACGTCATGGACCGTTCGAGATCCACGGCGACCCGGCGATCATGGAGCAGATGGACCGCTTGCTGTCGGCCTTCGTCGAACAGGGCCGGATGAAGCTGCCGGGCACCCGCTACGAGCCCTGCTACCGCGTGATTCGCTGACAGCGTCCCGGGCGCTCTGGGCCCCAGCGTTTCAGCGTTTCAGCGTTTCAGCAGCGCCAGTTGCGCGCTGTCGAGGTGGCACCACTCCCCCTCCTGCAGGTTCAGTGATGCGAGGGTCAGGTCGCCGATCGAGATCCTCTGCAATGCAGCGCAATGATTGCCGGCTGCTGCCAGCATGCGCTTGACCTGGTGATACTTGCCCTGCTCGATCTCGATTTCCAGCAGGTGCTCGCCGGCCTGACGGCAGTGCGTGGCCTTCAGCGTCTGCGGCTCGTCATGCAGCTGCACGCCCGCCAGCAACACCTCGACCAGCGAAGGTGTCACCGGCTCTGCCGTGGTGGCCAGGTACAGCTTGGGCACATGGCGCTTCGGCGAAGACATCGCATGATTGAACGCGCCGTCATCGGTCAGTAACAGCAAGCCGGTGGTGTCATGGTCGAGCCGGCCAATCGCCTGCACATCGCGCCAGCCGAATTCTTCCGGCAGCAAACTCATCACGCCGGGATGATGGCTGGGCTTGCGAGAGCACTCAATGTCACGCGGCTTGTTGAGCGCAATGTACAGGTGCTCGCGGTAGACCCACTCCTCATCGAACAAGGTGAAGCGCAGGCCCTCGGTATCGAAGCTGGCGCGGTAGTCGGTGACCACCTGTCCTTGTATGCGGATTTCGCCGTCGGCGATCAGTTCGCGGCACCATTTGCGCGTGCCGATGCCCTGCGATTGCAGGATGCGGTCCAGAGTCATTCTTGCCATGGCGGCACTGTACCAGAGGACTCGATCGCCCGAGCACTCGATGCACAGCGCGCCATGGATTGTGGTCAGCTCATGCAGCGAACATCAGCGCGGCTCGGTCGCTCCTTCGAAGCGCTCGTCGCCCTTTTGCTTCGCGCGCTGGGTATCCGACATTTCTCCTGGTTGCAGTCCCCCGCCGGTACCGGATGCGCCCGACGCGCCGGGCATCGTCAGCCCGCCGCCTGACGGCGATTGTGTGCCGGCACCCGACGTGCCCGACGGCGAGCGCGATGTGCCGCTGTCCGATTCCGTGCCGGTCGGACCCTGCACACCCGGGGTGCTGGTCGTGCTCTCGACGCCCGAGGTGCCCGCGGCACCTGAAGTGCCGGATGTCCCACTCGTGCCTGACGTACCACCAGTCTCTGAGGCACCGGATGTTTCTCCCGCACCTGAAATGCCGGACGTGCCGCTTGTGCCTGAGGTGCCCGATGTGTCGCCTCCTTGCATCTCGCTGCTGCCTTGCGTGCCACCGGCCGAGGTCCCAGAGGACTGGGTGTCAGTGGCGCTGCGGCCGGACAAGCCGCGGGCTTTCTTCTCCACGTCGGCCGCGCGGCCGGGATCGGTACTCTCGCGTATGTCGCCCGATGGCGAGGTTTGCGCATGGGCCCAGCCTGCGGCCAGCAGCAGTGACAACAACAAGGGCGAGACGAATTGCTTCATGTGAGCCTCCGGATCTTGACGATGACCATGGAAGGCCCTGCCAGCCTTCCTCGCAGAATGTCCATTCGTCACCGTGAACGGTACGAACGGGATGCGAGTCAGACTGGGGATACAGCGTGTAGTTTCATCAAGGCCGGGTGGCCTGCTGCGGCCGCGCGTCGAGTGCGGCGGCGATATCGACATGTCCTTGAGCGCGCGCAAAGTCGGCGGCGTTCAGTCCTGCTTCGTTCTTCAGTGACAGGTCCGCGCCTTCGTCGAGCAGGTATTGCACCGCTTCCCGGCGGCCGGCGCGCGCGGCCATCATCAGGGGCGTGGTCTTGTTCGGCGACTCGGCGTCGATGTACGCATGATGGTCGAGCAGCACGCGTATCACCAGGATGCTGCCCGAGGACGCCGCATAGTGCAGTGGCGTCCAGCCAGGACGGTTGACCTCGGCACCACGCTCGAGCAAGGCCTGCACGGCGACGGCATCCGGCAGGAAGGCGGCGACCATCAGCGCGGTATCGCCATTGCGCGAGCGCGCATCGACATCGATGCCCGGCGTATCGATCAATACGCGGAACACTTTGCTTGCCCGCTCGCGCACGGCGATGATCAGCGCCGTATCGTAGCGGTCGGCTTCGAGGGTATTGACGTCGAAGCCACGCGCAATCAGCGCTCGGATGCAAATGGCATCGTCCATGCGCGCTGCACGGAACCAGTCATCCCAGGAATTGCTGCGCGCCGTGCCCAGATTCTGAAATGGCGCCAGCAGACGCTCGAGCCCCGGAAGCGCGGCGGCCGCGAACAGCGCGCGCCGTGACGGGTCCTGCAGCTTGTTCATCAGGCCGCGGCCGCCAGTCCGGGCACACCGAACAGGGTGCGGAAATTGGCGGTGGTCGCCTCGGCCAGCGTGGCCAGCGGCACGCCCTTCAGGTCCGCCAGAAATTCAGCGACATGGCGCACGAAGCCCGGCTCATTGGTCTTGCCGCGCATGGGCACCGGCGCCAGATAGGGCGAGTCAGTCTCGATCAGCATGCGATCCAGTGGCACCGCGCGCGCAACGGCCTGCAGCTCTTTTGCGCTCTTGAAGGTGACGATGCCTGAGAATGAAATATAGAAACCCATCGCCATCGATGCCTCCGCCACTTCCAGCGACTCGGTAAAGCAATGCATCACGCCGGCCACGCCGCCGTCACCGGTGCCGGCCTTTTCCTCGCGCATGATGCGCAAGGTGTCCTCGGACGCGCTGCGGGTATGGATGATCAGCGGCTTGCGGCTCTGCCGCGATGCGCGGATATGCGTGCGAAAGCGCTCGCGCTGCCATTCGAGGTCGCCGCTCAGACGGTAGTAGTCGAGGCCGGTCTCGCCGATCGCGACCACGCGCGGATGCTTCGCCAGCGCGACCAGTTCATCGACCGTGGGCTCGACGGTCTCTTCGTAATCCGGATGCACACCGACCGATGCATAGATGTTCGGATACGCATCCGCCAGCGCCAGCACTTGCGGAAATTCCGGCATCGTGACCGACACGCACAGCGCGTGCGATACCTGATTCTCTTTCATCTTGCCGAGGATCTCGGGCAGGCGACAGGCGAGCTCCGGAAAGTCGATATGGCAATGCGAGTCAATGAACATAGTGCGGGTATTTTACGTCGGCCGTGGTCACAAGGTGTGCGTCGGCTGGTCTGACGCGAGCATCGTGCCGAGCATGTCCTCGATCCGCGCGCGCAGGCGCTTGCCGGCATCGTCGTCAGGAAAGTGCACGCCGATGCCCTCGCAGCGTGCCGTTCCGGGCGGCGTGATCCATGCGACATGGCCGGCCACCGTGTAGCGCTGTTCATCATCCGGCAGGCTCAGCAGCAGGAAGACCTCGTCCCCCAGTTCGGCATCGCGCTGGCAGGGCACGAAGATGCCGCCGTGTAGCAGGAAGGGCATGTAGGCCATGTACAGTGCATCACGATCGCGGATCGCATGCGAGATCACGGCGGGCCTGGTCACTGGCTTCGGTTCGGGCTTCGGTTCGGGCTCCGCTATGGGCCCGGCGCTGGTTTGTGTCATGTCCTTCCTCCCCTGTGTCCGTGCGTGCATCCGTGCATCGATGCGCCGGAGGCTCAGGCGGACACGCGCCCGCTCAGCGGAACAGGCCGGCATAGGCCAGCAGCATGTCCTCGATGAACAGGCGTGCCGACAGCGGATGATCCGCCACCGCGCGCCTCGCACCGGCCTCCCTGAGCGCCTGCTGCAGCTGCTCTGCCGTCACGCGCGATGCGAGTGCAGCGAGCTGCTTTTGTTGATGCGGGAAGTAGCGTACACGGCCGCCCAGCTTCAGCGACACAAGGTCGTACAGCCAGCGCTGCAGCCATGCGACCAGTTGCGACAGCGGCGCCTTCTGTAGCCTGTCTGCGACGACCAGTGCCAGCGCGCGTTCCGGCTTGGCCAGCAAGGCCAGCAATTCATCGCGCTCGGCGCTGCTCTCGCCCTGCGCGGCAGCCAGCGCGGCCAATGGCGCCCCGCCCTGCTCTGCCAGCCAGCGCTGCGCATCCTTCACGCCCTCGGCCTGCAGCCAGTCCAGCGCCGATGCCGTATCAGGCGCGGCCATCGCAAACTTGCGGCAGCGCGACAGGATGGTCGGCAGCAGCCGGTCGATACGATGTGTGACCAGCAGGAACAGCGTATCGGGCGGCGGCTCTTCGAGCGTTTTCAGCAGCGCATTGGCCGATGCCGAGTTCAGCGCCTCGGCCGGGTACAGCAGCACGATGCGCAGGCCCGAGCGGTGCGTGGACACATTCATGAAGCTGGCCAGCGCACGCACCTGTTCGATGCGTATGTCCTTCGACGGCGCCTTGCCCGAAGATTTCTTGCCGCCACCGTCATCGGCACCCGCACCTGCACCCGCTTCAGCGGCCTCGTCGGCTTCCTCGGCATCGAGCGCCTCGGGACGCAGCCGCCGGAAATCCGGATGGCTGTACTGCGCGAACCAGCCGCAGGAGGCGCAGCTTCCGCAGGCTTCACCGGTGGACTGCGGCGACTCGCACAGCAGCGAGGCCGCAAATGCATGCGCGAATGCCACCTTGCCCGTGCCCTCGGGCCCGTGCAGCAGGATCGCGTGCGGCAGGCGCTCGCGCATCTGCTGCAGCTGCGTCCAGTCGCGCTGCTGCCAGGGGTACAGCGCGGTCATGTTGTCGGTATCGTTCACGGCATCATCCATCGCCGTGCTCACAGCGCGGTGAGCAGGGATGCGACCTGCTGCCAGACCTGCTCGACGCTGCGCGTCGCATCGACGACCTTCACGCGCGCCGGAAATTGCGCGGCGCGCTGCAGATACGCATCGCGCACGCCGATGAAGAAATCGTCTTTTTCCTGCTCGAACTTGTCGAGCGTGCGGCTGCGGTTCAGGCGCTCGCGCGCGACTTCCAGCGGCACATCGAACAGCAGCGTCAGGTCCGGCTGCAGGTCGGGATGCACCCAGTGCTCGAGTTGCACCAGCTTGTCCATGGCCAGCTTGCGACCGCCGCCCTGATACGCAAAGCTGGCATCGGTGAAGCGATCCGACACCACCCAGTCGCCGCGCTCCAGCGCCGGTGCGATGACCCGCGCGATGTGTTCGCGGCGCGCAGCGAACATCAGCAAGGCCTCGGTCTCCAGGTGCATGGGCTCGTGCAGCAGCAGCTCGCGCAGCTTCTCGCCCAGCGGCGTGCCGCCCGGCTCACGGGTGCTGACGACCACATGGCCTTGCTGGCGCAGCCAGTCGCAGGCGGCGTCGACATGGGTGGACTTGCCGGCGCCATCGACGCCTTCAAAGCTGATGAATTTTCCTCGGTTCATGCAATCTTCACGCAGTGCGACGTTCAGCGCCGCTGGTATTTGTTGACGGCCCGGTTATGGTCGTCGAGGTTGGTCGAGAATTCGCTGCTGCCATCGCCGCGCGCCACGAAATACAAGTCATTGCCCGGCGCCGGGTTCAGCGCGGCTTCCAGTGATGCCTTGCCGGGCAGCGAAATCGGCGTCGGCGGCAGGCCGGCGCGCATGTAGGTGTTGTACGGCGTGTCGGTCTGCAGGTCGATCTTGCGCAGGTTGCCATCGAACGCGGGGCCGACGCCGTAGATCACGGTCGGGTCGGTCTGCAACAGCATGCCGCGCCTGAGCCGGTTCACGAAGACCGACGCCACCCGCGTGCGGTCGGCCTCGCGGCCGGTTTCCTTTTCGACGATGGAGGCCATGATCAGCGCCTCGTACGGCGTCGAATAGGGCACGTCGGCACTGCGCTTGCTCCAGCTCTGCTCCAGCATCTTCAGCATGCGCTGATGCGCCTGCTGCAGCACCAGCAGGTCGCTGGCGCCACGGTCGTAGAAATAGGTGTCCGGGTAGAACAGGCCTTCCGGGTGCTGGTAGCCCGGTGCGACCTTCTGCATCAATTCATCGTCGGAGAGCTTCATGCTCTCCGGGCGCAGATGTCGATTGCGGCCCATCTCGGCGCGCATCTGCGCGAAGGTCCAGCCTTCGACAATGGTCAGCGATTCCTTGATCGTGTCCCCGCGCGACAATTTGTCGACCAGCTTCAGCGGCGTCATGCCGGCTTCGAGGCGGTAGCTGCCGGCGCGCACCGGCGGGCTGCCGAGGCCGCGCGCGAGGATCTCGAGCAGCCACGGCGACGCCGGCACGCCGGCATCGCGCACCTGGCGCATCGCGCTGCGCATGCTGCTGCCTTGTGTGATATTGAACTCGATCGCCGGCGAGCCGACGGCGATCAAGGGTTCACGCGACCAGTAAATGACGAATGCCGCGGCGGCGACCGCCAGCAAGATGCCCAGAACCAGCGCCTTTTTGATCAACCCCATCCTCGTTCCCCTGGCCGGACCTGCCTGCGCGCCGGACCGGCACGGGCTGACCGTATCGTTGGATGCCGCAGTCTGCGCGCGGCCGGCACCAAAATCCCGGCGCCTCTATAATTCCGCCGTAATGATAGTCGCCAACGCATATTTTCCCCGATTTCATGTCCGACACCGCCGTTTCATGGCCTGAATTCCTGCTGTCCCATGGCGCCACCCGGACGTCCGGCCTGCCCGGCTTGCCCGACGGCGCGTCCAGCGGCGTGGACTTCGCACAGCCCGCCGATACCAGCCGCGGATTCCTGTGCGCGCTGACCCACCTTGGCGTGATCGCCGCCAGCGGCGATGATGCGGTGCACTTCCTGCACAACCAGCTGACCAATGATGTCGAGCACCTGAGCGAGCGTGATGTGCGCCTCGCCGGCTACTGCTCGCCGAAAGGCCGGCTGCTGGCGACAATGCTGATGTGGCGCGCCGGCGATCGCATCCTGCTCGCGCTGCCGCGCGAGTTGCTGGCCTCAACGCTCAAGCGCTTGCAAATGTTCGTGCTGCGCGCGAAGGTCAAGCTGCACGACGTCAGCGACGAGATCGTGCTGATCGGTGGCGCGACCCCTGCGGCGCTCACGGGCGCACCCTGGCAACGCGATGATCGCGACGGCGGCGCCTGGCTGCGTGTTCCGGATGCGAACGATCTGCATCGCTGGCTGTGGGCCGGCCCGGTGGCGCAGGCGATGCCATTCTGGCAGCAGCAGGCCGCGCAGCTACCCCCGGCGCCTTCGGCACTGTGGCGCTGGACAGAGATCATCGCAGGGTTGCCGCAGGTAGTCGACGCGACGAAAGAACAGTTCGTGCCGCAGATGATCAATTTCGAGCTGGTCGGCGGTGTCAACTTCCGCAAGGGCTGCTATCCGGGACAAGAGATCGTCGCGCGCAGCCAATACCTTGGCAAGCTGAAGCGCCGCGCACTGCTGGCCTTCACCTCGGACACCGATGCCAGCGCCGGCAGTGAAGTGTTCTCCGACGCCGACCCCGATCAACCCTGCGGCATGATCGCCAATGCCGAGCGCGGCCCTGATGGCCGCGTTGCCTGCCTGGTCGAGCTGAAGATGGAATTGGCCCAGACCGTGGTGCGCGCGGGCTCCGCGACCGGCACACCGCTGCAGTTCGCGGCCTTGCCGTATGAACTGGCCGACCCGGCCTGAATGCGCCCGCCCGCGTGATGGATCTTTACGTTTACTACCGCGTTCGGACCGAACATGCATCGCTGCTGCGGCCGCAGGTCGAGGCGATGCAGCGTATGCTGTCGCTCGAGCACCGGATACAGGCCGCGCTGAAGCGTCGCCCCGAAGAAAAAGAAGGCCTGCAGACCTGGATGGAAACCTATCTGCATGTGCCTGAGCATTTCGCCGCCGCGCTGGCTGGTGCGGCCGCCTCACTGACGCTGATCGATGGCGAGCGCCATCTCGAAACCTTCGTGGACCTTGCCCCATGTGCCTGATCGTCTTTGCATGGAAGCTGGTGCCGAACTGCCCGCTGCTGCTGGCCGCGAACCGCGACGAGTTCTTCGAGCGGCCGACGCAGTCTGCGACCTGGTGGGAAGACCATCCGGATGTGTACGCCGGGCGTGATTTACAGGCCGGCGGTACCTGGCTGGGCATCAATCGCAGCGGGCGATTTGCAGCGCTGACCAATATCCGCAACGGCATGCCCAAGCCAGAGCCCAAGCGCTCGCGTGGCGAGCTGGTGGCCAATTTCCTGTCTGGCGACATGGATACGCTCGATTACCTGACGCAGGTACGCGATGCGGCCCATGACTACCATGGCTTCAACCTGATCTTCGGCGACGAGCACGCGCTGTACTGGATCTCGAACGGTAATGAGGTGGAGTTCAAGCCTCTGGAGGCCGGCATCTACGGATTGTCGAATGGCTCGCTCGATACGCCGTGGCCCAAGATCGTGCGCGCGAAGGCGCAATTCGCGAGCCTGCTGTGCCAGGGCGCGCCGGATGATGCGTACTTCGAAATGCTGTCCGACACGACACGCGCTGCGGATGGCCGGCTGCCGGATACCGGCGTCAGTCTTGAATGGGAACGACTGCTGTCGCCGATCTGCATCGAGTCCGATGTCTATGGCACGCGTGCATCGACGATGGTTCGCGTGCTGTCCGGCGGTCACGCCGAGTTGCATGAGCGCGTGATCAGGTAGTTCGACCATCGTCCAACCCGCGGCTTTCCCCTCTGCTCAATTCGCAACACTTTTCACGGCTTGCGGCCAACTGAATTCGGCCTCTCGCCGCTGATTACCAAAATCTCCCTGCACGTCCCATCTCGCTCAAGAATCGCGTCACTATGCGATTCCAGAGCGCGCCTGAATTGGACATCATCGCCCCGGGCCTGATTGATCAGGCGTGGAGCGAGAGCGAAGCATTCGGTGCCGCAACCTGGCTCTGGATGCATGCCGATACGCGGCGCGAACTGCCGCTGCAATGGCTGGCGTCACTGCTGCTGCCTGCGATCGAACACCGGCAATTTCTGATTGCATCCACCGAACAGCGTCCGGTCTGCTTCCTGTCCTGGGCTTGGTTCGATGAAGCGGCCGAACAGCGTTATCTCGAAGGACCGCCGCAAGCGCTTCATTCCATCGACTGGAACAGCGGTAACCGGATGTGGCTGATCGACTGGATCGCGCCCTTTGGCTACACCAGGGCGCTCGCCAGCCTGCTCTCAAAACAGCTGTTTGCGAATCGCTGGGCGCGCAGCCTCGACCACCGCGGCAATGAGCGTGGCTTCAGAATCAAGACCTTTCGCGGCTGCGCCGTCGATCCGGCGGAGGCCGGGCTGTGGTTCCGCAAGCACCCGCCTGCCCTCGCCCGTGCACTCGCCCCTTCCCTCGCTCCTGCCCACGTACTCGAGCCGCATCCCGCGTCGTCCAACCCCTTACCTGAGGGCGCAGTGACATGAACAGACTTTGCTATCGACTGGTGTTCAACCAAACACGCGGCATGCTGATGGTCGCGTCGGAGCTCGCATCGGGCCATGCACAAGGCACAGCCAGCACCGGCGGCAAGCGTCGATGGTTCCGCGCAGTGGCTCCGTTCACTGTGCCTGCGCTTGCAAGCATCGTCGCATCTTTGATGCTGCCTGCGTCTGCATCCGCCCAGATCATCGCCGACCCGACTGCGCCCGCCACGCAACAGCCCATCGTCATCACCGCCCCGAACGGTGTGCCGCTGGTGAACATCCGCACCGCGACCCCCGCCGGCGTGTCGCGGAATTCCTATAGCCAGTTTGACGTCCAGCATGAGGGTGCCATCCTCAACAACGCCACCCGCAACACCCAGACCCAACTCGGTGGCTGGGTGCTGGGCAACCCGCTGCTGGACAAGCCCGCGCGCGTGATCGTCAACGAAGTCAACAGCAACCACCCAAGCTTGCTGACAGGCCCAGTCGAAGTGGCCGGCAGTAACGCGCAAGTCGTGATCGCCAACCCTTCCGGCATTACCTGCAACGGCTGCGGCTTCATCAATGCGACCCGCAGCACCCTGACCACCGGCACGCCGCTGTATGCCGATGGCGCGCTCACAGGCTATCGGGTGACGCAAGGCACGGTCAGCATCAACGGTGACGGGATGAATGCCAGCGGCACGGCCTATGCCGACCTCATTGCCCGTGCGGTGAAGATCAATGCGGCGGTGTGGGCGAAAAACCTTGCCATCATCGCCGGCAGCAATCAGGTGGATGCCGCGACACTGGCCAGCACGCGCATCGCCGGCAGCGGCAGCAAGCCGGTTCTTTCCATCGACGTCGGTGAGCTGGGCGGCATGTACGCGGGCAAGATCTGGCTGGTCGGCAGCGAAGCCGGCGTCGGCGTGCGCCATGCCGGTTACATCGGCGGCACCGAGATACGCATCACTGCCGACGGACAGCTGGATGTCGTTGGATCCGCCTACGGCAGCAACGAACTGGCGATCAGCGCAGCGAGGATCAACAACGAAAGCACTGGTGCGCTGCAGGCGCCAATGCTGACATTGACTGCCACCGATGACCATGCGCTCACGAACCGCGGTTTGATCGATGGGCAGGAGGTCTTGCTGAAGAGCTACACCATCAAGAACCTCGGTACCGGCCGCATCTACGGGAACCATGTCGCACTGGACGCCGGCATCGTCAACAACGACGCCGAATCAGGAGCGTCACCGGTGATCGCGGCACGGCAGCGGCTGGACATCGCCGCCGAGCAGGTCAGCAACCGCGACGGCGCGCTGCTGTTCAGCGATGGCGACCTCGCGATCGGGCGTCATCTGGATGAGCAGCGTCATGCGACCGGCATCGCAAGCTCGCTGACCAACAGCGGCGCCACCATTGAGGCCAGCGGCGACATCGACCTCGCGGTACTGAATGTCGTCAACAGCAACGCCCGCTTCACCACCCGGACCAAGATCCTGCCCGAGGAAGCCATTGTCGAAGCCAGCGGCAGCGGCTCTGACAAGCGCTACCGCCTCGGTTCGGCCGATGTCCGCGTCTATGACGACGAATCGCTGCACCTGCACACACCCGAGGGCAATTACGAGCAGTGGGTGCTGTACCGCTACCAGCGCAGCGTCACGGAGTCCGTGACCGACCATTCCGAGCCCGGGCAGATCATCGCCGGCCGCGACCTCAGCTACCGGGGCGAACAACTGACCAATGACAAGAGCCGCATCATCGCTGGTGCTGACATCAAGATCGATGCCGGCAAGGTCACCAACATCGATGCGACCGGCACGAGGACGATCGTCGACCAGGGTATCGCCGCCTCTTACTGGCGCCATTTCCGCAAAGGACGCGACAGCACCGGCTATGCAGAAACCAGCTATGCGCCGCCGCCCGTTATCCAGACCATCTCGCTGGGCGTCACCGAATACCGGAAACAGGCCGGACCTGCAGCAAAAGGCGACAACAAGCCCGCTGGACTGCTGACTGAAACTCCATCAGCCAACGGGCAGTTCATCCGTACTGTCGATCTTGCGACGACCGTGCCCACAAACAGCCTGTTCAAGCCCGCGCCGCAAGCCCGCAGCTACCTGATCGAGACTGATCCCCGCTTCACCAATTACCGGCAGTGGCTCACTTCCGATTACCTGCTGGACCAGCTGTCCCATGATCCGCAAACCATCACCAAGCGTCTGGGTGACGGCTACTATGAACAGAAGCTGGTACGCGAGCAGATCGCGCAACTGACAGGCCGCCGCTTCCTGCCGGGTTACGGCAATGATGAAGCGCAGTATCAGGCGCTGATGGAGAATGCGGCTACCTATGCGCAGGCATTCCAGCTGGTACCGGGCATCGCACTGACGGCGGAACAGATGGCGGCGCTGACCAGCGATCTGGTCTGGCTGGTCGACAAGGAAATCACATTACCCAGCGGTGAGGTCACGCATGCGCTGGTGCCGCAGGTCTACCTGAGGGTGAAGCCCGGCGATCTGCAGCCCGATGGCACGCTGATCGCCGGCGAGCGCGTGCAGATGTTTCTCGCGGGCGATCTGAACAATCAGGGCCGCATCGCCGGCCATCAGCGCCTGTCTGTGAATGCAGACAACATCCGCAATCTAGGCGGTACGCTCGACGGCAACCAGATAGCGCTGAAGGCCGAGCGCGATATCGAGAACGTCGGCGGCAGCCTGCAAGCCGGACAATCCCTGTCGCTATCCGCCGCCCGTGACATCCGTATCGAGTCCACCACCCACACCGAGTCCAATGCCCAGGGCAGCCGGACGCATATTGACCGGACCGGGAGCCTCAGCGTCGCCGACAGCGATGCGCAGATCGTCGTCGCAGCAGGAAACGACCTGACGCTGAAAGGCGCAGTGATTCGTCAGGGTACCGGCGCCTCCGGATCTGAATCTGCATCCACGGGTTCGGTCACGCTGATCGCCGGTCAGGACCTGACGCTCGGTACCGTGACCGAGGCCGGCAGCGAGCGGATTGCATGGGATGGTAGCAACCATCGAACCGAATCCAGCCAGACGCAGGTCGGCAGCGCGATCGCTGCCGATGGCTCGGTCATGCTGGCTGCCGGCCGGGACCTGACAACCCGCGGCGCGCAAGTCACGGCGCGCGATGGCGACATCACCGCGCTGGCCGGACGCGATGTTCGTCTGGGCACCTCGGAAAGCCAGACCAGCGTCGATGAATCGCACCGGCACACCAGCCGCGGCCTGCTGTCCAGCCGCACCATCACCACGCGCGACACGCTGGAGCGTACGACCCAGCAAGGCACACTGTTGTCCGGCAATGCGGTGAACGTGCACGCAGGCCAGGATGTGCAGGTTGTGGGCAGCCAGGTTGTTGGCAGCACTGGAACGACGATATCTGCCGAGCGCAACGTCGACATCGCCGCGTCGACCGACACCTTGCACGAGACGCATGCGATACAGGACAAGAAATCCGGCCTGATGGGCTCGGGCGGCTTTGGCGTCACCATCGGTACGCGAAAGCTCAGCTCCAACACCGATATCCGTTCAAGCACGCCATCAGCATCCACGATAGGCGCCACCGACGGCCATGTCAGCATCAGCGCCGGCCATACCGTCACCCAGACCGGCAGCCAGCTGCTTGCCCCGAAAGGCGACGTCACGATCGCTGCGAGGAAGGTCGACATCCGCGAGGCCCGCGCAACCGAGACCACGATCAGCGACGTCGAATTCAAGCAGAGCGGGCTGACCGTCGCCGTCTCGAACCCGGTGGTGTCGGCAGTACAGACAGCGCAGCAAATGAGCAAGGCCGCGTCCAACACCAAAGACGGGCGGATGAAGGCGCTCGCCGCAGCCAATACCGCGATGGCCACGGCCAATGCCGTCGCAGCGGTCAATGCCGGACAGGCAACGACCATCAACGGCAAGGACAACCAGATCGCGACCGGCAAGGATGCGAACGGCAACACCACGTCGCGCGACGCCAATGCCGCTGACCAGTTCGGTGGCATCCAGGTCGCGATCAGCGTCGGCACCTCGAAAAGCAGCAGCCACACCGTCACCACCCGCGACGAGGCAGCACCATCGACCGTCGCTGCCGGTGGCAACGTGCAGATTTCCGCCAAAGGGGATGCGACAAGCAGCGACGTGACCCTGCGCGGCAGTCAGGTACATGCGGACAAGCGCGTGAGCATCACCGCCGACCATCAGGTCCAGCTGCACGCGGCCGACAATACCAGCACGCTCAGGAGCGAGAACAGCAGCTCGAATGCCAGCCTGGGCGTCGTGCTCAGCACGCAGGGCGGCATGGGCATCAATGTCGCCGGCAGCCGTGGCAGAGGCAGCGCGAACGGTAGCGATATCTCCCGGGCCCATGCCCGGGTATCTGCCGGCGAAGCGGCCAGTGTCGCAACCACAGGCGATCTGAGCTTGACCGGCGCCACCATTGAAGCACCGCAAGTCACCGCAGACGTCGGTGGCAAGCTGGTCATCAACAGCCTGCAGGACATCAGCACCTACCAGTCCGAGCAAAAGCAGATCGGCGGCAGCCTGACGATAGGCAGCGCACCCAGCGCCAACCTGAACTTCGCCAACGACAGCGTCGGCAGCAGTTACCGCAGCGTGAATCGTCAATCCGGCATACGCGCCGGAGACGCCGGATTCAAGGTCCGAGTCGCCGGTGACACGCAGCTTGACGGCGGCGGCATTACCAGCACACAGGCAGCGGTCGATGCTGGCGTCAACCAGTTCTCCATCAGCGGCAAGCTGACCACGACGGACATCGAGAACCGTGCCCTGTATGACGCAAAGGCAGCGAGCATCAGCCTGGGAACCGGCTTTAGCCCACAAGGCAAGTTCGCGCCGCTGGGTACCGGCGCTGGTCTCGGCAAGGATGGCGACAGCGTCAGCAGCGCGACCCGGTCAGGCATCAGCGACCTTGCTGGCGACAAGGCCATGCGCACCGGGGACAAGGAATCCGGCAT
>JACCDH011233026.1_pt1 | contig 19974 bp, 23 predicted proteins | sample 7442481 | NCBI WGS metagenome assembly JACCDH01 (sample SAMN15323433, study PRJNA562643) | freshwater metagenome | isolation source: river surface water | place: USA:Blue River Watershed | collected 2017-08-15 | reverse complement strand
GGGACGGGCGGATCATGCAGGTCACCCAGATTGCTTTGGCGGATGCGATCGCAGGCGCGGCCGGCCTGGCAATGGGTGAAGGGGCCGAGGGAATTCCCGCCTGCATCGTACGCGGTGTAACCACGTCGGGCGAGGCGCAGACCAGCCGCGCGATCGTGCGGCCCGAAGCCGAGGACCTGTTCCGGTGAGTGCGCGCTATACAGTGCTTACCGGAGGCGTTGGCGGAGCGAAGCTGGTGGACGGACTCTATCGGGTCCTGCCGCCGCACAGCCTGACCGCGATCGTCAATACCGGCGATGATTTTCGCCATTTCGGTCTGCCGATATCGCCCGATATAGATACGCTGCTCTACACGCTTTCGGGCAGGTCCAACCAGACGCTGGGCTGGGGCCGGGAGGGCGAGACGTGGAATTTCATGGCCGCGCTCCGATCGCTGGATGGCGAAGACTGGTTCAATCTGGGCGATGGCGACCTTGCATTGCACGTGTTGCGCGGTTCGGCGCTGGCTGCCGGCACACCGTTGTCCGCAATCATCGCGCGCTTCGCGAAGGCTTGGGATCTGCAGCTTTCGATCTTGCCGATGAGCGATGATTCGGTGGCGACATGGGTCAAGACCGATGAAGGTCTTCTGCCATTCCAGCGCTATTTCGTTGAGCGCCAGTGCGCCCCGAAAGTGGCTGGCGTAGCTTTCGAGGGCGCGGAGTCGGCAACCCCGGCACCGGGGGTCATAGCAGCGATCATGAAGAGCGAGGCGGTCTTCGTGGCGCCATCCAACCCCTGGCTCAGTGTCGATCCGATGCTGGCCATTCCTGCGATCCGGGCGGCGCTGCGGACGACGAAAGCCCCGGTGATCGCCGTTTCCCCGCTGATCGAAGGCAAGGCGGTTAAGGGGCCTACCGCCAAGCTGATGGCAGAATTGGGGCTGGAGGCTACCAACACCAGCATCGCTGCCCACTATGATGGCTGGCTTGATGGGTTGATCGTCCACGGGGCCGACGATGCGCCGAATGGTCTGGCAATCGCTCGCACCGATACCTTGATGCGATCACCGGATGACCGTAAACGTGTGGCCAACGCTGCACTGACGCTGGCGGTAGCGTGCGCGACGTGAACGAATGGCGCGTTGTCGTGCCGATCAAACAGGGCCGCGACGGAAAATCCAGGTTGAGCGCCATGCTCGACGCCCAAGCCCGCTCGAACCTGACCGAACGGATGGTCGTGCATGTGCTGGAAGTATTGCAGGGCTGCTTTGACTGCGCGCAGATCACGATCCTCTCACCTTGTTGCCCCGCAGGCTGGGAGGGTGGCTGGAGCCGCGATGAAGGGCGCGGCTTGAACCAGGAACTCGCCTCGTGGCGGGCAGCACAGGCCAATGCGCCGATCCTCGTCGTCCATGCGGATCTACCCTTGCTGACACCCGACGATGTGCGGGCATTGCTCGAAGCGGCAGATCAAGGCGCGGCATTGGCAACGGACCGCGCCGGGCAAGGCACCAACGCTCTGGCTATTGCCGATGGCCGGCCGCTGGCCCTGCGCTTTGGCGCAAACAGCCGGGCCCGTCACTGCGTCCAATACCCCGATATGGCCGTCATTCAGCGCGAAGGGCTGATGGCAGATCTGGATACGCCGGGCGATGCGCAGTTTGTCCGTGATCGCGGTTTCACCGTTTGAACTGCCTGCCCTTGGGAAGGTTCGAGACCTGGTTTCGTCTACCACATTGAAACGATCCATGTGTTGGTGAGGACAGGCAATGAAGCTCAATATCGGTGTGCCAAACAGCATGAAGGTCGCCGCCATGGTCCAACCGTGGGAAGGCAAGGTGGACGGCGCTGGCGTTGGGCGGCTGATGGCTGCCGCAGACAGGCTTGGCTTTAACAAGTGCATGTTGGGGGAGCATTTCATCATCCCCAAGGAGCATATTGCGCTGTCTGGCGATTGGTATTTTCACACGGTCGTTGCGCTGGGTTATATCGGCGGACAGACCAGAAACCTCCGATTGTCGTCGTCCGTCTCGATCCTGCCTTTGCAGAATCCGATCGTGCAGGCGAAGGGTTGGTCGACGCTCGACTGGCTGACTGGTGGTCGCGCCGAAGCCCTGTTCGGCGTGGGCTGGCTCAAGGAAGAGTTCGACATGCTGGGCGTCCCCTTCGGCAAGCGGGGACGCATGGCGGATGAATATGTTGCTGCGATGATCGAGCTCTGGACCAAGGAAGATCCCGAATTCGAAGGCGAATTCGTCAACTTCAGGAATTGCGGCTTTGGTCCCAAGCCGATCCAGAAGCCAGGCGTTCCCATCTGGTTCGGCGGCGATGCGGAAGCGGTGCAGAAGCGGGTAGCGAAGTTCGGCAATGGCTGGTCGCCTTTCCGAACGCCGCCCGAAACCTTTCCTGCTTGCATCGACTTCATCAAGTCGCAGCCCGAATATGATGGCCGCCAACTCGACTTCTTCTTCGCGCTGGAAATGCTGAATGTCGGTGCGCACCATGAAATTCTGGACGATCCGCGCGCACCCGGCACTCAAAACAAGCAGAAGATTCTCGATCAGATCGGCTGGCTCAAGGAGCTTGGAATCACGGAAACCATCGTGCCGCTGCCGCCGGGGATTGCCGACGAGCAAGCCTGGCTTGATCGTCAGCAATGGGTTTCCGAAGAGATAATGCCGGTGATTTGAAGGTCGTCCGAAGCGAACGAACCGCGGTAGCTCCGCGGTTCGAAGCACCTTTGTCGCTAACCTTTCGCCATCATGTCCATCATATCGGCATAATGGGGCTGATGGTGGCAAATGCCGCCATCGACCGAGATGATCTGGCCGGTGACGAACGAGCCCAGATCGGATGCCAGCCACAGCACCGCGCCGGCTATATCATCGGCCACACTTTCCCGCGGCAGTAGCACGTGGCGCTGGATCATAGCCAGTTGCGTATCCGTCATCTGCGCGCGCGCAACCGGACTGAGCACCAGGCCCGGTAAAATGGCGTTGCAGCGGATATTCGCTCGCCCGAACTGCGCGGCCGTATTGCGGGTCAGTGCGTTCACGGCAGCCTTCGACGCGCTGTACGCGGGGTTCAGTATGTCACCCAACAGCGACACGCCCGAACTGGTGTTTACGATCGAACCACCCCCGCCGGCCATCATGTGCGGGGCGACATGCTTGATCATCAGCATGGTCCCGCGTGCGTTGATGTCGAACGCGGCATCCCACACTTCGGCCTCCATCGCTGTCAGCGCCCCGTCGCGGGTCATCTGAGCGGCGCCCGTGTTGGCGGCGTTGTTGTGGAGCACATCGATCCGGCCGAAGCGCTCCATCACCGCTGATACCAGCGCTGCGATGCTGGCTTCATCGCCCAGATCGACGGCGTGGGCAAAGGCCGTGCCGCCACTGGCCGCGATTTCCCCCGCGACGCGTTCGGCACCCTCGATGTTGATGTCGGCCACCACCACTTTGGCACCTTGCGCGGCGAGCATCCTGGCGCAGGCCTCCCCGATGTTAGCGCCGGCTCCCGTGACGATCGCGACTTTGTCTTGCACCAAACCCATTGTCATTCTCCCAAAAGTCCCCAGGTTCCATAGTCTTCGGCCGCCACGAAAAAGCGCTCGTTCATCGGAATCCCGTTCTGGCCCCACTCATCCAGATTGGCGACCCAGGCCTGAAGGCCGTACATCACGAACAGGCGGGTCTGCTCCCATGCCTCGTCGAAGTCCGGCACGCCCGCGACGCCCGTGGCGTTCAGATACTCCAGATACTTTCTCACCATATCCTTGTGATACTTGCGACGTTCTTCGATGCTCAATGCGCCAATGACGAAATAGGTGAGGTCGCGCCACGGACGCGCGCGGCGGACAAGCTGCCAGTCAAGCCACAGCCGTTCGCCGCTGGGCAGGATATAGGTGTTGCCCTGGTGGCAATCGCCCAGCGCGATGCAATAGGGCGCCTTGTAGGCGCGCTCGATCTCGCCCAGCCGGTCGAAGGCACGTTCGACCTTGCGCGGATCGTCGAGATAGTGCTTCGGCGCAATCCCGCGAAAGCCGGGCTCCTTCAGATTGAGCTCGATCCACTGCCACATGATGCGGACCTGATCGCTGTCAACCGGCGTATCCATTTGTGTCTGGAGCCAGGGGGCGTTGGCAGGGCTGATCTTGTCGCTGTCCCACAGGCTCGCATGGAGCTTGGCCAGTCCATCGAGATTCTCCATGATCATGTCCACGCCGTTGTTCTGCGTGCTGTGCCCGAACTTGCCGCCGCGCTGGACCAGATCTTCAAGGATCACGATGCCGTGAGCGCTGCCGTCGTCGTCCCAGTCGGCGTAGTAGCACTTGGCGGTGGGCACCTTCATCTCATGAACCATGAAATGATAGAAGCGAGCCTCCAGCGCATGAATATCGACATTGTCGAACGCGCCTGACCAATTGGCTTTCATGCACAGATTGGCGGGAAGCCCGGCAGCCCGTCCGGCGTCGTTCCAATCGACCTTGATCCGCCATTTGGTGGTGTGGCTGTTGAGCAATTCCACCGTTTCCATGTTGCTCGCTACAACACCGGGATACTTGTAGCTCATCATCCGGCTGAGCCAAGCCGCATCGATGTTTTCCATCGAAGTCGGGATGTGGTCAGTGCGCGCGGGGTAGGGGCGGGGGACGCAATTGGGGTCAACCACCGGGTTGTGATATTGGGCTGGGGCTTGCGGATCCATGGTCAACTCCTGGGTTCGTTCGACATTTTGATCTGACGGCTGGCGAGCAGCAGGAAGCAGGCACCGGCGAGGCAGAACAGCATGGCAGCTCCGATGCCCCAGGCCACGCCATCCTTGCCGCCGACAATGTCGCTCACTTTCCCGATCAGCCAGGCGCCAAGGCCGACGCCGATCAGATTGGCGCTCATCTGAACTGCTGAGACTGCCAGCCCGCGCAACTGCGGGCCAGCCAGGGTGACGATAACGGCATAGACAGGGCCATTGTACGATGCGCTGAGCAAGCCCGCGACCATCAGGAAGCCAACGGCAAGCATGGCGCTGCTGGCACTCACGGCGAGCAGGCCCGCGATGGCTGTCAGCAGCGGGATGGCCGAAGCCAGCAGCGTGGTGTGCGCTGCGTCAAAGCCGCCGCGCCGGGCGTTAATGCGGTCCGCTCCCCAACCTGCGGCAAGCCCGCCGATCGATCCCAGGATACCATAGGCAATCGCGACGATCAGCCCCGCCTTGGGCAGCGAAAAGGCATGGCTGTCGACCAGAAACGAAGCCAGCCAGGTACTCATCCCGTAAATCCCGGTGGCAATGCAGGTTATCGCGGCGATGGCATAAGCAATGCCGGGTCGAGCAAGAAGCAGGCGAATGCGTGCCAGGACGGGCAATTCGTCATGCACGACCCTTGCATCCTGCTGTCCACGCTTGGGTTCACGGACGGTGAGGTACAGCAAGGGCGCCAGCAACAGCCCTGGAACGCCGGCCGCCGCGAAGGCCCAGCGCCAGCCATGCTCGGCCACGATCCAGCCGCCGATAAAGAAGGCGAGAGCAAAGCCGATCCCTGAGCTTAGATACCAAATGCCAATCGCGGTGGCGCGTTTGTCCGTGCCGAAATAGTCCGACAGCAAGGACATGCCGGTGGGCGAACCGCCCGCTTCCGCCACGCCCACAACAGCGCGGCCGGTCAGCATCGACCAGAAACCGGTGGCAACGCCGCACATGGCGGTGGCACCGCTCCACGCCGCCAAGGCGACGGACATCAACGTCTTGCGGCTATAGCGATCCACCGCAAAGCCGAACGGGACGGCGGCAAGCGCGAAGGGGATCCCGTAAGCTACGCCCGCAAGTAGGCCGAGCTGCGACCCAGTCAACTGAAACTCCTGGCCCAGCGGCTTGAGGACCAAGCCGATGATCGCTCGGTCAATCCCGTGGCAAGTCTGTGCGATCGTCAGGATGGCGAGCACATACCAGCGATAACCTGTTCCAGTTGCGCTGGACGTCACGCCATTTTTCTCCCGTCGCTTTTTCGTTCCTGAGCATTGCAGAGGACCGGACGGCGCAACCTGTCCAAGGAGAGGCGCGGGGGCAGGCAAGCTGCACGACAATCATGCATGAGGAGCGAGGTGCGCGATGAATAAGCCCGAAACCAACAAGGATATTGTTCGTCGTTTTTTGGGTGCCGTCGAGTCCGGCGACCTCGCTGTGATCGAAGCCCTGCAGGCGCCAGATTGCACATGGTGGGTGATCGGCGGCGGCGAGATGTCGCGCCAGGCCTATACCGACGCCGTCAAGGGCATGCTGCTGACCGCCAGCCCGCGCTCGGTGAAGATCATCGGCATGATCGCGGAAGGCGACACTGTCGCAGCCGAGGTCCGGTCCGAAATGCACTTCGGAGACCGCGTGTACGCGAATGAGTACCACGACCTGTTCAAGCTGCGGGATGGGCAGATCGTCCACGGCCGCGAATATTTTGACACCGGTAAAGTTGCGGCCTTTTTCGGCGCGATGGAGAGCTGAACGATGAATCCCGAACAGATTGCGCGCGATTTTCTGGCCCTGTTTCATACCAAGAAACTGGATGTGGCGGCGCTTCGCTCAATGCTGGCGGATGACGCGCATTACCAGCCGATCGTGCCGATCGCCCCTGTCCGCCACGGGGCCGACGCGATCTGCGGGGAACTGGAACGCCAGTACCAGCTCTATGATGAATGCGCTTGCGACATTCTAGGCATCGCGGTCAGCGGCAACACGGTGTTCACCGAGCGCGTCGATACCTGTCGCCAGCTTGCCACTGGTCAAAAAACGACCACCAACGTCGTTGGCGTGTTCGATCTCGACGCGGCAGGCAAGGTCGTGTGGTGGCGAGAATATTGGGATGCGCTGGATTGCGCCGGCCAACTTGGCATCGATGACAAGGCGATGCGCGCCATCATGTGCGGGTAAGGGGAATGACCATGGACTACGACGTCGTCATAATGGGATCCGGCGCCGCCGGACTGACGGCCGCGCTGGTAGCCGCCAAGGCGGGCAACAGGGTTGCCGTGCTTGAAAAGGCGGCGCAGTTCGGCGGGACGACCGCGATCTCCGGTGGCGGAATCTGGGTTCCGGGCAGCCCCCAGGCCAAGGCTGCGGGGGTCGACGACAGCGTCGAGATCGCCCGCGACTATGTGCTTGGCGTGGTCGGCAACCGGGCCGAGCGCAAGCTCATCGAGGCCTATCTGGACAACGGCCCCGAAATGGTCAGCTGGCTGGCGCAGAACAGCCATGTCGACTTCATGCTATCGCCGCCGTCGAGCGACTGGTATCCCGAAGTGGCCGGCGCAGTCGATTTCGGTCGGCTGCTGTCGCCAACCGAGTATGACGGCAAGAAGCTCGGCAAGAATTTCGTCCGGCTGCAAGCGCCCCGCCATGAATTCAATGCGCCTGGCGGGATGATGATCGATCTGTTCGACCTTGAATACATTGCCAAGCTGCCGTCGCCCGGTGCGCTGTGGTACATGGCCAAGATCGCGATCCGCTTCGCGCGTGACAAGCGGAAGCTTGGCCGCGGCTCCCGCCTGACGATGGGTAATGCGCTGATTGGCAGGTTGCTGCATTCGGCGCTCGATTCAGGGATCGACCTGTTTGAAGCCACCCCGGTTGAGGGGCTTGTCACCAGCGATGGAAAGGTGACCGGGGTGCGGGCGACCGTGAACGGCGTCTCGACCGAAATCGGCGCGGCCAAGGGCGTCGTGCTCGCCTCCGGCGGGTTCTCCGCCAATGCGGAAATGCGCAAGGCCTACATTCCTTATGCCGATCAGCATGTTTCCATTCTGCCCTATGACAACACCGGGGACGGTATTGCGGCGGCGACGGCTTCGGGCGCGGCGATGGGCGCCGAAAACCATGTCAACGCCGTCTGGGCGGTAGTCTCCAAACGCACGCGCAACGATGGCTATGTCGAACGCTATGCCCACCTCATCGACATGTCGAAACCCGGCTGCATCGCGGTCAACAAGGCCGGACAACGGTTCGGCAACGAAGCGAGCGTGCATTTTGTGGAAATGATGCACGCCGCAGGCGCGGTGCCCGCGCGCATCATCGCAAACGCCAAATTCGTGAAGAAATATGGCATGGGACTTGTCCTCCCCGGCGGGGGCAAGATCAAGGAGATGGTCGCTTGCGGCTATCTCAAGACCGGGGCGACACTTGCGGAGCTGGCAGCCCAGATCGGCGTGGATGCCGGCGGACTGGAAGCGACCGCCGCAAAGGTCAACGCCGATGCTGCAACGGGCAAGGACACGCAGTTCGGCAAAGGCGATACCCAGATCGATATTGAAATCGGTGATCCCAAGCACAAACCCAACGCCTGTTTCGGGCCCCTGGGCGATGGGCCCTATTATGCGGTGGAAATCTTTCCCGGCGATGGCTCGACCACGGTAGGCGTCAGGATCGACGACCAGTGCCGGGTGATCGGACAGGACGGGCAGCCGATTGCCGGTCTATGGGCGGCAGGGCTCGATGCCAATTCCATCTGGCAGGGCAAATCGCCCGCCCATGGCTGCAACGTCGGCCCGGCAATGGTGACCGGGTATATTGCGGGAAAGAGTGTGGCTGGAGTCTAGGGGCCAGCCTGCCGCCGCTTCGCCTCGGCCACCATCGCGTAAAGCCCGTTGTTGTATGTGGTGAGCTGCTCCATCGTCAGGTTGCGATATGGGGTCATCGGGCAGAGCGAGTCCACCACGTCCCAGAACGGCTCGATCTTTTCGAGCACTTCGTCGACTGGCCCGCATTTGACAAAGGCCTCGACCATTTCATCGCTGACCTTGTCGATCACGCCGGATGGGTCGCCATGGTCGCCCGCGGCCAATTGGCAATCGCGAGCCATGTCGCCAAACCCGATCGCGTCGAAGAAGGGCTCATATTCCTTGTAGCCCGCATAGCCAGCCACCGTCGCGCGGCTATCATCAATTGCCTGTTGCTTGTCATCATTGATGGCAATCCACGGCCAGGCGTTGACTTCGACGTCAGTCCGTTTGCGACCAAACCGCGCGAGTTCGGCTTCGATGAACCGCTTCTTCTGAACGGTGTAATCGACGGTCCACAACGCGTGAACCATCAGGCCATCGGAAATTTCCAACGCGAGGCTAGTCAGCTTGTCCTTGAGCGCGGCAATCCAGATCGGGATTTCTTCGCGAACGGGCGGCGCGGTCAGCATCATCTCGGTCCATTCGGCGTTGAAATATTCGCCGTGGATCGGCTCCATGCCCTTGTGCGCATTGGCGTTCACATAGCGAACGACCTTCACCACCTCGCGCAAATGGCTGAGCAGCTTGCGCTTGGGTTCGCCGTAAATGCCGACAATGGCGCTGTGCAACGAAGTACCCAGGCCCAGCACGAAGCGGCCCTGGCTGATCGTATCGAGTTCCATCGCGGCAAAGGCGGTTTCAACCGGGCTGCGCGTGCCAGCAACCGCAATTCCGGTCGAGACCTTGAGGGTATCGGTCATCGCGGCGACGGCGGCCATCGGAACGAACGGCGGGCCATAGATCTGCAGCGAGAAGCAGCCTTCGAAGCCGACGGCTTCCATCTGCTTGGCGATGCCGCCCATCACCGGTGCGGGCAAGATGGGCATCACGCCCCACCAGCGGCGTTCACCGCCCGTTGCGTTGGTCAGTCTGGTCATTTGCCGTCGTATCCTATGAGTTCACTGCAATCTGCGCTGACATTATCGCGGTAGGCAAAGTCGCCGCGCGCCTGTCTTTCGGCCAATGCGAGCATGAGAACGCGGTATTTCTGCCCGGCTTCGTCAAGCGGGGAATGCAGATCCTTGCGCCTTTCCGGCATCATGTACCGCGGACTTTGCGGGCTCGTCATGTAGCTGTCCTGGCGCGAGACCTTGTAGCTCGCCTTGGGCATGATGTAGCGAAACAGGTTGCTCTTCTTCACGTTGGACGTGTTCATGGCATAGTCCAGTCGCGTCCGGTCCCGCGTTTCGGGAACGCAGGGGTGGAAAAGCTGGACATTGTCTCCCGGTGAAAACCGACCGTACGCAATCGCGGCGTGGCTGCGTAGATAGATGCGGATAACCTGGCGCACTTGCTGAACGTCGGCCCTGACACCGCCAAACAGCTTCATCACCGGGGCGACGGATTTGTTTGTGCAGCTGCGAACCATGGTGATAGTTTCACTGTCGTGGAAGACTTCGACCACTTCCTTGTCCATCTTCTCGTCGCCGACCACATCGGCGTGTAGGAAGTCGGCGTGAGTCAGATCGATCAGGTTTTCAAGGCTCAGCGGTGCGCAGCAATCGAACCGCACGGTTCCCAGCATGTGCTTGGGCAAATTGCCGTCGGCGGGAAGATAGGGAATGCTCGGCAGATGTTCGGGCGAGGCATTCTCGGGGTTCCCATACCAGCCCCACACATAGCCATAGTGTTCGAGCACCGGATAGCGACCCGCCGCATCGCTGAATTCGCTCTTGCCATTCCGCTCGGCATCGTTGGGGTGGAATTCGCTGGCCACCGCCACGCCGCCTTCGCGCCACAGATAGAATGGCTGAGAATAGACCGAGCGGCGCACCGGCTTGGCTTCAACCGCAAAGCTGTGCGCGAGCGGGAACCAGGCGTCCTTCAGCGCAATGTCATGCGGCACCCAGCTGTTGACGGCCCTTTGATAATTCGCCGGCCGCATGGCTTCGGCCAGGGGATCGTCGGTTCGGGTGATCTCGTCCGTATCGCTCATGGGTGTTCTCCTCAGGCTGACCGGGATTCTGCAGCGGTGCGCCGTTTGATCAAATCCTGTCGCAGCGCTTCTGCATGCACGGAAACGGAAGGCCTCAGCACGCGCAAGGCCGCGGCATCAACGGCAGGCAAGATTGCAAAGGGGGTGCCGGCACCGATGAATTTGGCCATCAGGCCAGGTCGTTTCGGGGCCAGTCCGGCGCGCCAACGCACCTGCGTCACGCCCCGTCCTGCTGGGACTGGCGCCAGGACAACGCGCAGCAATTCATTGAAATCTGCATCGCGCAAGACAAGCTCGCTTTCACCGGTTTCGGGCTCGGTCGAGATGCGGAGCGAGGCGGGGAATTCGGGGACGAAGGGTGCAGGCCAACGCGGCCCGGCCCATTGGCAATTGCGCTCCATCGTCAACTTGCCGTTCACTTCCATCAGCTCCGTTGCCAGATAGGGCGTGAAGCGAACTCCCCGGATCGACAGCACCAGCGATGGATCATCGTAAAGCGCATTCAGGAACTGGCTGTGGGGAAGCGAAAGTTCGGCAGTTCCGGATAGCGGCAGGGTTTCTCCGGCGCGGTCAGGCGGGATCGCGCCTGCCTCGCCGGATATGCGGACAAAGCCAGCATCCTCGGTCGCTGCAAAGGTCCGCGCGCGGTAGAGCGGCGGAAACTTGGTGGTGCCCTTCAGATTGGGAATATCCTTCAGCTGCCCGCTCTCGCCATCGAACGTCCAGCCGTGATAGCCGCACTGGATCATGCCGTTACCCAAAATGCACCCCAGCGAGAGCGGGGCGCGGCGATGCGGACAGCGATCCTCTAGTGCCCGGACCACACCACAGGCATCGCGCCACAGCACGATGGGCTGATCGCCAAGATCGACATTGAGCGGCTTGGCGTTGGTCACCTCTTCGGATCGGGCAACGGCCCACCAAAGGAAGTGAGGCTGGGGGTTGGACTTATCCATAGAACAGTTCCGCGATGCGTTGACGGTAATGCGCCGCCTTGTCCGATCCGATCCCGAACTGCGGGACAACCGGGGTAATCGAATCCGCTATCGCGGCCCGCTCGGCCACTTGCGCCAGAACATCGTCGGCGCTGCCGAGGACAGTGATGGCGCAGACCATCTCGTCGGGGCAAGCCCTTGCCATCGCGTCATAATCCTGCACTGCAAAAGCGGCCTGTATCGCTTCGGCTTCCTTCCCGAAACCTATCGCATCGAAGTAGCGCAGATATTGCGGCGACTGAGTATAGAACGCAATATTGGCGCGCGCATCGGCAATCGCTTCGGAGCGATCGTTGTTGATGACGGTGAAGATCATCAGATTCACATCCACTGCACTGCGCTGGCGACCCGCTTTGTCGAGCCCAGCCTGCAAATGCGCGCCGACCCGATCCTTAAGCCAGCCGGTTGTCCAGAGGGGATGGCCCAGCAGTCCGTCCGCAATTGCGCCGGCCTGTTCGCAAGCCTTTTCAAACACGGCCGGCAGATAGACCGGAATGGCTGAACGGCGGGCCGGCCGCACCAGGCGGAAGTGGGAAAGGTCAAGCGTGTGATATTCGCCTTCCAATCGCCCAAGCTTGCCTGTGTGTCCCTCTTCAATCACAGCGCGAACCTGCGAGACCACTTCACGCATGTGCTTGAGCGGTTTGCCGTATGCCATGCCGAAGCTGCCCTCGATCTGGCTTTCTGCGCTGGAGCCAAGTCCCAGAACCGCACGACCATCGCTGATATGATCGAGATCGATAGCGGAACAGGCTGTTTCAAGCGGACTGCGCGTGAAAGCCAGCGCAATGCCGGTGCCGAGCTTGATCCGCTTGGTGACGGCCGCTGCAGCCGCCAGTGTAGTGAAGGGTGCGCCGAAGATCTGCGGAGCCCAGACGCCTTCCACCCCCGCCGCTTCCCAGCCCTGCACCAGGGGCACAAGCTCGCTTGCGGGCAGCACGGGCAGTTCTGCCCAGACAGGTATTCTCGCTGCCAAGTTCAAAAACCCTTCGCGGTATCGAAATAGTCGCGCCATGCGATGATCTTTGGCCCGTCCATTTCAAACACGCCCATCAGTTTGATCGAAACGATCTGCTTGCCGGCCTTGTCAAAGAAATTGTCGGTGCGTTCGGTGAGCACGACATTGCCATTCGCCGCCGCGTGATGGACGATCACCTCTGCAGTTTCGATCGGGTACATCTGCGCAAAACCGTCCATGAATGCCTTGGCCTCGACAAATCCAGTCGTTCTGGACATGCCGACATTTTCCCAGACGGTCTGGTCGGTGAAGCGCTGTTCCATCGATGCCAGCATTGCCGCCAGCGAGGGCTTCCATTCCTCGAAAAAGCCCAGAACTTCGTTCAGCGCTTCGCCCATGCTCAGTCTTCCTTGGCAATGGTGGCAATCATGCCGGCCAGTTCGGCGGTGATGGGCACCTGACAGGACAGGCGGCTGTTTGCGTTACGATGTTCCGAGCTATCCAGCAGATCATCTTCATCGGCACTCATCGCGGGCAGTTTGGGCAGCGAGGCATCGTCGATATGGACGTGGCATGTCGCACAGGAATTGCAGCCGCCGCACAGGGCAAGCAGCTCATCAAAGCCTGCGTCGCGGATGACTTCCATCAGAGACACGCCTTCCTTCGCTTCGACAGCGGTTGCGGTGCCGTCACGGGTGATGACGTTGATTGTGGGCATGCTCTTTAAACTCCTGTTGTGGGTTAACGGACTTCGCGCTCGACCGGAAACCGATCGAAATAAAACTGAAAGTCCTGACGTATTTCTTCCGCTGTAATGTCAAAATCGCGCTCAAGGTTGAAAACAACCCGCCCTTTCACGCCAGGATCATTGTCGGCATGGTATTTGTGAAGCGTTGCCAGCGTTTCGGAATCGAGTGGAATTCCTGCTTTTCGATATATTTCCCCCAATACGGCATCGGGGTCTTTGATCCACTGGTGGAAATAGACGTCGACTGTCTGTTCTGGCGGGAGACAATCATGATCCCTGACGCAGCGTGTGAGCAAGGTTTTGTAACGATCGATCCAATAGCCCTTGGGCTCTTCCGGATCGATTCTGGTCCGCAGGATCCGTGCGGCATAGAGCCACATCGACAGGGTCGAGCGGATTGAGCCGACCGGATCGCGGTGCGTGATGACATAGGTCGCGTCCGGAAAGGTTCGTTGCAGGACGGGAAGCTGTTCCATGTGCTGCGGGCACTTGATGACCCAGCGGTTCGGCCCCTTGAGGAAGGTGAGAACCTGCAGCCCCTTTTTCAGATAGGCGTAGGTGCCGGACTGATCATGGCTGAGGTAATAGTCCCGCCACCTGGGGACCAGGGCCATCCACTCGAGCAAGTAGGATGAGAAATCGAGCGCCTGAAGCTCGATATCCTCGCTGATATGATCGGGCGAGAATTCGTGCATGTATTTGAACAGCTGCATCATCGCATCCTGCTGCTGCCAGCCAGCCTCGGCCTTGGTCCAGCGCGGGTTGGGGTCGTCAGCAGTCGGCGCATCAGCTTCGGTCGGCACGGGCGCGATCGCCTCCCACCAGGGTAGCGAACGCAGGCGGGTGTCGGCCGAAAGCAGACCGAGCAGGTGGGTCGTGCCTGAGCGTGGCGGCCCGGCAACGATGATCGGGCGGTCGATCCGGATGTCCAGAATTTCCGGGTGACGCTTGCAGATGTCTTCGATCCGCAGCCGGTCGGCCGCATAGCGCACGAACATGGTCCACAGACCGGCGTGCGAGATCGCAGAGAGATATTGATCCTCCTTCACGCACTGGCACCACAGATCGAGCCGTTCGACAAAGTCCATCGCGCCGAAATCTGCGAGGCCGGTCTGCGCCTTGGCCGCAGCCAGAATGGCATCTGGTGTGAAATCGAAACTGGCCTGCGCGGCTCCGGCAAGCGCCGCTTTTTGCACGTCGCTCAGCACCGGCGCGCGGATATCGACAATGTCGAACACTTCGCCCTTCTGCTCGGGTTTCGCCATCATCCACTCCTATAACCGGTCTCTGGCTAAAACCGGAGAAATTCCAACCTTGCCCTACCAAAAGATATGGGGTGACGCCCTTTGCAGGGCGTAGCACGATCATCAGAACAGAATTAATCGATAGCGAGAGCGGGTGAATGGCGGAGAATCTCTTTGATCTCACAGGCAAGGTTGCGCTCGTCACGGGTGCCAATTCGGGCCTTGGCTTCGGTTTCGCCGAGGGGCTGGCCCGCGCTGGCAGCGATATCGTGCTGTGGGGCCGCCGGGCCGACGCCAATGAACGCGCGGCCGACAAACTGCGGGCGCTGGGCGTGAGGGTCCATGCCGAATCGGTCGACGTCACCGATGAGGCGGCGATAGTGGCGGGGGTTGCATCGGCGCTAGGCGCGATGGGCAAGATCGACACGGTGGTCGCCAACGCCGGAATTGCCTCGCAAAAGCCCTTCATCGAGATGGATGCCGAAACCTATCACCACCTCATCAATGTCAACCAGCACGGCGTCGTATTCACCCTGCGCGAAGTGGCCAGGCACATGGTGGAGCGCGGCGAAGGTGGATCGATGATCGTCTGCGGCAGCGGCTCGATCTTTCAAGGCGTGCCGACGATGACGCATTACGGCGCTGCGAAGGGCGCACTGGCGGCCCTCGCCAAGGGGATTGCCGCTGAACTTGGGCCCCATGGCATCCGTTGCAACGTGATCGCGCCCGGCTTCATCATTACCGAAATGACGATGGCTGATCCGGATGTGGGCAAGATGATTGCCGAGATGGTGTCGGCCAAGGCACCGATCGGCCGGGCTGGCTATCCCGACGATCTCTGGGGCGCGGCAGTCTACCTCGCCAGCGATCTCTCACGCTATCATACCGGCGACACGCTCATCATCGATGGTGGCAAGATCATTGCCAACTAGGAGAAAGTCCCCGTGTTTCCACGCCCCAATGCCCGTCATAACCAGAATGCCTACGTCACGACCGATATGGATCGCGCGCTTGCCTTGTGGCGGGATGAATTCGACGTAACCTCCTTCTTTGTTTTCGCCAACGACGCGCCCGGGATGGAGTGTTCGCATCCCTATCGCCTCAAGATTGCGCTCGCCACCGTCGGCGGGACCGAGATCGAGTTGATCGAGCCGTTGGATGGCAACGCAATGTACAGCGAAATCCTCCCCAAGGATGGCAGCTTTGCGTTGCGGTTCCATCATGTTTGCATGCGAATCGAAGGCGAACTGGCCGATTTCGAGGCACATTTGGCGTCGCTGGACCCGGTCCGGCATCCGGTCGTGTATCAGGGCGGAATGGCCGACCTGATGCGGTTCGTCTATACCGATGAGCGCGCGACACTCGGCCACTTTATCGAGCATGTCTGGTTTGATCGCGAATTCTACGCGCAGATGTCGTCTGCCATTCCTGTCTTTCCGGTGCGCTGAATGCGCGAACCGATCACCAGCCTGAACTTCCGCGACCTTGGTGGCCTGCCGGCAACCGGCGGGAAAGTGCGTTCCGGAATGCTGTTCCGCGCCGAAGGGCCGCGCAATTTCAGTGCTTCGCAGCTCGGCGAATTGCAGGCACTGGGCATCCGCGCCATCATCGATCTGCGTTCCGCCGAAGAACGCGTTGAGGTGCCACATCGCTGGCACGGACCCGAATGCAATTGGTTGGGCCTGGATGTGGACGCCGATCTGCGCGTGTTTGGCCATGAGGGGCGCGAACGGCTGAGCAAGGGGCCAGATCCGAGCATCGCGATCGAAACGATGCAGGAAACCTATCGGTCGATCCCGAAATCGCTCGCTCGCCATTGGCCCCGCATTGTCGAAACGCTGTTGACGGGCGGCGTGCCCGCCCTGGTCAATTGCACCGCGGGCAAGGACCGCACCGGGGTTGCCATCGCACTCCTGCTCGAACTCGCAGGAGTGCAGAGGGACACCATCATGCAGGACTATCTGGCATCAGCCGTTTTTGGTGAAAACATGTTCCGTGCGGGCACGATCGAGGCCGGGTTCATGGGCAGCTATGGCTTTTTGCCCAGTCCCGGCCAGATTGACGCGCTGGTTGGGGTCCGTCCGGATTACCTTGAAGCGGCATGGGCCGAAGTTGAGCGTAATGGCTCTGGGCTGGACGGCTATTTTGAGAATGCAGGCGTGGATCGGAAATCGCGTGATGCGATTCGGAGCATGCTGGTTGGTTGAACCTGAAATACGCAAATGAAGGAAATTGGATCATGAAAACAGGTGGTGTCATCGGGCTCGGTGGGATCGGAGGCGGGGTGGCCAAGTGCCTCGAACGCTCCGGACAATTGTCGGCAATCTACGATGTGCGGGCCGAAGCTGCTGCCAACGTGCCGGGTGCACCCGCCATGTCGGCTACGCCACGCGATTTGGCCATGGCTTCGGATTCTGTGCTGATCGCAGTGCTGAACGGGGCCCAGACCATCGCGGTATTGGATGGTCCGGAAGGCGTTCTGGCCGCGAACAAGCCGGGCCAGATCGTGATCCTGCTGTCGACGATTTCGATGACCGACCTTGAAACGTCGCAAAAACTTTGTGCCGATGCGGGCGTCATCTTAATCGATTGCGGTGTTACCAATGGTCCGAAATCGGGCGAAAATGGACTGATCTGCCTCGCTGGAGGCAGCGATGCCGATCTGGAAGCCGCCAAGCCAATCTTCGATGGTTTCGCCGGCTCTGTGATTCACATGGGTGGGCCCGGTACGGGAATGGCGGCCAAGATTGCGCGCAACACCACCTATTTCGGTTGCATGCGGGCGGGATATGAAGGTGCCGTTATCGCCCGCCACTATGGTGTCGATCTCAATCAGATGCGGCAGGCCCTTTCGGGAGATCCGGATTCCGGCGGCGGCCTGGAAGGGGCGCTGGCGATGATGGTCCGGCCGGATGCAGCGGGCAATGAACAGGAAACCGCGATCCGCAACTACTTCATGGGTCTGATGATCAAGGATCTGGAAGTCGCGATCGAAGAGGCTGCCAAATTTGGCACGCGCCTGCCGATGGTCGAACTGATCCGCGACAATGCCCTTTCAACGTCCGGGCTGGAACACCCGCTCGGCCAGCCGCTTTGACAGTGAAGGAACAGCAGATGAACGAGAAGAATTGGGAAAAGGGACTTGCGGTTTTTGATGCGGTTTACGGACCGGGCACGTCGGAAATGGTCAAGCCGTACAAGGATACCCCCTTCAATCAGGAGATTGTCGGCAATCAGTTCGCCAATCTGTGGGGGAACGATGCCTTCACGATCCGCGAAAAACGGCTGATGGTGCTGGGTGCCACTGCGATGCTGGGCCGTCAGGATCTGGTGGAAATCCAGATGACCGGGGCGCTCACCAACGGGGAATTCACCGATGAGCAACTCGACCAGATTCCGCTCTTCCTGCTGTTCTACGCAGGAGCAGGCAATTGCACCGCTTTGTTCCGGGGCATTGAAGCCGCCAAGGCACGCATCGCTGCTTCAAAGAAGGATGGCTGATCATGCGCGCGCTTCCCCAGCTTCCCCTGGACACGCAGGCCTTTGCCGCGAAGTATGGGCCCTGGGCCGTTATTGCCGGGGCATCGGAAGGGACGGGGGCATGTTACGCGCACGAACTGGCGGCGATGGGAATCAATCTGGTGCTCGTGTCGCGCCGCCAGGATGCGTTGGAAGCACTGGGTGAGGAACTGAAAGGCGCATACGGGATCGACTATCGTACCGCCGCGCTTGATCTGTCGGCAGAAGGGGCTGGCCTGCGTATTTTGGAAGCGGCAGCGGGACTCGATGTTGGCCTTTATATTTCGAACGCCGGGGCCGATAATTTTGCACGCTTTTTTGAAGATGGTACAGAAGGGGCGCACCGGCTGGTGCGGATGAACATCACAACCCTGATCGATGCCAGCAATGGCTTTGGGCAGAGTTTTCTGAAGCGTGGAACCGGTGGCATTATCGTCATGGCCTCTGGTGCGGGGTTGGGCGGCCAGCCCAATCTCGCGCTCTATTCCGCCACCAAAGCTTTCGAGATCAACTTTGCGGAGTCGCTCTGGGCCGAATATCATGCGCGCGGGATCGATGTGATCGCTATTGCCGCGCCGCTGATGAAGACGCCAACCTTGCTGCGGCTGGTGCCAGAAGACTTTGATTTGTCCAGCGCATACGAACCCGGCGAAGTGACGCACAATGCGCTGGCCGGGTTGCTGGCCGGGGAACCGATCCAGATTGTTCCCGACGGGCCGGGGCAGGAAAAACAGCCGCAGGTCGAGGCCGACCGCAAGGCTCGGCTTATCGGCTTCGTCGAATTCAACAAGCAATTTACCGGAGGGTGAGGGCGATGGGGCGTTTGCAGGGCAAGGTCGCGATTGTAACGGGCGGCGGTGGCGGGATCGGTTCGGCGGTTGCCCGCAGGCTGGTTGCCGAAGGCGCAAAGGTGGCCATAGCCGATGTGTTCATGGACTCGGCCCGGGCTGCTGCGGCGCCACTCGGCGATTCAGCGCTCGCCGTGCAGTTCGATGCGCTCGTACCGGATTCGATCGAAGCGATGGTGGAAACAACTGTCAGTCATTTCGGGCGGCTCGATATTCTCCACAATAATGCCGCGATGACAGATCCGGCAAAGCATCCGCTCGATACCGATGCCGTAACGATCCCAGTCGATATCTGGGATGAGATCATCGACATCAATCTGCGCGGCTATCTGCTTGGGTGCAAATACGCGATCCCGCATATGATCGCGGGCGGGGGCGGTTCGATCATCAACACCGCGTCCAACAGCGGCTCCGCGGGCGATCTCGCGCGGATTGCCTATGGTGCGTCCAAGGGGGCGATCATCACCATGACCAAATATATCGCGACCCAGCATGGGCGACAGAATATCCGCTGCAATTCGGTTGCCCCCGGCGTCGTGCTGACCGAAGCGCTCGAAAAGACGGTGCCGGGTCTGAAGGAGATCATCAAGCGCCATGTGCTGACGCCGGAATTCGGCACGCCCGACGATATTGCCGCTTTGGTCGCCTTCCTCGCTTCGGATGAAAGCCGCTATATCACGGGCGAGAATATCTCGATTTCGGGTGGTGGGCTGATCCACCAGCCGCACTATGCTGACTTGCTCGACTTCATGGCAAAGGCGCTTGCGTGATGAGCGCGCCGCTGACCGTCGCCGGGCTGGAGTCTGCAGCGCGGGCAGCAACAGGGCTGTTCGATTTCGGCCCCGACACCGGTTGGCGTGAGGGGTTTGAACGGCTCGTCGCGGCGGTCGAAGCGATGGGCCCGAACGATCAGCTTCGTCACCTCGCCGCGCACAATATCGTCGGGCGTGCCGAATTCCGGCGTCAGCACATGGCGCTTG
>JACCDH010221541.1_pt1 | contig 19978 bp, 21 predicted proteins | sample 7442481 | NCBI WGS metagenome assembly JACCDH01 (sample SAMN15323433, study PRJNA562643) | freshwater metagenome | isolation source: river surface water | place: USA:Blue River Watershed | collected 2017-08-15 | reverse complement strand
GGGAGGAAAGGGGCGAGCGGCAGACCCGGCCGGTGGGGCGGGTAGGAGCGCAGGGGGCGGGGTGGGGCAGTCATTGGACGCTGATACGGGAATTCAGGACGGAAGTATGCCAGCGATGGGCGGTGGGCGCAGGGGATGCGATCACCCGTAATTTTGGACGGTGCTTGTGTCGGCTACCGAAGCCTCTGAAAAAGCTTGAATGCGAATTCAACGCTAAGCGACCGAGTTTCAGAGAAAGAATCTGAGAAGAATCAAAGGCTGATAGCGAAAAGCCTCGGCATAAAAAACAGCTGGAGATCTTCGCTGCGCGTGCATTCTCAGCAGCAGCCGATATCAATCATCCAGATTGGACTATAGATGCGCAGCTTATTGAAGAATATAAGCCTGCTGTTCAAGGCGAAGCAGCATCAGATTTTTTATCTGCAAACGGATTGTCCACACTGTCCGTCGGCTGAAACAAGACCTGCTCCGGCAGGTCTTTTTCATTTTGCAGATGCGAAATCGCAGCCTCGAGCAAAACCTTCAACTGCAGCGCCTGCCGCAAGCCGGCTTGGTCCCGCGTAATTGCCAGCGATCCGTACAGCTCCAGCTGATCAACACGGTTTTCTATGGTCAGTTCACCGATCTGCATCGTTTCGCTCTCATTCTGAAAAGGCGTCAGTTCGGTCATGATTTTCTCCCCTGAGTCTCTGTTCGGGTGATTCAGCGCTTGCGCAGCCGGGGTTCCGGCAGCGGCATTGCGCGAGCTTTCACGCTGTCTGGAACAGCGGGAAACAGCGTGATCCCTGTGCGCTTTTCCAGCTCGGCCAGTGATATCACCTCATAGGCATCGCCGGCGGCATTCGGCGCCAGCCAGGCGGCGCCTTCCTTCTTTGCCGGATCATAGATAGCCTTGAACACATGGGTCGGCACGAATACCCGTTTGTTGATCCGCTGTACCTGCTCGCCTTCGAACAGCGGGCCGGTGATCACATAGAGCTCACCGCGCTGGTTGGTCAGATGCCGGGTCGCGCCTTCGATGGCTGACCACAGGCGCTGATTATTGTCCCGGTTCTGCGGAACGATGTTGGCTAGCGAAAAGCTCTGATGCTGGGCTTCCTCGGTCGGCATATTGGCGGCGGGCGCCATATGGCCGCGGTCGTAGCCTGAGCGCGCATAGTCGTTCAGCTCGGCTCGCATCGCCGGGGGCAGCGCTTCCTCGGCGTGGAAGGCGTCCTTGCGGCGCACTTCCCTGGCGGCGGCAATGCTCTCGCGGGTCAGCCGTTCGGCAGACCACAGCGGGGTGCGCGATACACCGGAATGCATGACAGCAAACGCGTCGTAGCACAGCCCGGCGGTCTGCTGCTGCAGCGAAGGCCGGGTGAAGCTCGGTGTCTTGCCACCGACAAAGTGTTTCTGGCAAGCCTCGTTCTGCGCGCTGGTAGCGACCGGGACGAGCAGGCTCGTCACGCAGGCAAGCGCCAGCAGGCATGGTTTGATCGATTTCATTGGCGGGTTAATCGACGATGCGATCAGCAAATTCCGAATTCGCTCAGTAATTCCGCTGATCAAGTGCGATCAGCGATTTTCGGTTCGAATAGCTTTCAAATGGGAAGTTCCTGCCTGTGCATTGACCAAAATGGCCGCACTGACTGACCGAACTTCGAATCATTCGTGCTTGATTTTACTTCAGGGGAACTTTGAGCTTTCGGAGGTTTTTCTGGTCAAAAACCATTCAGCGATTCAGACAAGGAGAGCGAGGTGAACTATCAGACCCGAGGCGTGGAGCTGTCCTGGACTTCCCTGATTGGCGGGCTGGCACTGGGTGCGCTGGCGATGTACGTGACGGATCCGTCAGAGGGACGGCGCCGGCGGGCGTTGCTGCAGGACAAAATGACGAGCGCCACGCACAAGACTTCCCGCCTGATGAACCAGACTTTGCGCGATACCCGCAACCGGCTGACCGGTTTGCAGGCGGAGGCCAGACGCCTGATCACTTCCCGTCAGGCCAAGCCTATCGATGATCATGTGCTGGAAGCGCGGGTGCGTTCCCGCCTTGGCCGGGCGATGCCGCACCTGCATGGCGTTGAGGTGACGGCCGGTCAGGGGCTCGTGACGGTGTCGGGGAATATTCCTCAGGAGGAGGAGGACCGTTTAATTGAGGCAGTGGAAGCGATTCCCGGCGTCGAGGGCGTACGCTGCGATCTGCGTTGGCATGAGGTGCAGCATCGCCCGCGCTCCGGCGCGATGTCTGTGGGACGCAGTTCGCTGTGGACAGCGGTCGCGCTGGGCGCCGGACTGTTGACCTGGTATGGACTGACGCGGCGCCAGCCGCTGGGACTGGTGGCGGCAGCGACTGGTCTGGGTTTGTTCGCGCGCGGGCGATCGCCGCGGCTGAGTCCGGCTGCTTCCACAGTTTCCGGGGCGGGGGCGGGAGGCTTCGAGGCGGAGCGTTCGATAGAGATCGATGCTTCCCCCGACGTGGTGTTCGATGTCTGGAGCCGTTACGAGAATTTTCCGCATTTCATGTCGCATGTGATCGAGGTGAGCGACCTCGGACAGAACCGCTCGCACTGGGTGGTGCAGGGGGTGGGCGGCACGGAGGTGGAATTTGACTCGGTGCTGACTTCATTCGACCGGCCCAATCATCTTGCCTGGCGCAGCGAGCCGGGCGCAATGGTGGACAACGAAGCTTGGGTGTTGCTGGAACCGGTGAAGGGCGGCACGCGGGCCACCGTCAGCATGTCATGGCGGCCGCCGGCGGGAGCGGAAGCCGGGGGCCTTGCGGTGCTGACGGGCACCGATCCGGAAACGTCGCTGGAGGAAGATTTGCGCCGGATGAAGCAATTCATTGAGCGCGGACTGCCGGCCCGTGAGGGTGAAGCGCCCGCAGCAGGAACCGCACGGGGCAACATCCTTCACTGACCAGGCATGCTGGCGCGCCTGCGCGGCAGCACTGGTCGCGCGCCAATGACTCCGCCGGAACTTCAATCGCCGGCGCTTCATCCAACCGGAGCCGGATCGGCCCGGCGTAACCGCAGAACAGGAGCGCAACATGATGCAAGCAGAGGAAGTCCGTCAGCGTTTCACGCAAATTGAACAGACGATTCATCAGATGAGCGAGGCATGTCAGCGAGCGGGTAGCAATGTGTCCAACGATCTGAAAAACAGCATTCAGCAGCTGGATCAGCGCTCCGGGCAGGCGAAGCAGCAGCTGCAGCAGGCAAAGGATGATGACTCCATCCGCCAGTGCGTGGATGAACTGGAAGAGCTGGGCGATCAGGCCAAGGCGGCGTGTGAGCGAAGCGGTAATATCGATCAGCAGCTGAGGAACGCGGTGCTGCAGGCGCATCAGGAGCTGTCGCAGCTGAAGCATCAGTTGCACTGAGAGGCGGGCGCGCTTGAGGGCGCGCGCTTGGGCTGCGCGGTTTGTTTTATCATCGCTCCCATAAATAAAACAATGCACGGGAGACCCGCATGTCCGAGCAGCCTCCGCTGTTGTGGCGGCCGAGCGCCGCACGTATCGAGCGCAGCCATGTCACGCACTATCTTCAGTGGCTGGCCTCAAGAGGCAGGCACTTCAGCGACTATCAGGCGTTGTGGCAATGGTCGACCGACCACATTGAAGCGTTCTGGGCATCGATCTGGGATTATTTCGATATTCAGTGTTCGGTGCCTTACCGTCAGGTGGTGTCGGGTCATCAGATGCCCGGCGCTGTCTGGTTCGATGGCGCACGGCTGAATTTTGCGGAGCAGCTGTTTCGCTTCAATACCGATGCCGCGAGCGCCGGCAAGGATGCCATCGTCGCCGAGTCGGAAACGCGGGAGCGGATCACGCTCTCGTGGGGCGAGTTGCGCGAACAGATCACTGCCGTCGCAAATACCTTGCGAGCCCTCGGTGTCGGGCCGGGTGATCGGGTCGTTGCGTATTTGCCGAACACGCCGGAAGCTGCGGTGGCATTTTTTGCGTGCGCCAGCATAGGCGCGATCTGGTCGTCGTGCTCGCCGGACATGGGCGCTTCCAGCGTGCTGGATCGTTTTCGGCAGATTGATCCCAAGGTGCTGATTGCCGTGGATGGCTACCGGTATGGCGGCAAGGCATTCAATCGGCTGGAGGTCGTGCAGAGCATGCGCGCTGAACTTCCCACGCTGGAGCACACGGTGCTGTTGCCTTATCTGGAGGCGAATCTCGATGTCAACGCGGCGCTGCCCGGCGCGATGGGCTGGCAGGATTTGTTCACGCATCCCGCAGCACGGGCAAACCCGATCCGCTTTGAACAGCTGCCCGCCGACCATCCGCTGTGGATACTGTATTCGTCAGGCACGACCGGCATGCCCAAGCCCATCGTGCACGGTCAGGGCGGCTCGCTGCTGGAATGCCTGAAGGGCAATGCGCTCGCGCTGGATCTGGGGGAGGACGATCGTTTTTTGTGGTTCAGCACCACGGGCTGGGTGATGTGGAATGCGCAGATCAGCGGCTTGCTGGTCGGTGCGACGATTTGCATCTATGACGGCAATCCCGGTTATCCCGATCTGTCGCGGCTGTGGAAGTTCGCGCAAGACCTGCGGCTGACATTTTTTGGTGTGGGCGCGGCCTTTTATGCGAACTGCATGAAGGCGGGTATCAAACCCGCGAAGATCGCTGATCTTTCTTCATTGCGCGGCATAGGCTCGACCGGATCACCGCTGCCGGATGAGGCATTTCACTGGATCTATCAGCAGGTGCATCCGGATGTGCTGCTGGCATCGATCAGCGGCGGCACCGATGTGGTGGCGTCCTTTGTCGGCGCGTCGCCGCTGCTGCCGGTGTATGCGGGCGAGATTCAGTGCCGCTCGCTCGGCGTGGCCGTGCATGCGTTCGATGAGCAGGGTGAGCCGGTGATCGACAAGGTGGGCGAGCTGGTGGTCACCAAGCCCTTGCCGACGATGCCGCTGTATTTCTGGAACGATCCGGGGAACCAGCGCTATCTGGACAGTTATTTCGATCATTATCCCGGCCTGTGGCGGCACGGTGACTGGATACGCATCACGCCGCGCGGAGGCGCGGTGATTTACGGACGCTCAGATGCGACCATCAACCGGCATGGCATACGCATGGGCACCTCCGAGATTTATCGCGTCGTCGAGGAAGTGCCAGAGGTGCTCGACAGCATGGTGGTCGACCTCGAATATCTGGGCCGCGAATCTTATATGCCATTGTTTGTCGTGCTGCGCGAAGGACATCAGCTGAATGACACGCTGACGCAGCAGCTGTGCGACAAGATCCGCGGGCAGCTTTCAGCGCGACATGTGCCGAACGACGTATTTGCGGTACCGGAGATACCACGCACGCTGACGGGCAAGAAGATGGAGCTGCCGATCAAGAAGCTTTTGCTGGGCACGCCCATCGAGAAAATCGCGAATCCGGATGCGATGAGCAATCCGGGATCACTGCAATGGTATGCGGAATTTGCCGAGCGGAGGAAGGCTGCGCTGCTGAAGGGTTAACTGGTGAAGAGAAAGATTTTCAGGCACCGACAATCCATCCTTCGAGCGGATCGTGCGGCGGCAGTCCGTAATGGATTTCTCTTCGTTGCCAGCCCCATGCAGCCAGCAGCATGCACAGCACGGCATCGAGCAGATCGCCGCTGCCATCGTCGAGCAGCCGGCGCCGGAAGCCACCGGTATCGAGCGTGATCTGTTTGGGGTGATCACCTTTTTCCAGCGCCTTGATGATGCGAAGCCTCGCCGCGCGTCGTTCAGGCGTTTGCAGCGCCTTGCTGTCGTTCTTGTAGGATTCGCGCGTGATCGAGCGCGCGACCATGCCGGGATACGCTTCCAGCGCGATGCGATCCGGGTCGCCCTGATGCATCAGCGGTATGGACACGCCGGCGTTCAGCAACAGCGGCGCGCCGGCATGCAACATGTAGGCGACGGGCGGGTTCACCCATTTCATCGACGATGAGGATTGTGCGATCAGATCGGTCGCACGATGCAGGAATTTACTGCCGGCGGGCCGCGCATCACAAACGGCCTTGAAAGTCTCGCGTATCGTTTCACGCGACAGCGACGCATAGTGCTTTATCAGCGCGGGCCAGGTCATCGGCCAGCCCAACTGCTCCGCCAGTTCGCGTGGCAGCGAGAAAGGAAAATCAAAGCCGCCGACCCACGGACCGGGCTGTGCGAGCCATTCGGAAAAGCTGTCGAAATCGGCAAAGGTCTGCAGGCCTTCCAGCACCAGCAGATGATCCTGCAGCCGGCCGGACGCGACGGTGATGGGTTTGGCTTTGCGCGGCGCGGACGTAAAGTCCACGCCGTGCAGGAGAGGAGAGCGCGGGTGCTTAACTGGCATCCGGCAGGATGACGTTCACATCCAGCACTTCGAGGTTGCCTTGCTTGTCGAGCGAGATCTTGATGTCCTCGGGATTGACGCGCACGTACTTGGAGATGACCGCGATCAGCTCCTGGTGCAGCGCCGGCATGAAGTCGGGGCCGTTGTGGATCGTGCGCTCGCGGGCGATGATGATCTGCAGCCGCTCTTTGGCGGTGCTGGCCGACTTGGGCTCTTTGTTGAAGAGGAACGACAGCAGGGACATATCATTTTCCTCCGAAGATCCGCGACAGGATACCGGGTTTTTCATAGTCCACAAAGCGCAGCGGTCTGGTCTCGCCGAGGAAGCGCGCGACCACGTCCTTGTACGCTTCGGAGACATCGCTGCCGGCGATATGGATCGCCGGGTTGCCCTGATTCGATGCATGCAGCACCGACTCGGACTCGGGAATGATGCCAAGCAGGGGGATCCGGAGGATCTCTTGCACGTCTTCATGCGACAGCATCTCGCCGGCTTCGACGCGCTTGGGCACGTAGCGGGTGATCAGCAGGTGCTCCCTGACCGGCTCGGCGCCGGTCTGCGCGCGGCGCGACTTGGCCTGAATGATGCCAAGAATGCGGTCCGAGTCGCGCACGGAAGAGACTTCCGGGTTGGTGACGATGATCGCCTCGTCGGCGAAGGTCAGCGCCATCACCGCGCCGCGCTCGATGCCCGCCGGGGAGTCGCAGACAATGTAGTCGAAGCCCATGTCCTTGAGTTCTTCAAGGATGCGCTCGACGCCTTCTTCGCTCAGCGCATCCTTGTCGCGCGTTTGCGATGCGGGCAGCACGAACAGGTTGTCGCAGTGCTTGTCCTTGATCAGCGCTTGCGTGAGCGTGGCCTCGCGGTTGATCACATTGATCATGTCGTAGACGACGCGACGCTCGCAGCCCATGATCAGGTCGAGATTGCGCAGGCCGACGTCGAAATCGATGACGGCGGTCTTGTGGCCGCGCAGAGCAAGGCCGGAGGCGAAACTGGCGCTGGAGGTGGTTTTGCCCACACCGCCTTTGCCCGAGGTGACGACGATAATTTTTGTCACGGAAAACTCCTTGTCTGAGTTTCGTTAATTAGCAGAAGAAGCAAAAGCAGCAGATTCAGAAAATCATTTCATCGGTATGGCGGCAATGTCGAGGTTGTCGTCCCTGAGCCTGACCTGCGCCGGTTTGCCGGCAAGCGCCTGAGGCCAGCCTTCGTCAAAGGTCCGGTACACGCCTGCAATGGATACCAGCTCGGCTTCCATCGCCACCGAAAAGATGCGGGCATTCGCATTGCCTGATGCACCGGCCAGCGCGCGACCGCGCAGCGGCGCATACGAATGGATGCTGCCATCGGCGATTACCTCGGCGCCGGGATTGACGACCGCCATCAGCACAAGGTCGCCGCCGCGAGCATATACGCGCTGCCCGGCACGTACCGGCGTGTCGATCACGAGCGTGGCCGGCGCCGCCGCGGTAGCGGGGGCTGGTGACGCGGCCGGTGCAGGTGACGGTGATGCAGCGGGCGCGGGCGGGGGCGGAGCAGGCGGCACTTCGGGTGATGGCGGTGGCGTCAGCTCGAATTGTTTTGACTGATCCACCGTGTCGATGCTCAGACCCTGTGCGCGGATCTCGTCCTCCAGCGCAGCGGGCGCGTTGCGCACGGCAACGGGATTCAGGCGGTGCGAGCGGAATAGCGCAATCAGCTCGGGCCAGTTGATGCTGCCCGGTGCCGGTGCCGGCGTCAGCGCAGAAAAATCGAGCAGCGTGAACTCGTCTTCGAAGTAATCCGGTGTGCCGCCGGTGATTTGCGAGAGCGCAGAGGACAACTTGCCTTGGTCGGTGTCGCCCATCAGGGCTGCCACAGCGACCACCGTGGAAATCTTGATCTCCAGGGCCTTCCTGGCTTGGTTCTTTGACATAGCGTCCCAGTGAGGTGGCGGCCATCCGAACGCGGCCGCGCTTGCCGGCGCGTATTATACCCTCGGCGCGTGCTTTGATCATTCGCAAAGTCTGATTCTCAGGCTGCTCCAGCATCAAAGATTCGTCTGCCGCGATGATCGGCGGCGTTCATTCTTTTCGGCTCTCGGAGCCCGGCCCGAGAGGTGATTCACAGGCGTTCAAGGAGCGACATGATGCGGAGCACTCAGCAGCACAATCCCGTGGTGGATCTGGTCCATTACCAGCTCGAAGCGTCGATGCATCTGGCCGAGGCCGTATTCTCGGGCACAGAAAAGATCGATCGTGCAATGCTGGACGTCACCCATCAGGCGGTCGATGGTCAGCTGAAGCTGGCGCGTGCGGTGACCGATATGCGGGATCCGGCGCGCATGGCCGAGCTGCAGGTATCGCTGGCGAGCCGGCCCGAAAAAGCCATGCATTGCCAGCAGCAGATCATGTCAGCGCTGGTCGAGATTCAGGCGGAATTTGGTCGTTCGATCAGGGATTATCTCGAACGCTTCGGTCAGACTGCTGCGCAGCAGACCGGTGAGGCGATTCAGCAAGGCGAGAAAGTGGCGGGCATCGGCCATCTGCAGGGAGCGCCGCTGAACCCGTTCACAGGCATGTTGTCGGTGTGGGAAGAGGCATTCAGGGAAGCCGGCAAGCTCGCCAGCCAGAACATGATGGCCGCCAGCAGCAGCCTTGAGAGCGCCACGGCCGCGGCGCGCGAGATGACCTCTCGCGCGACCGAGATGCCGGTGCCGAATGGTCACCATCGGCAGACCGCAGGAAGACAGAAGCGGCAAAGCGGGGCAAGGCGGGGCAAGGCGTAAGGCCTGAGCGAGCCCGTTTGAGCCCGTTTGAACCCGCTTGAATCCGCTTGAATCCGCTTGAATCCGTCTCAATCGGTTCCCCCCTTGCGCGCGCCTCGCCCTGAGGCGCAAGGGGTTCATTCGATCGTGCTGGTTGTGCTGTCTACACCGTAGCGATCTGCAGGTCACCGTCGGTGCCCGTCGCATTGCCGCGATTGAGCGCCGCCGCTTCACGCGCCTTTTTGCTGGCCTGTTTCGAGCGCGCGCTGGATGGCGGCAAACGGCGCAGGGTGCGCAGTGAATCAATATCTTTGATGCCTATTGAGCGCTGATCCACCGTGATCAGTCCGAATTCATTGAAAGCCGACAGGGTCCGGCTCACCGTTTCCAGCGTGAGGCCAAGGTAGCTGCCGATCTCGTGGCGGGTCATGCGCAGGTTGAACAGCTTGCTCGAGTAGCCCATCTCGGCGAAACGCTCTGACAGGGATACCAGAAACCGGGCGACCCGCGCCTCGGCGGACAATGCGCCGAGCATGCTGACCATGCCTTGTTCTCTGACCAGTTCGCGGCTCATCACGCTGTACATTGCATGTTCCAGTTCTGCATGAACGCGCCCGAGCTGAATGAATTTCTTGAATGGAAGGAGTATCAGATCGCAGTTCGACAACGCGACGGCTTCCGATGCATACCGTTTGGTGTGAATGCCATCGACACCGAACAGATCGCCTTTCATGGGAAAGCTCAGCACCTGCTCGTTGCCGAACTCGTCGATCAGGACGGTCTTGAGGAAACCGGAATGCACGATGAACAGGGTGTCGAAGGGCTGACCTATTGTGTGAACGCGCTGGCCGGTCTTGAATTGCACGTGCTGAAACAGGAACTCTTCGTCATTGACCGAAGGCGTCACGGGTATGCGTAAAAGCTCGCAAAGTTCTTTCAGATTGGACCACAGCTTGCCTTGCCTTTGCCAGCCAATATCGCCTGCCGCCGAGTGAATGCTGCTGCCCTGTTCGGGGCGTGTCTCGGAAATGTGTGTCGATGTCATGGTCACCTCCTGATGTTGAGGACTGGGACTGAGGGGAGTTGCATCAGAAAAATTCTGAAGTCGGACTCGTGTGTCGAGAAGAGCGTGTGCACACGAAAACTTCCTGGGCCGACTGGTGCTCCCGAAAGAATGCGATCCGTCTGGTGTATCGCGCTCATTGCCTTTTCTCCGGTTGCTGCGAGTCATGCTGAAAGTGATGGCTAGTATCGCGACTCGGCTGCTGGCTGGCTATCGGGTTGCTCTGAATGAGCCTGTCGGCAGCGCTGCGAAGCGCTAGGCTGATTCCTAGCGTTTGATAACCTGTGGTTATGAGTGCAGCGGTACGTGCGGCTATGACTGGCATCAGCAAGCTCTCCGTGATGTTCATTTCCTGAGCGGCAGCAGCAATTCATGCGCCACCGCATAGCGAACCAGTTCCGCCAGTGACGAGCTCTGCATTTTTTGCAGTATTCGCGTCTTGTGCGTGCTGACAGTTTTTACCGACAGGTGCAGCACGGTGGCGATCTCGGTCACGCTTTTGCCATTGACCAGAAGGTTGAATACTTCGAACTCTCGGTCTGACAAGGCTTTGTGCGGCAGCTTTTCATGCGCGGGCATCGCTTCGATTGCCAGCTGTTCGGCGACTTCCATGCTGATGTAAGGCCGCCCGCTGGCGACTCGTCGTATCGCATTGACCAGCTGCGAGCCGGCGCCTTCCTTGGTCATGTAGCCCAGTGCGCCTGCGCGTATCGCTCTGGCCGCATATTCGTCTTCCTCGTGCATCGTCAGCACCAGAATGGCGAGCTTGGGCGACTCATCCTTTACTTGCCGAATCAGTTCCATTCCGCATCGCCCCGGCATCGACAGATCCATCACCAGGACATCGAAGCTTGTCTTGCGCACCAGCTGCAGGGTTTCGAAGCCATTGGTCGCTTCGGCGCAGATCTCGATATCCGGCGCATTCTGAAGAATGTGCTTGAGTCCCTCACGCATCAGCGTGTGATCATCGGCGAGCAAGATCCTGATCATGCGAGACACATCGGAAGCGGTTGATCGAACCGCGTGGCGCAAATGCCTTGCTGCATGTCAGCTCACTCCCTTTTGGTGATTTGCAGAAACAATGCGTTCGGGGATGATCATGATCGCGCTTTCTCCGTAGTAACAATTTGGCAACATTTGAGCCTAATGTATCAGCTTTTCGCAAAGTGACCTAGATGATTTGAATCAAAAATTTGCGGGGAATCGAAGACCTGTGCTTGGTTACGAGATGAGTTGTTTCCAAGGGGCATCTTTGATTCAACGGGTTCACCATGCTGCGGCTGAAGCAGACCGTTGGGGAAAGCTGCTGCTAGACTTCAACTTTCACAAAGAAAGATTCCTGTGGGCATGAACATTCAACCCGGCGAGATCGGGCACATCATCCAGCTGTCGATTGCTCCGGTGTTTTTGCTGACCGGCGTCGGCACCAATATGCTGGTGCTGACGAACCGTCTGGCGCGGATCATCGACCGTACGCGTGCGCTGGAAGAAAAGCTTGAGGCAGAGGCTGCCGATGGCCTGACTCAGGCCCGCCCTCAGGCCCGGCAGGCCGCGCTGAATGAACTCGATGTCTTGTTTGGCAGGGCGAAAAAAATCAACCGCGCGATTTTCTTGTCCACGTCATGCGCGCTGCTGATCTGTCTGGTGGTGGCGATTCTGTTTCTGGCCGACGCGATGGACCTGAAACTGGTGACGACCATCGCCAGCCTGTTCGTGCTGGCGATGGTGTCGCTGACGGGCAGCTTTGTCTATCTGCTCAGAGAAATCCTGCAGGCGACCGATTTTCAGGACAAGCAGCGCCAGCGTGTGGTTCGGGGCGACTAGAGCACGGTGCATAACACCCTCCAGGCTCAGATCGATCGCACCAGATCGCAGGTCGCTGCGAACAGCGGATGATCGGGGCTGCCGAACGCATCGCAAATGGTCAGGTGGTTGCAGCCATCGAGCGGCACATCTGCGCGATGATTTGCGCGCCAGCGATCGATGATCAGCGCATTCTGGCGCTTGAACTCATCGGACTCCAGCGCTCCGACGCCGGTGATGAACGGCGCGGGATGAGACTGCGGCATGCGCGCGGGCGACAGCCGGGCGATGCTGTCATCGGTCAGTTTCAGGTCCTCGGCCACAAAATCCACATGGCGTATCACATCAAGATCCGTCAGCGCTGACAGCAGCACGCCGGCCTTGACGAGGCCGGTGGGCAGATCGTCCGACCATTGTTGCCATTGAGCGGCAAGCATCATGGCCGCCAGGTGGCCTCCCGCCGAATGTCCGGCCACCACGATCCGCTCGCGGTCGAATTCATAGCGCGAAGCATTGCGGTACAACCATGCCAGCGCGCGCAACTGCTGGCGCGTGATTTCCTCGATGCTGGCCTCGGGCGCGAGCGTGTAATTGGTGAGCGCGACATTAAAGCCTTCTCGCCGGTAACCGGGCACGACAAACGTGAAATCCGATTTGTCCAGCGAGCGCCACCATCCTCCGTGAATGAATACCAGCAGCGGCGCATTGGGCAGGGGTGCCGGATAAAAATCCAGCCGCTCGCCCGGCGAATTTCCGAACGGCAGATCAAGCAGACCGGCATGCGTACGGCGCACGAGTGCGGAATCTCGCTGCCAGCGGGTGAAGATCTGCGGATGTTCGGGTATGGAGGCGCGGGCATTGTACTGCTGACTGTAAAACTGACGATCGTGTTCTGCCTGATGATCGGCTGGACTGCGCATGAAATCTCCCCGAATGTTTGTTTTTATTTTATGTATGGCCGTGCCGTGCAGCGCCATGTGGATCAGCGCAGTGTATAGCGTCTGACTGACGGGTCAAGTCATCACCTGATTGGTTGACGTTGACGTAAAGGTAAATCTTGCCTACACTGGCCGCGCTTTGGTGCTCGCCTGTCAGTCCTGACGGGCGGTTAAACGGGAAACACGAAGCGCTGGCCGGATCAAACCCCGAGCTTCCGCTAACGTGTGCTGCCCCCGCAACGGTAAGCAAGCGCATGGTTCTCCATGCAACCCGCCTCACAAGCCACTGTGCATCAATGCATGGGAAGGCAAAGCGGATCGCTTGTCAGCCCGGATACCGGCCAGAGCAGGTGGGAGTGACGAAACGGGGTGGTTTTCGTCAGGCCGTTGATTCAGGTGAACCGCACTCACGGTTGTCATCTAGTTGGTCGCTCCTTTTGATATCCGCTTGCGGGGAGGCGAGCGGAGGATTTTCAGCGTTTCCATTTTTATGACCTCATATTTTTCCGGCGTGTGCCGTCGCGGCATGTCGCCTTCGTTTACCTTTTCTCTGAATACGATTCTTGCAGCACTGCTGATCACTGATTCATGCGCGGCGCAGGATAAGCAGCTCGATCCCGTGATCGTTACGGCCAGCCGCTTCGAGGAACCACTGACGGCGCTCTCAACCGCCACGACCGTGATTACTGCCGATCAGATCCGCGCATCAGGCGCGCCCGATCTGAACGAGGCGATTCGAAAGATCGGTGGTGTTCTGGGGCGCCAGAACCTGATCGGCACGTCTGACAGCGCGCTTGATCTGCGCGGCTTTGGCACCACGAGCGAGCAGAATCTGGTCGTCATGGTCGATGGTGTGCGCATCTCTGAAATCGATCTCAGCAATGCGCTGATGTCATCGATACCTGTCGATTCTGTTGAACGCATCGAGCTCACACGCGGTGGCAGCGGCGTTTTGTATGGCAATGGCGCGACCGGCGGCACGATCCACATCATCACCAAACGCGGCGCGCCGGGCCGGCGGAGCGGCAGCGCAGCACTGGCGGTGGGGAATTATGGTCAGCGAGAGGCAAGGGCATCGATCTCTGCCGGCAGCGAATCGCTGATCGCCGATATCAGCGCCAGCACTCGTCATTCTGACGGGTATCGCCGCAATGGCGCCAGCGATCAGCATAATCTCAACCTCGGGTTGTCCGCACCGATCGATGGCGGCCGCATCGGCTTGCGCACCAATTTCTCGCGTCAGGAATCCGGCCTTCCCGGATCGCTGACACTGGCGCAGTTCAATGCCGATCCCAGACAGACGACCAAGCCCAGCGATAACGGCACGGTCGATGCTGACCGCTATGTGCTGTTCATGGAAAAAAAGATCGGTGATCTCGACTTCGCCGCAGATCTCTCTCGCCGCACTCAGCGTGCAGTCGGACGGTATCCCAGCATGGCCTACACGGCGACGACGGATTCGGAGGCGGATCAGTTCTCGCCGCGCGTGCGTCATGTCGTGCAGGCCGATGGCCTGCGCCATGAAACCGTGGCCGGTCTTGATCTGATGCGCGCCACCCGCAAAGGCTACGCTGACGCTTCTCAGGATTCTGATGCGGTCTATGTGCGGCATGAGATCCGCGCCAGCGAATCCAGCGTGGCTTTGGGCGCGCGACGGGAAAACTTCCGGCTGGCGTCATTGGGTGCGAGTCAGGATTTCAGCCTGAATGCATGGGAGCTGGTCGCTGCCCATGATCTGCGTGCCGGTCTGGGTGTTTACGCGAAGACCGGTCGCAGCTATCGCGTCGCCAATGTGGATGAAAGCGCCGGCGCCGTCGGCACCTTGTCGCCACAAACCTCGAATGATTACGAAATCGGCACTCAGATCAGGCATCAGGAGGGCAAGCTGACCCTGAACTGGTTCCGTCATGATCTGCGCAATGAAATCATCTACAACCCGACTGCTGCCACGGCAGATCCGATGTTCCCCGGCGCGAACGTGAATCTCGATCCCACGCGCAGGGAAGGCCTGGAGCTCAGGGTATTGCAGACGCTGAGCAGCACGTGGAGCATTCAGGCGACCGCGCAGCATGTCTCGCCGACGTTCCGTCAAGGCGCGAACACGGGTAACGACATTCCTCTCGTTGCGCGCAACACCCTTGCCACCCGGCTGACCTGGGCGCCGGGTGACGGACGTCGTGCAGACATCGGCTGGCAGTGGGCCGACAGGCAGCGTTACGGCAATGATTTTGCCAACAGCTGCAGCACGAAGATTCCCGGCTTCGACACGCTCGATGCCCGCTATGCGTGGCGGCAGGATGGATGGGAGTTTGCGCTGGTCGGCAACAACCTGACCGACAAGCATTACTTCTCGACGGCCTATGGCGCATGCCGCAACGGTATCTACCCGGATCCGGGCCGTCAGTTACAGATCACTGCTCGCCGCGATTTCTGAGGCATCAGCGATGCCCCCGTCACTGACACGCACCTATGCGCAACTCGGCGCGCTGTTTGCAGCGGCCGTGCTGGTCATGGTGCTGGCATCGTTGTGCGGGGGCAGTGGCTGCTTCATTCCGTCGTCAGCGGCTGATGTGTTCTGGCAGCTGCGCGTGCCGCGCGCACTGTCTGCGTTCGCCGTCGGTGGTTCGCTCGCGCTGTCGGGCGCGCTGATGCAGATCTTGCTGCGCAATCCGCTGGCCGATCCCTATGTGCTGGGCGTCTCCGGCGGCGCGGCCGCCGGTGCGCTGGCGGCGGGCTGGTTGGTGCCGGCGTCACTGGCGATCTATGGCGTGCACATCGGTGCGCTGGCGGGTGCGTTGGCTGCGATTGGCCTGCTGTTTGGTCTTGCGCATCCGGCGCTTGCCGGCACTGCGTCGGTCTCCGCGCATGTCTACACGGGGGTGCGCCTGATTCTTACCGGGGTGATGATCTCGGCGGGTTTCGGCGCGCTCATCAGCCTGCTGCTGTCGCTCTCCGACGATACCGGCCTGCGCGGCGCGATGTTCTGGCTGATGGGTGATCTCGATGCGACCGAACTGATGTGGCCGGTGTGGCTGGTGCTGCTGTTGTCCGTCGCGTGGTCGTTTCGCCATGCAGCGGCATTGAATGTGCTCTCGCATGGCGACATGACCGCGCATTTGCTCGGCTTGCCGGTAAAGCGTCTGCGCACCGCGGCCTTGCTGGTCGCCTCGGTGACGGCTGCTGCCGCCGTGTCGGTCGCCGGCGCCATCGGTTTTGTCGGACTGGTGGTGCCCCATGCGTTACGGCTGGTGCTGGGCAATGATCAGCGTCGATTGCTGCCGGCCTCCGTGCTGGCCGGCGGCGCGGCACTGTGCCTCGCGGATCTGGCGGCGCGCAGTCTGATGGCGCCGGTGCAGTTGCCGGTGGGGGTGATCACGGCGCTGGTAGGCGTGCCGGTATTCCTGATGCTGCTGACCCGGAGCCGCTGATGCTGTCCGTGCGCAGACTCTCTGTGGCTGCCGGCAATCGCGTGCTGGTCGATGCGCTGGACTGGCAAGTCCGACAAGGCGAGCTGTGGTGCGTGCTTGGCCGCAATGGCTCGGGCAAGACCACGCTGCTGCAGACGCTGGCAGGTGTGCTCTGTCCTGCCGCAGGCGAGGTGTGGCTACAAGAGTCAGCCCTTGCAGAGATCGAGCCTTCGGTGCTGGCGCGGATGCGCGGGCTGATGCCGCAGGTTCAGGCAGATGCTTTTCAGGACACGGTGTTCAACGCGGTGGCGATTGCGCGCGTGCCGCACCGGATGGGCGCAGGCTGGGATACGGCAGAAGATATTGATGCCGTTCGTGAAGCGCTCAAGCGCGTGGGCCTGCAAGATCGCATTGGCGATGATGTGACACGCCTGTCAGGCGGCGAGCGGCAGCGCGTCGCGCTGGCGGCACTGATGGTGCAGTCGCCGGCGCTGATGCTGCTGGATGAGCCGGTCGCGCATCAGGATGTCGGGCATCAGCTGGATGTGATGCGGCTGCTGCAAGCGCTGTCGCAAAAGCACGCGATCGTGGTGAGCTGCCACGACATCAATCTGGCGATGCGCTTTGCCTCGCATGTGCTGCTGCTCGGAGAGAACATGCACTGGCAAGGCAGCGTTGAGCAGGTGCTTCAGTCTGAAACGCTGTCGCAGGCCTTCGGTTGCCGTTTCAGCCGCGACGGGCAGCTCTGGGTCGCGCACTGAGTGGTGCGCCCAGTCGGGCACTGAGCCGCTGGTTTCAGACCGAATTTACTTCGGCCACAACACCATTTGCGTGCAGCGGAACAAGGCAATCGTCTTGCCGCCTGCGGTCACGGTCGCATCCCACACCTGCGTGGTGCGGCCGCGGTGTACCGGAGTCGCCCGGCATTCGACCCGTCCCTCGCGCGCGGTGCCAAGATGATTGCTCTTGAGCTCGATAGTGGTGAAGCTGCTCGCTCCCTCGGGCAGGCTCATCATGCAGCCATAGCCGCAGCTGGTGTCGGCCAGCATGATGACGGATGCTGCATGCAGAAAGCCATTCGGCGCGAGATGATGCGGCCGAATGTCGAAGGCAGCCGTCAATCCCTCGTTGTCGGCCGAGATGACCTCGAAACCGAGCAGGTCGGGAAGCGTGCCTTGATCGCGGGCGTCGAACGGAGACTTGGTTGGTGTGTTCATGTTGTTCGTGGGCTCTCAATCGGCAGTCAGCCGCTTGCGGGCCGTATCGATGCGCTCGCAGAGCTGCGCCGTGCCCTCCAGTATGCGCGGACCGGCGCGGTTCATCAGCGTGCCATTCACGCTGAACAGGTTGTTGTGACTGACCGCCTTCATCGATGACAGGCGGCGCCAGCGGTCAGCCGCAGTGCTGCGCTCGTCCGTCAGGATGATCGCATCCGGGTTTGCCGTCACCACCGCTTCCTGGCTGACGGTGGGCGCGAGCTGCTGAACACTGGCGAAGATATTCGTCGCACCGCACAGCCTGAGCGCATCGGTCACCATGTGCTTGCCGTTGAGCGTCATCAGCGGTGAGGGCCAGATCTGGTAGAACACGCTGATCTTCCTGCGTCCGCTGTACTGCCCGCGCAACTCCTGCAGGCGTTCCCGGAATGAGACGGCGGCTTTTTTCCCTTCCGGACTTCCGGCCAGCGTGCCAAAGCGTTCCAGTGACCGCGCGATGTCCTCGAAGCTCCTCGGCTCGCTCTCGAAAACGACCAGGCCCAGCTTGCGCAGACGCGCCACCTGACGCGCGCTGCTGCCGCTTTTCCAGGCAATCACCAGATCGGGCTGCAGATCGATGATCCGCTCCAGCTCAAGGCGGGCGCCATCGGCAACGACCGGCAGCTTTTCTGCCGCGGGCGGATAGTCGCTCCAGGTCGATACGCCCACGACCGCAGATCCCGCACCGGCCGCATACAACAATTCGGTGATATGCGGTGCGAGGCTGATGATGCGCGTGGCGGGCGAGGGCAGCGTGATCCGATGGTCGCCGTCATCAACGGCGCTGACGGTCGTGTTGGCGGCGCTGTTTGCGGCGCTGTTCGCGGCGGTATTTGCCTCGGCGCCGGACTGCGCGCACCACAGCAGGGACAGCAGCACCGCTGCATGCCGGATTGTGCCGGGCAGGGGACGACGAATCATATTTCCAGATTGTCGATCAGCCGGGTGACGCCCAGTTTTGCGGCGGCCAGCACGACCAGCGGCTCGTTCTGTGCGAGGTCGCCAGCGGTGGGCGGCTGCAGATCGATACGCTTCCTGATCGATACATAGTCGGGCTTCCAGCCACGCGACGCGAGTTTTTCCATCGACGTTTTTTCCAACAGCGATACATCGAGATGACCGCTTCGCACAGCCTCTGCGACACCCTGCAGTTCCTGATACAGCACCGGCGCCTCGGCGCGCTCAGCCTCGGACAGATAGCTATTGCGCGACGACAGCGCGAGGCCATCATCCGCGCGATACGTTTCGGCGGCGATGATCTCGGTCGGCAATGCGAATTGCCGCGCCATGTTCCGGATGATCATCAGCTGCTGATAATCTTTTTTGCCGAACACAGCCACGCGCGGCTGCACGCAAGAGAACAGCTTCAGCACAACCGTGGTCACGCCATTGAAAAACCCCGGCCGGAATTCGCCTTCGAGCGTATTGCCGAGGTCGGTCGGCGGCTGCACGCGGAATTCCTGCGGTTCCGGGTACAGGTCTTTCTCGGTTGGCGCGAACAGCACATAAACGCCTTCTTTTTCGAGCTTGTCGACATCGGCGGCGAAGGTGCGCGGGTATTTGTCAAAATCTTCGTTGGGACCGAACTGCAGGCGGTTCACAAAGATGGAGGCGACCACCGGATCACCGTGCTTGCGCGCCAGCCGCATCAGCGACAGATGGCCCTCATGCAGATTGCCCATCGTCGGGACAAAGGCAGTGCGCAGCTGGCCGCGCAACTGGTCGCGCAGCTCGGCAATTGAGGAAATAATTTTCATGTGAGTATGTGAGTCTCAGGGCGGTCTGTGCCGGTGGTTTCATCGCCGGCGCGGCAGGAAATTCGTTCAGCTAAGGTAATCAAAACCCCGGGAACGCGCAATCGGCCGTTATTCAAGGCGAGCTGTCAAGACATCTCGCCGGCCATGCACGGTCATCAGTTGGGTGAGTAGGCGAGCCGGACGTAAATGGGCGCGAACGCCTCGGCCTGGGTGATCTCGATCAGGGTTTCCTTGGCCAGCTCCAGCAAGGCGATGAAATTCACCACCACGACCGGCACGCCGCGCGACGGATCGAACAGCTCGTGGAATTCGACGAATTTCGCCGTCTGCAGGCGGCGCAGGATCGCTGTCATGTGCTCGCGTACCGACAGTTCTTCACGGGTGATGGTGTGCTTGGCGGTCAGCTTGGCGCGCCGGACGATATCGCTCCACGCGGCCTGCAAGTCCACGACATTTACATCGGGGAAGCGGGTGACGACCGTCTGGTCGACATAAATCTGCGTACGAACGAAATCGCGGCCGACCTGCGGCAGCGTGTCAAGCTGGAAGGCGGCCAGCTTGATCTGTTCGTATTCGAGCAGACGGCGCACCAGCTCGGCGCGCGGATCGACCGGTTCCTCAATGCCCTCGTCCTTTTTCGCTGGCAGCAGCATGCGCGATTTGATCTCGATGAGCATCGCCGCCATCAGCAGAT
>JACCDH010750459.1_pt1 | contig 19986 bp, 16 predicted proteins | sample 7442481 | NCBI WGS metagenome assembly JACCDH01 (sample SAMN15323433, study PRJNA562643) | freshwater metagenome | isolation source: river surface water | place: USA:Blue River Watershed | collected 2017-08-15 | reverse complement strand
GTCAGTGGGACAGGGGGGCTATCGCATCGAGCATGCATTCATGTATGTGTCGCTCGGGCTGCCGAATTATGCCTATCAGATCATGCCGATTGCAGCGCTGATAGGTACCATCTATGTGATGGCCCAGTTGGCCGCACGCTCCGAATTTACTGTCATGCGTGCATCCTCGCTGTCGATGTCGGGTGTCATTCGCATGCTGTTACCGATCGCCATCGTGTTTGCTATGCTGACCTTCGTGTTGGGCGAATTCATTGCGCCGCGCTTCAATGATTTTCGGGAGAGTTCCAAGCGGCGCATTCAAGGCGCGGCTATTTCGTCCGAATTTCGCTCAGGATTGTGGGCCAAGGATGTGCTTCGCGATCCGTTTACCAAGCAAGTCACCGGTTCGCGATTCCTGAATGCAGGGAAGGTCGAGCTCAGTGGTGCACTTCGATCGGTCTGGATTTACGAGGTTGATAACCAGATGCGCCTGATGACTCTCATTACGGCAGACGAAGCCCATTTTCTCGACAATAACCAGTGGCGTCTGGACAAAGTGAAAGAGATGCGATTTGCTCGGGATGCGGGGCAGAGAAATTCCAGTCAGTCCGCCGTCATCACGCAATACACCTTCGATTCCAGCACACTCAACTCGGAAATCACGCCAGAGATCATGGCCGTCCTGATTTCCGATCCTTACAGAATGTCGGCGCTGGATTTGATCGTATTCACACGGCATCTGGAGGAAAATCGGCAGCGTACGGATCGCTACGAAATCGCCTTGTGGACCAAGCTTTTCTATCCGTTTGCCGTGTTCGTGATGATGGCACTGGCCTTGCCGTTTGCTTATCTCCAGTCGCGCAGTGGTGGTTTATCACTGAAAATTTTTATAGGCATCATGATTGGCGTATCCTTCCAGCTACTTAACAGTCTTTTTTCGCATATCGGCTTGCTTAATACCTGGCCGCCTTTCATGACGGCGATTGCGCCGAGTGCCTTATTCCTGTTTGCTGCCATCAGTGCGTGTCGATGGGTGGAGAGACATTGATGACAACACAAAAAGCCCTTGTACTGTTTGCCCATGGCGCGCGTGATCCGCGCTGGGCTCAACCTTTTCAGAAATTACAGAAAATTGCCCAGTCGAGCTTGCCTGATACGGTTGTTGAACTCGCTTTTCTGGAGTTGATGGAGCCGCGTCTGCCAGCCGTCGTATCTCAGTTGGCAGAGCACGGCTGCACGGAGATCAGCGTAGTACCCGTATTTCTGGGGCAGGGTGGCCACGTGCTGCGTGATCTTCCGCCCATGATCGAATCGCTGCGGACGCAGTATCCTGACTTGTTGCTGCATGTCAGCGATGCCGTAGGCGAGAGTCCTGCCGTGCTGGATGCGATTGCTGCTTATTGCGTTAGCAGGGTCTAAGGTTTTACGCTTCTCGGCCGCAGAGCCTCGCCGATCATCACCAGCACTGGGCCTTCACAAGCAGGTATACCCATGGACATCTCGTTGAGGGTCATGCGCATCACGCGCTGATCGGTGCGGCTGACGTTTTCAATCGCTATGACGGGTGTCTCAGCTGCTTTGCCATGTGCCAGCAAACGCTTCGCCGTTTCTATCGCTTCCTGACCACCCATGTACTGTACCAGCGTGTCGCAGCTTGGTAGAGCCGCCTGATCGGTTTCGCCCTTGCCTGTGGTGGAGGTAAAAAAGGCGACGTTGCGCGCGACACCGCGTTTGGTCAGCGGCTGACGTATCGCAGCAGCGGCAGCAAAGGCCGTCGTGATGCCGGGGACTATTTCGTACGAAATGCCAGCAGATTCCAGAGCCTGCAGCTCTTCATCGGCGCGCCCGAACAGCATGGGGTCACCGCCTTTGAGTCGCACGATACGATCGTAGCGAAATGCGCAGTCGATTAACTTCTGATTGATGAGTGTCTGCGCCGTGGAGCGCTGACCGCTGCGCTTGCCAACCGAGACCAGTTGAGCTTGAGAACAGAGTGCGAGAACATCCGGTGTGACGAGGGCGTCATGCAAAACGATCTCTGCATCACGCAGCACCGCAGCACCGCGCACGGTAATGAGGTCGGCTGCGCCGGGGCCGGCGCCCACCAGCCAGACGCGACCCGGTTGCGTCCGGATCGGTCTGTTGAATGGATCCTGCATCGTTGCAGTTTATCAGCGCAGCAATCAGCCCGGCAATCAATCCAGACGAATCATGCCTGCGGCAACAGTCTGATGTGAAATTTCATCAATCAGGATGAAGCTACCCGTGGACCGGCAGGTCTCGTACGCATCTGCTGCCAGCGGTTGCTGAACAGTGAGTGTGATGCGCCCAATGCCATTCAGTGGGAGGGTATCGCCGCTGTACTGCTGCTGGGTGTTGATATCGAGGAGCGAGTCCAAGGACGTCACTTTCGCAGCCACCTGACGTGTGGTGTGCTTGAGCCAGTACTTGCGGCGCAGATCCAGCGGCTCTTCAGAAAGCCAGCACACATCAGCCGTTACGTTCTTGAGCGTGGTGGCGGGCGCATCTGCAGCAACCAGCATGTCGCCACGCGAGATGTCGACATACTCATCCAATAGAATCGTCACCGATTTACCTGCAGCGGCACTCTCCAGCGAGCCATCCAGCGTGAGTATGTCTTTGACAGTGGCAGACAAACCCGTTGGTTGCACCAGCAGTTTGTCACCTTTGCGAACCGTGCCTGATTCAATGCGACCCATGTAGCCACGGAAGTCATTAGCTTCATGACCGTTGTGACGCGCTACTAATTGCACCGGAAAGCGCAAAGCTTGTGTATGTTCGTTGTCATGCACCGGCAGGGATTCAAGCAAATCGATCAGCGTCGGGCCTGAGTGCCAAGGCATGTTCTCGCTGCGCGTGACTACGTTATCGCCTGCCAGCGCTGAGAGTGGAATAGGGCGTACATTCTTCAAGCCCAGTTGTGCTGCAAAGGCTTCATAGGCAGAGACGATGCGATCGTAGACAGATTGGTCGTAATTCACCAGATCCATCTTATTGACAGCAACGATCACGTGTTCGATTTGCAGCAGCTTGGCGATGGTGGAGTGACGCTTGGTCTGAATCAGCAATTCGGCCTTGCCATCTTCACCAAACTTTACTTTGGATACGTCGACCAGAATGATCACCGCGTCTGCAGTTGAGGCGCCGGTGACCATATTGCGGGTGTATTGCTCATGACCGGGTGCGTCGGCAATGATGAATTTTCGCTTGGGGGTTGCGAAATAGCGATAGGCGACATCAATGGTGATGCCTTGCTCGCGCTCGGCTTCCAGTCCATCGGTCAGTAGCGACAAATCGACCATGTCACCCACGGTGCGTTTGTGACGTGCGCGTGAGATCGCATCGAGCTGATCCGCAAAAATGCCTTTGCTGTCGAACAGCAATCGACCGATCAGTGTGCTCTTGCCATCGTCAACCGAGCCGGCGGTAATGAAACGCAGCAGGCCGCGCTCATTGGCGTTGGCATCGGCTGGCATCAGGTTTTTGTCTGCGACTGCGTTCATCAGAAATATCCTTCTTTCTTGCGCTTTTCCATGGAGGCTTCGGATGTCTGATCATCCATGCGTGTGGCACCGCGCTCGGTAATTTGCGTCACTGCTGTCTCGGCGATGATGGCATCCACGGTCGATGCCGTCGATGCAACCGGGCAGGTGCATGAAATATCGCCGACAGTGCGGAAACGCACCGTTTGGGTCTCAACCGTCTCGCCTTCTTTCGCGGGTGTCAGTGGTGTGAGCGGTACCAGCAGCCCATTGCGGGGAATGACTTCGCGCTCGTGGGCAAAATAAATCGAAGGCAGTGCCAGTTTTTCGCGGGCGATGTACTGCCAGACATCGAGTTCGGTCCAGTTGGAAATCGGGAAGACCCGCATATTCTCGCCGGGATGAACACGTGTGTTGTACAAATCCCAGAGCTCGGGGCGCTGTGCTTTTGGATTCCATTGGCCGAAATCATCACGGAAAGAGAAGATACGCTCTTTGGCACGCGCCTTTTCTTCGTCACGCCGTGCGCCGCCAATGCAGGCATCAAATTTGTGTTCAGCAATGGTTTCCAGCAGTGTCACCGCTTGTGCTGCATTGCGCGAGTCTGTTTGTGGATTGCGCAGGCGGACCGTGCCACGCTTGATCGAATCTTCGACAGAACCCACGATCAGACGCTCGCCAAGTTCAGCCACGCGCTGATCGCGGAAGTGAATCACTTCCTCGAAGTTGTGTCCGGTATCGATATGTACCAGCGGGAAGGGAAATTTACCGGGTCTGAAAGCTTTTTCGGCGATGCGCAGCAGGACAACCGAGTCCTTGCCACCAGAGAAAAGCAGCGCAGGATTGCTGCACTCGGCGGCGACCTCACGCATGATGTGGATGGACTCGGATTCCAGCCAATCCAGATGGCGGTTACTGGCGGCGTCAATAAAGTGTTTGTTGTATGCGGGCGAATTCATGATGTCGGTATTTCAGTTTGATCGGGCTTGCTTCGGACGAGTTTGCCATCGACGATGTGGAGACCGCATTCCTTGCTGTCTGGTGATTCCCACCACCAGCGGCCTGCGCGGATGTCCTCGCCGGGCTGAATGGCCCGGGTACACGGCTCGCAGCCTATGGAAGGATAGCCTTTTTCGTGCAGCGGATTGAAAGGCACCTGATGATCGCGAATGTACTGCCAGACATCATCCTCTGACCAATCTGCCAGTGGATTGAATTTTTGCAGTCCATGCGCGACATCGTCTTCCTGCATCGCGAGCTCACTACGGGTGGTCGATTGCGCACGACGCTGACCGGTGATCCAAGCTTTGTTGCCCGCTAGTGCGCGCTTAAGTGGTTCGACCTTCCGAATGCGGCAGCACTCCTTGCGCATCGCTATGCTGTCGTAAAAAGCGTTCAAGCCATTGGCGGCTACATAGGCTGCGATTGCTGAGGGTTCTGGCTGGTACAGCGTCACTTCGTAGTCGTAGGTCTCGCGTATACGATCAATCATGCCCAGTGTTTCAGCATGCAGACGTCCGGTTTCCAGCGAAAATATCGTGATCGGCAGCTTGGCGCGCAAGATCAAGTCGGTGATCACCATGTCTTCAGCCGCAAGACTGGAGGCAAAGACTGCTGGCGAAAAATCAGCGGCAATACGCTCGAGCAGTGAGCGCGTGCCCGAGAGAACCTCGTTGTAGTTGGCGCTGCTCATGGCAGATCCTCTGCAGCGGGGCGCGATGCGCGGCGATACAGCGGCGTTTTCTGATCCCAAGAAGTCTGGTAGACGTCCGAAAAATCCGTCAATCCTTTAAGTGCGTCCTCGATGCTGCGATCTTCGCGGGTTGCAAAGGCATTGAAGCCGACGCGTTGCATATAAAACAGCTGGTCACGCAGCACATCGCCAATGGCGCGTATTTCGCCGTCATAGCCGAGTCGACTGCGCAGATTGAAAGCGATGGAATAACCACGGCCATCCGAGAACGCTGGAAAATCAACCGCGATCAGCGACAAGCTGGCGATATCTTCTTTTAGTTGCTCGGCGCGTTCATCACTTGCCAGCCAGACGCCAATGTCCTTGCGCGCAGCCAGTGTGGATCTTTGTGCTAGCCATACCTGCAGCGGCACAATCTGCTGACCTGATGGCACCGACACGGTTTCGGGTGATTCACCCTCGGTCAGTTTGAACACACTCCAGTGGTCATCAACGATAGCCTTGTCTTTGATGATCTTACGCATACGCATCTTCTCCAGCTTGGTAGGTGTGGCCAGCAATGGGTGTCGCGTACACATGATCCTTGAATGGGTTAATGCCAATACGATTGACGGTATCAATGAAAAGCTCTTCCTCGATACGTTCTCGCACATAGACTTCCAGCAGTCGACCGATCACTTCCGGCATTTGTCCTGCGGCGAAGGAGGGGCCGATGATTTTACCGATGGCGCTGGTATTACCCTGCGCACCACCGATAGAGACTTGATACCACTCCGAGCCATCCTTGTCGACACCGAGAATACCGATGTTGCCGACATGATGATGACCGCAGGCGTTAATGCAGCCCGAGATATTGAGCTCGATGTCCCCGATGTCATGCTGAAAATCGACATTATCGAAACGCTCGGCGATGGCTTCGGCGATAGGGATGGATTTTGCGTTGGCCAGCGAGCAGAAATCACCCCCGGGGCAGCAAATGATATCGGTCAGCAGACCGATGTTGGCCGTCGCCAGACCATGCGTTTTCGCTTCCTTGTAAAGTGCGAGCAGATCCGATTGCTTCACATCGGCCAGCACCAGATTCTGCTCATGCGTCACACGCAGTTCACCAAAGCTGTAGCGGTCGGAGAGTTCGGCCACGAAGTCAATCTGCTCAGCTGTGGCATCGCCGGGCGGCGTACCTGTTTTTTTCAGTGATAGTGTGACGATCGCATAGCCAGACACTTTGTGCGGTCTGACATTGCGCGTGAGCCAGTTTGAAAAAGCTTTGTCTTCGCTGCGCTGCTGCTGCAGCAGTGCATCATCATCCTTCAGCGTTTCATAGGCTGGCGGAGTGAAATAGCTGGCGACACGGGCCAGTTCTTCGGTGGTGATTGTGCTGGGGCTGTCTTTGAGATCCAGCCATTCGGCTTCAACCTGACGAGCGAATTCTTCCGCGCCCAGTGCCTTCACCAGAATCTTGATACGTGCTTTGTACTTGTTATCGCGGCGACCGTACTGATTGTAGACACGCATGATCGCTTCGGTATAACTCAGCAGATGCTGCCATGGAAGGAACTCGCGGATCACGCTACCAATGATGGGTGTGCGACCCAAGCCACCGCCCACCAGCACCTGAAAGCCGAACTCACCAGCGTCGTTCTTGATCAGGTTCAGTCCGATGTCATGTACCTGAACGGCAGCACGATCCTCAGCGGCTGCATTGACGGCAATCTTGAACTTGCGGGGTAGCCAGGCAAACTCCGGATGGAAGGTGCTCCACTGACGCAGGATTTCGATATAGGGTCGCGGATCCGCGAGCTCGTCCGCGGCCACACCGCAGAACTGGTCCGAGGTGATGTTGCGTATGCAATTGCCCGAGGTCTGTATCGCATGCATTTCCACCGAGGCCAGCTCCGCCAGTATTTCGGGAGATTGTTCAAGCTCGATCCAGTTGTATTGAATATTCTGTCGTGTCGTGAAATGCCCATAGCCGCGGTCGAACTTGCGTGCGATATGTCCGAGCTTGCGCATTTGTACTGATGACAGCAAACCATAGGGAATCGCCACGCGCAGCATATAGGCATGGCGTTGCAAGTACAGGCCATTTTGCAGACGCAGGGGGCGGAATTCATCTTCCGTGAGTTCACCCGAGATGCGGCGTTCCACTTGGCTTCGGAACTGTGCAACGCGTTCACGGACAATCTGGTGGTCGTATTGGTCGTAGCGATACATGAGGATCCTTAAGTGATGCGTTTCAGAGCACGAGCTTGGCTGCAACACCAGTCAGCGTGGTTGCGAGCAGCCCGCGCAGGAATTTTTCAGGGACCGAGCGTGCCAGCAGCGATCCGATGGTGATGCCGGGCACGGAACCCAAGAGTAGTGTGACGAGCAACTCCCAGTTGATGGAGCCAAGCCACCAGTGACCCAATGCGGCGATCGCTGTCAAAGGCACTGCATAAGCGATGTCGGTGCCTGCAATCTCGGCGGGCTTCAGGTTCGGGTAAAGCAGAACCAGAATGGTGGCGCCAATGGCACCGGCACCGATTGAAGACACCGTCACCAGTGCACCGATTCCAGCGCCGGCAGCAATGGTAGCGATGACTTGCACACGTCCGTGCAACTGCTTCTCAGGATGCGCGCTCATCCAAGCCTGCATGCGACCACGGAAGATAATGGCAATCACGGTCAGAATCACCGAGAACGCGATCGCGTATCGAATGATCTGGCCGATGTGTTTGTCCAGTGCGCCAAAATACTTCAGTCCGATCGTGGCCACCACGGCAGCGGGTAGTGCGCCCAGGCACAGGCGCTTAACGATATCCCAGTGCACGTTGTTTTTGATCCGGTGCGCGATGGTTCCGGCACTCTTGGTGATTGCAGCAAAGGCGAGGTCAGTGCCGACGGCCACGGTTGGGTTGATACCGAAGAGCAGAGTCAGCAAGGGAGTCATCAGCGAGCCGCCGCCCACGCCTGTCAGGCCGACCAGCATGCCCACGGCAAATCCCGACACTACATAAGTTAAAGTCATAAGGCCTCGCGCAAAGAAGCCAGAATGCTAATAAACTCCCTCCTTATTCCAAACAACAGAGTATTTATTTGCTTATATGATTCTCAGATATAAGCTTTTGCATCTCCGAGAGCCTGAGTTTTGGGTCACTTTATTTCTTTTATGAAAACATTGATCGTCTTTTTCCGGGAAAGATCATGAATCTTCATCAATTTCGCTTCGTCCGAGAGGCCGTTCGGCAAAACTTCAACCTGACCGAGGCCGCCAAGGCGCTGTTTACCTCTCAGCCCGGTGTTTCCAAAGCGATTATTGAGCTGGAGGAAGAGCTGGGCATTGATATCTTCACCCGTCATGGCAAGCGCATCCGTGGTCTGACCGAGCCGGGGCGGGAGGTGTTGAAATCCGTGGAATTGATCCTTCAGGAAATCGAGGGTCTAAAGCGCATCGGCAAGGAGTTTGCCGCACAGGATTCTGGCAGTTTCACGATCGCCACCACCCACACCCAGGCCCGTTATTCCTTGCCCACGGTAGTGCAGGCGTTTTCGCAAAAATTTCCGAAGGTACGTTTATCTCTGTTGCAGGGAAACCCCCGCCAGGTTGCCGAGATGGTACTCAATGGTCAGGCCGACCTCGCGATTGCCACCGAAGCGATTGCCGATATTGATGGTCTGGTGTCCATGCCTTGTTTTCAGTGGGAGCATCTGGTGGTGGCGCCGCCTGATCATCCTCTGGCCCGACAGAAAAGCCTGACCCTAGAAGACATCGCGGCTTATCCGCTGATTACTTATGACACCGCCTTCGCCGGGCGCAACAAGACCAATCAGGCCTTTGCGCGACGGGGACTGAAGCCGGATGTGATTCTTGAAGCCATTGATGCTGATGTCATCAAGACTTACGTCGAGCTTGGCATGGGCGTGGGCATCATCGCTGGTCTGGCTTACAACGCGGCTCGTGACACGAACCTGACAGCGATATCCGCAGGTCATCTGTTCGGTACCAATCTCTCGCGGGTGGCACTGAAGGAGGGCGCGTACTTGCGCGGCTATGTATTCACCTTCATTGAATTGCTTGCACCCAGCTTGTCGCGCAAGCTGGTCGAGCAGGTACTGGCGGGGCAGAAAGACAGCTATGAGCTATGAGTCATCCCGCAAACAGATTCTCATCCATCGATCAAAGGTGTTTCCGGCAGCGGTACACGCAGACTGATCAGGCTACCTTTGCCCGGCCGAGACGCCATTGAAAAACTTCCGCCGGATAAAGTCACGCGTTCCCGCATTTCGTGCAGACGATAATTCAGTGGCGTGTTTGTTTGCGTTGACGCCGGATAGCCTTTGCCGTTGTCGATGATTTCCATCAGCAATTCAGAGCAGCCATCATAAAGATGTATTTCGGCAGCGCTGGCCTGCGCGTACTCACGAATATTGGCGCATGCCGCCTGTGCGATCCTGAATAAATTGGTGGCCAGCGCAGGATCCAGTGCAATCTCGTCAGCGTTGCAGCGGAGTTCATAGTGAATGCCCGTCTGGTTTTCCTGCTCAGTGGCCAGCCAATCGAGTGCGGCCACGATACCCGCATCCAGAATGCCCGGGCGGATCTCGGTTGAAATTTGTAGCACCGACTGTAATGAGCGGCTGATAAGTTTTTCGATATAGGGTTTTTGTGTAAGGAATTCGCTCGTATCGGGCGCCGTCTCCCACAAGTGAGTCAGCATCATTTTCAGCGCTGACAAATTACCACCCAAGTCATCATGCAAAGTTTGCCGGATATGGGCGTGTTCTTCTTCGCGCTCATGATTCAAGTAGACATAAAGATCTGCGAGTTCGATACGCGACTGACGCAGTGAATGCTCATGACATTTGCTTTTGCTGACGTTCGTCATCAGCCCTGTCCACTGAATGCCGTTTTCGCCATCATCCTCGGGTGTAGCCCGCAAGCTGATCCATTTGGTATCCTTCCACGAGTCAATCCGAATGCGACCTTCCCAACTCAGCACTTCCAGTTTCTCTGCTGATTCGCGCAACTGGCTGGCCCAGCTCTCGCGATCCTCATCAATGATCTGTGCAAAGAGTTGACGTGCATTGGCGTATAGAGACTCGGGTGGAATACCCAGCAGTTTTTCGCAGCTCTCTGAAAGGAAACTGAATTGAATCAGGCCGGTTGATCCCTGGCGCATCTGAAAAAGCAGCCCTGGCACCTTGGCCACAATCTGTTCCAGGCGTATTTCGCGCTCGGACACTTGTTCGATAGCCTGTTCCGGCATGATTGCGTGATTTTCCATGGTCATGAACTCTTGGATGATGGCCACTACTGTAGAGTTTTCATTGCGGCTAAGCTATCCGCTCAGCATGGAAATTTACACTTGACTTGATGTTTCACAAGACATTTCTTAAAAAATATCTGTGACACAATTTTTTGTCTGAATGGACACGGGTCCCTGCCTGTGGACGATACGATTGAAAAATATTTCTATTAAGTAAGTATGGGAAATTCAAACCGTGTCTGAGAGCACGACACTTTCGGATGCAGCCAAATTTGATGGTAAGTGGTACGCCTATCGCATACCACCAGCGGGATTGTCATCCCTCTCAGGGTGTCCAATGGTTTGTATGTCAGGCGATTAGCAAGATCTATAGTCAGTCACTTACGTAATCGGACTTGCTCAGCAAGACAAGAGAGATAATCTACAAGCTTGTGGCATGATCCGTGGAGATTTTTTTGCAGAGGTCGCGATGGAATGGTGGGTCATTGCGGTGGAGTTGGGTGTGCCAGCGATTATTGGGCTGGCAGTCTATCTCACGCTGCGCAAATAAATAATAAAATGCGATAAAAAACGCACCGGGTCAACGATTGAGCCGGTGCGTTTTATTTGAAACACTTTGATTTAGCCTGCTTTTTTAGCGGCCTGTAATAAACATTTGGAGAGTTTATCGAAGTGGAGCAGGGCAGCTTGTGTGAGCTCTAACTGCTTGCGGCGCGCATCTTCGGTTTCGGCCAGCAATATCCAACCCTTGGCACGCATGGATTTCAGTCGACCGTGAAGCATGGCGGGTGAGCCGAGTTCTCGTTTGCCCATCAAATCCTTGACTGACAAGCGCTCCTTTTTTTGGCGTGCAAACGCGATGAGCGACAGAATGCGCTCTTCCAGAGGCTCGAGCGGTGGTAATGACGGTAAATCACGCAGCGCTTCCGAGAGTTGCAGAAAACGCAAATAAATGTCCGCCGGACGGGTTTTTTTGCTCACGAGAGGTGCTTCCTTTTAGATTACTTTCTTATGTGAAAAGATAATACCCTAACGGTGCAGAGTGTGCACCAAATCTAAAATCGCTTCAATTGAGATTCTTTGATGCAGTGATCAAAAATTCTACATTGTTTGCGCAGACCGCTCGCATTTTGGCGGTGTGACGCCGAGTCGGCTTTTTATATGGAGCGCAGATTTGTTCAGCAGAACATTTGAGTTAAAAAATTGCAATATAACTAACTAATGCGTAATTATTTAAAACAAAGCCAGCACGACGATGGGATAAAACGCAGGCGTATCCCGGTCTTGCCTGATCGTTCACTTGTCAGATGCGTCATCGCACGGCGCACCGAAAAAACCATCCTTCGATTCTCGTACGCGCGCCAGACGTAGATGCCGCTCAAGGCGGATGGCATTATTTACCTGTGTTTTGCTCATGCCCATCATCTGCAAAACCGCAGAGGAGAGCTGCAAGCCTGCCGCTAATGTCTCGGGCATGACCTGAGTCGCACCCGCTTCTCGTAATGCAGCAGCGTGATCTTCGTCATGCGCGCGGGCCAGAAGGGGAATATCAGCAAACTCGCGACGAATAGCGCGCGTGGCATGCAGCGTCGCCTCCGCATGATCCATCGTCAGCACGATGGCAGCGGATTTGCTGGCATCGACTCGATGCAGCAACTCTGGGCGACTGACATCGCCGAAATACACCGGCTCACCGAGCGGATGTTTGCGTGTCGACTGGTACATGTCGATATCGATAGCGACATAGCGGACGCCCTGTGCATTCAGAATCTCTGCCAGCAGCTGACCCATGCGACCGAAACCAACAATAATGACGTGTCCTGCCAGAGCGCCGGTCTCGGCTTTGTCCAGCGCAGCCGGCGCACAATGATGAGACTTCTCCCATGCATTGCCGAGTACGCGGCCCAAGCGTGCCATCAGCGGCGTTGCAAACATCGATAGTCCTACCAGCAACAACACAAACTGTGACAACGCGTTCGTAAAAAGTCCGCTGGCAAGCGCGTAGCTGGTCACGATGAAGGCAAACTCGCCTCCTTGACCCATCAGCATACCGCCTTCAAATGCGAGGCCCAAGGGTAGCCCACCTACACGCAACACCAGCATCATCACTGCTGCCTTGAGGATGAACAAACCAGCGACGCAAAGGGCGAGCAACAGCGGGGATGCCAGAACGACACGGACATCCGTCTGCATACCCACCGACATAAAAAACAAACCCAGCAACAGGCTTTTGAAAGGCTCTATCGTCACTTCAACTTCATGACGAAACTCTGTCTCGGCCAGCAGCAACCCGGCGAGAAAGGCACCCAGGGCCATGGATAATCCTGCATACGCAGTGAGCCCTGCGATACCGAGCGTGCACAGCAAAATCAGCGCAACAAACGTAGCGGGTTGGTGCTGGTGTCGGTACTGATTTCCGAGGGCCTTGAACAAAGGTCGTATCACCCGCCGACCCAAAAAATAGATGAGCAAGATCACGCCGGCAGACTTCAGCGCCACGGCAATCAGCGTGAGCCACAGATGTTCGGTGTTGCCTTGAGCAAGCCCACCCGTTAGCACCAGAATGGGTACGACCGCCAGATCTTGCAGCATCAGCACAGAAAAATTCGCCTGAGCCATCGGCGTATCGAGCATATGCCGGTCGGTCATCAATTGCATCACGACTGCCGTAGAAGACAGTGCCAGCATCAGACCCAGCACAATCGCGGTCGGCGGGTCGTTGTGCAGCATCAGTGCCGCTGTACCAATCAGTAGTGCAGACAACAAGACCTGTGCCGTACCTGCTCCGAATACCCAGCGTCGCAGCATCCATAAGCGCTCTGCGGACAGCTCCAGTCCTATCGTGAACATCAGAAACAGCACGCCCAGTTCACCCAACGCCACCATACCCTCGACGCGAATGAAGGTAAGGTTCTCAAGCCAGGGCAAATGTCCCACCCACAGCCATAGCCCGAACGGACCCAGTAAAACACCGATCGCCAGAAACCCCAGAATTTGGTTAATGCGCAAGCGCTGGAGCAGCGGAATCAGAATGCCCGCCAGCGCAAGAAAAATCAGCGTCTCGCGAAGGTAGGGCAGTCCGGAAAAATGTTCCGGCATCGGTTGGGAGTCCCGGGGTGGTCGGCGGATGAACTGCGTATTGGACAGCGTTTTCCGGTCAATATTCGTTCGCTGATCGTATAATCGAGCAGGTTATTGACGCACAGCAACTTCATGAATACATGACCTATTTTTTAACAGCTACGTCATCGTATTTGCCCATCTCCCGGAGCCGCCATGCAACTTGTTACCCGACTCCTGCTTAGACTTTTTGCAGTCGGCTTCTTCATGCTGATTCTTGTCGCGCTGTTCACCTTGTTTGCCGCCCGTCACGACATCGCAGACGAAGTCCGCAGCAGTCAGAGCATCGGTCAGCTGATTACCACCTTGTCCGAACTGCAGGGAAGTGATTCACTCAACCGGCAAATCGCAGCGATCGACGCCCTCAATCGGGGTGAGCGCTTGCGCCATTTCCATGTGGCTCTATTGGATGAGTCCGGTCGTCGTCTCACCCAGCCGGCCAATGATCCACACTCAGTGATGCCTGCCTTGCTCAACCGTTTTTTGGCCAGTAATGCCACGATGAGCAGTTATGCCTTGTCACTGCAACGTAGTGATGGAAATCAGGTAACACTTTTACTGGAGCCCAATCCAGAGTCAGAGATCAGCGAGTCCATCGCGGGTGCCTTGCTGCAGCTGGCTTTGTTTGCCGTTCTCGGACTGATGCTGATTTTGGCGATCGGAGGCACGCTGCGTCTGGCACTCGCGCCCTTGTCCGGAATTCTGGCGGGTATTTCGCGCATCGAAGCCGGTGACTACGCAACCCGTATCGCTGCGTCAGGCACGCGCGAGCTCAATCAGATTGCGCAGGCACTCAATCATCTGGCCGCAGCACTCACCGATCAGATTGCCAAGCAGCGCGAGCTTTTGCATCGGCTCCAGGACGTACAAGAAGAAGAAAGACGCAAACTCGCGCATGAATTGCATGATGAATTCGGGCAGCTACTGACTGCCATTCAGGTCGATGCCTCGTATCTGCTCAAACGGTCTGCTGGCCAGAGCGCACTGGAAGCCTGTGCTCAAGCCATGTACGAGAACAGCAGCAGCATCCTCTCGCAATTGCGGGGTTTGCTCGCCCAGCTGCGTCCCTATGGTTTGCAAGGCGACGAAGAACATGACATCGCACTTGAGCAAGCCTTGCGTGATTTGGTGAAGCAGCGGCAGTCGCGCGGTGCTGTGGAACTCGAATGTAGACTGAACGTCAATCTCGACAACACTGCCGTTCCCCAGCGACTGGCAGTGGCAATCTACCGTATCGCGCAGGAAGCGCTGACCAATGTGATGCGACATGCGGAGGCCACGCGTGTTGATATTACGGTTGCCGTTGATGCCAGCGCGCATGCCTTGCGACTGACGGTCGCCGATGATGGCAAAGGCATGGCAAGCACCGAACCGCAACCTACAGGCGGCCTGGGTCTGATTGGTATTCGTGAGCGCGTACTGGCCAATCAGGGGCAATTGCATTGGCACGCGGTAAACCCGCACGGCGTGCTGCTGGAGGCGATCTTCCCCTTGGACACGACCACGATCAGTGAGGTGGCCCATGTCCACTGAGATCGTTCGTGTACTGCTGGTGGATGATCATGCGGTGGTTCGTGCCGGTTATAAACGCTATCTTGAACTCGATCCTGCGCTGCAAGTGGTGGGCGAAGCCGACAGTGGTGAACTGGCTTATGGCATGCTCGCGCACACGACTGCAGATGTGGTGGTGATGGATTTATCCATGCCGGGGCAGGGTGGTCTTGAAAGCATGCGCAGGATCATGCAGCGCTATCCCGAGCAGCGTGTGCTGGTGTTCACCATGCATGAAAATGCTGCGCTCGCCCTGCAGGCATTGCGCGCTGGAGCGAGTGGATATCTCACCAAAAGCATGCCACCTGAACGCATGGTGGATGCCATTCATCAGGTCATGCGCGGTGAAAAGCCGATCTCAGATGATCTGGTCTCGGCCGTAGCAGAAGCAGAAAAAGAAAGCGCACCCCATTTGCAATTGGCGCCGCGGGAATTCGAGATATTTCGCTTGCTGGCCAATGGACAAACCGTCGATGAAATCGGTCAGCGCCTGCATCTGGGTACCAAGACGGTGGCCAATTATCAATCCTCGATTCGGCAAAAACTGGGTGTGTACACGCCGATTGAATTACATCAGTATGCTAAGCGGCATGGGCTGGCGTGAGGTTTGATTTTCGCTGGCTGGTTGAGTCTGCAGCAGTCAAAAAAAACGGGCATGCGGTGATCTGCATGCCCGAGGATGACTACGAGGGAGGTTGAAGAAAAGTCTTAGAAGCGGTAACGCAGGCCGACCATCAGGTGACGTGGGGCGCCGGGGGCGACGAAGCGGTTCACGGTGGCGTCTGTTGATGGGGTGGTCAACAGGCTGCCGGATGCCGAGAATGCATTCATGGCCATCATGCCGTAAGTTTCAAACCGCGTATCAAATACGTTGTTGATGCGAGCAAAATAATCTAAGCCCTTTTGCGCTTCGTAGTTTGCATGCAAATGCAACAGGGTATAGCCTTTTACTTTGGCATCAACCGTTTCGTCTTCCGGAATTTTCCCATCCTCGTTGCCCTGTGTAATCAAGCTGGATGTGGTCAGCAAAGTGCCTCCAATCGTCATTTTTGGAGTTGCACGCCAGTCTGCATTAATACGCAGTGTATGCTCAGGCAGTCCCGCGATTTTAGTGCCCGGCGTTATCGAGATGTCTCTCTCTCCGCCGAAAAGCGTACCGGTATCTTGGTAGGTGGCGTCAAGATAACTGTAGGTCGCCCGCAATGCCACAGAGTTAATTTCAGTGTAGGCCGTGACATCGGCACCTTGACGGCGAGTTCGTGAAAAATTGTCAAAATAACCTAACCCAGTCGTACCTGTTGCGCGGAAAAGAATGTCGTTTTTGTTTTCTGTCCGATAAACCGCGACCCCTAAGCCTGAGATGCTTGATAGCTTCAAGCGAACTCCTCCCTCGAGCGTTTTTGCGATGATCTGCTCCAGATACGGATCGGCTTGAAGCCCGGTAGGTAATCGACACGGATCAGCGGGATCAGCGCATCCAAGTTCGATGACTGTTGGAACTCGGTTGCTTTGACCAAAGTTCCCAAAAAAATTGACAGCAGGGTTGTAGGCGTGACTGATGCCTATCGATGGATTAAAGCTATTGTAAGTAAAGCTTTCTTGTGCCTTACCGTCAATTGTGTTCGAGACCGAAGCATGATTCAGCCTGCCGGATGTAGTCAGATGTATTTTTTCAGTAGCTGACCAAGTGTCAGATGCGTAAAGTCCAAGTGCATACGATTTACCTCTGACACCAGTGTCTGCTTCTATGGCGCCACAATCAGTTGGCGACCGAGTGCTATCGAGATCGCACCCATCGGCCTGGGAAGCGCTGTAGCGTACATGGCTGCCGTCGACACTGGCACCAGTTGTAATCTGATGGGTATCGAGAATGCGAGTTAGGTTAACACTGCTCCCGTAGCTATTCTGAGAAGTAGTCGTGTAGTTCATCACTGCTTCGTCATCGTCAATCTCATAATCGCCATTGACCGACTGCCGTGTGCTGCGGCGAACGTAGGCATTGGTAGCCAGCTCTGTGCTGCTATCCAGCATACGTTGCAGGTTGAAATTCAACATGGTCAGCTGGTTTTCTGTTCGGTCCGGATGCGTGTAAATCCATTTGCGATTCGTTTCGTACATGCCGCTCTGTGGTGTGCCTTCGCCATCCGTACCATAGTTGGTGCTGGGAAGCAGTCCATTTCCTAGCATGCTGCTTTTCCCGACCAACAAAGACAAATCCCAATTACTGTCATTCTGCTGACGTCCAATCTTCGCAAACACATTACCCAAATTACCACTGGAATAATCCCGCCAGCCATCTTCGCGGAAACCCGTCGCAGAGATGAAGCTGTGATAGCCATCATTGCCCTTGCTGCCATGACTGATGTCCGTGCGCACGCGTCCAAAACTACCCGCCTGCAATTTGATTTCACCACCCGGTGCGGTGAGTCCGGATTTAGTGGTGAAAGCCAGCGCGCCACCCAAGGTATTGAGGCCATACACAGGATTTGAACCCGGTACCAGCGTCACATTGCCGATCGCGGCCTCAGGAATCATGTCCCAGTTCACCACATCACCAAAGGGCTCATTCACCCGCACGCCGTCCAGATAGACCGACATGCCTTGCGACGAACCCAGAATTCCCGACAAACGAAAACCCCGGTAAGTAATATCAGCCTGAAACGGACTGCCCTGAACTTCATTGATGTTCACACCCAGCAGGTTGCGCGACATGAAGTCGGTGAGATTCAGTGTTTGCGACTGATACATCTGCTCGCTGGTGACGGTCTGCACATCGTAGGGCAGCTTGTCTTTCTCGATGCCGATACCGGGCAGTGGCGAAGTACCCACCACTTCGACTTGCGGCAGGGCCTTGTCCCGCTTGTTGTCGGCGGCTTTTTCTTCGGTGGTTTGTGCCAACGCTGTCCCGGCAAACATCGCCATCACGGACAGGGCAATCAGTGAAAATTTGGGGGAGGGAGTTTTACGCATGATCTTGTTTTTATGTTTCTAACTTTATAATTTTTTGATTTTGTGTAGCTTCATTTACTTTTGCGAGCAGGCAAGCCCATTCGCGGTGTTGAAGCTTACGGCTTTCCGATCCCCATGCGTATGGGAAATCTTCCCGCGAATCAGGGCCTGCAGAGTGCGAAGCAACGGGCTTCCTTTGTTAGAATGGCACGCGGTAATTGTCCGCATCCCTGGAGGCGCCACCTCAATGCCGCTGCCGGCTTTGGATGGAAACGCTGAATTTCCCACCCTCGTGAATTGCCCTGGAGTTGTCTGCCATGTCCTCCCCGCTCACGGTCGAAATTGACCACGCGCTTGCCATCATTACTTTTAACAACCCATCTCGCGCCAATGCGCTTGATCTGGCAATGGCCGAAGCCTTTGCTGCAGCGATTGAGCAGGTGGCCGGCGATAAATCCATCCGGGCTTTGCTGATCACGGCCAATGGCAAACAGTTCTGTGTCGGCGGCGATGTCAATGCTTTCGCAGATACCTCGCGTCCGCTGGTCGATACCCTGCGGGGATTGCTTGAGCCCGTGCACGCAGCCCTGCGTCTGGTATCGCTGCTCGAGATTCCGGTCGTATGCGCCATTAACGGCGCGGTGGGCGGCGGCGGGATTGGGCTCGGTTTGTGTGGCGACATCGTGCTGGCTGCCGAGTCCATGAAACTGCGCGGGGGTTACTCCGCGATCGGTCTCACACCTGATGTCGGTGGCTCCTGGTTTGTCACCCGCCGTGCGGGCGCGGCGAGGGCGAAAGATATTTTTCTGACGAATCGCCCGATTTCCTCTGCAGAATGTTTGCGCATGGGTCTGGTGGATGCCGTGCATCCGGATGCCGAGCTAGCGTCAGCTGCGCGTGCGCTGGGACATCAACTGGCCAAAGGGCCTGCGCAGGCCCAGGCGCGCATCAAGGCGCTGATTAGCGCAGCATCGCATCATTCGCTGTTGCAGCATCTCGACGCCGAGCGCGATGCGATGTTTGCCTCTGGTGAAACCGAAGATGGTCACGAAGGCATACGCGCTTTTATTGAAAAGCGTGCGCCAAAATTTAATTAATCTACACAACTCTTAAAAAACGGGAACACTATGAAAGCCGTCGTCTGCAAAGCCTGGGGTCTGCCTGAAACACTGGTTATCGAAGAACAAGCGGAAGTGACGCCAGCCGCAGGTGAGGTCATGATCGACATTATGGCTGCCGGTGTGAATTTTCCGGATGTATTGATCATTCAAAACAAATACCAGTTCAAGCCTGAGCTGCCTTTCACGCCGGGTAATGAGTTGGCTGGCCTTGTCCGCGCAGTAGGCGAGGGCGTGACGAAATTTAAAACAGGCGACCGCGTATTTGCTTTTGTGCCTCAGGGCGCCTTCGCACAGCAGATCGCTGTTGCCGAAGCCGCCGTGCTTCCCATGTCCGAAGCGATGGATTTTGATACGGCTGCGGCGCTCACACTCACTTATGGCACCTCGCATCACGCCATCGTCGACCGTGCGCAACTAAAAGCCGGCGAAACTATGTTGGTCCTCGGTGCTGCCGGTGGTGTGGGTCTGGCTGCGATTGAAATCGGCAAAGCCATCGGCGCGCGCGTGATCGCGGCAGCCTCGACCGATGAGAAGCTCGCGATCTGCAAACAGCATGGCGCTGATGAACTCATTAATTACACCACCGAAGATTTGCGCGAAGCGATCAAGCGCACCACCGGCGGCAAAGGCCCCGATGTGGTCTACGATCCGGTGGGTGGCAGTTATACCGAGCCAGCGTTTCGATCGATCGCGTGGCGCGGTCGTTATGTGGTGATCGGATTTGCTAACGGCGAGATACCGACAAAGCGATCAAATGGATTAAAAAGAAAATTAAAAAATCACCCCAGCCCCTTCCTTGGGTCATTGATGAATGTTGGGTC
>JACCDH010404244.1_pt1 | contig 19990 bp, 16 predicted proteins | sample 7442481 | NCBI WGS metagenome assembly JACCDH01 (sample SAMN15323433, study PRJNA562643) | freshwater metagenome | isolation source: river surface water | place: USA:Blue River Watershed | collected 2017-08-15 | reverse complement strand
TACAAGTGAAATACTATGATTTGATTCCAAAATTATCAGTAGAAGTCAATTACCAACAACGATATTGGAACAATGCCACTAACTTAAAAGGACATTACAGCGGGTTGGAACTTGGGTATAAAATCAATCGATATATCGACATACTCGCAGATTACAGATTGGTTTTGAGGGACAAAGGTCAGTACCACCGATTTTCGCTTGGAGCCAATTATGAGCGGAAATTTTTTAGCCCAAATTTTAAATTAGCCGGAAGATTACTCGTTCAAAACCAATACCAAGATTACACCGACCAAATCAATGCCAACAAACCTGATGAAAGTTTCATCTATTACCGTGGGAGACTCAAAGGAAGTTACAAAATCAATAAAAAACTTGATGTTTATGCTTCCGTTGAACCCATTTTTCGGGTGGGTGGTGTTTTTATCGTCGATAATTGGCGCAGCCAATTGGGATTCACCCTCGATATCACCAAAAAATTGAAATCCGACGTTTATTTTATCTACAGAGAAGATTACGCAAAAGCCACATACAACCGCTATTTTTATATCTCCGGCTTAAACCTATCCTATAAAATCAACAGAAATCCTAAAAGATTCAAACCCGTTGTGAATGAATTTTGAACCCTCATATACCTTTATCCCCTCTCACACACCCATCATCCCTTCCCGATCCAAACTCCTAAAATGGATCGCTTCAGCAATGTGTTCAATTTCAATTTTCTCAGAATCAGCCAAATCTGCAATGGTTCTACTCAACTTCAAAATTTTATCGTATGCCCTTGCACTGAGATTTAATTTCTGCATCGCCGCTTTCAATAAAATTTGTCCTGCTGCTGGAATAACGCAATAATCATGAACCCTGTTCCCTGGCAACATGGCATTACAAAAGATTCCATTTTCACCTTGAAAACGCTCTTCTTGCTTTTGTCTGGCCTTAATTACACGCTCTCGTATTACTTCGCTGCTCTCACCACTACTATTTCTCATCGTCAATTCATCATGGGTAACCGGTGTCACCTCTATGTGAATATCTATTCTGTCTAATAAAGGTCCACTAATTTTGCCCATATAACGATTTACCGCACCCGGCGCACAAGTACAGGCTTTTGTTGGATGATTGTGAAAGCCGCACGGACAAGGATTCATACTGGCAACCATCATAAACGATGCAGGGTAATCAACTGTCCATCGCGATCGCGATATAGTCACTTTTCTCTCCTCAAGTGGCTGCCTCAAAACTTCCAGTACTGAACGCTTAAACTCAGGCAATTCATCCAAAAATAATACTCCATGATGCGCTAAAGATATTTCTCCTGGCTGCGGAGAAACGCCTCCGCCAACCAACGCAACATCGCTGATAGAATGATGAGGTGCTCGAAACGGTCTCACCGCCATCAATGAAGAATTTCTACCCAATTTACCAGCAACTGAATGTATTTTCGTTGTTTCTAAAGACTCATGCAATGTCATAGGGGGCATAATTGAAGGTAAACGCTTTGCCAACATGGTTTTACCTGCACCCGGAGGTCCGAATAAAATCAAATTATGTCCTCCCGCAGCTGCAATTTCCATTGCTCTTTTTATGTTTTCCTGACCTTGAACATCCTTAAAATCAACATCATAATCGTTTAACGACTCTTCAAACTCAGCCCTCGGATCAACAAATTCACGTTCTAAATCAATTTCGCCAGATAAAAAATCCACCACCTGCTTCAAATTGTCGACCCCAAATACTTCCAAATCTTTTACTATTGCCGCCTCACGAGCATTCGCTTTGGGTAAAATAAATCCCTTGAACTTGTCCTTCATCGCTTGAATGGCAATTGGCAATGCTCCTTTTATTGGCATCACGCTGCCATCCAAACCCAATTCGCCCATGATTACATATTCAGACAACCTGTCGGTTGACAACTGAAAACTAGCCGCCAACATTGTTACAGCTATTGGCAAATCATAAGCACTTCCCTCTTTTCGAATGTCGGCTGGTGCCAAATTTATCACAATCTTTTGCCTCAGAGGTTCAAACCCAGAATTGCGAATCGCAGCATCGCAACGAAACAAACTCTCTCGAACCGCCACATCTGGCAATCCTATAATAAACGTTGCAAACTCAGGCGTTGTAGTGGCATTGGCCTCCACAATAACTTTCGTAGCATTCACCCCATGCAACGCCGATGCATATCCCTTCACTACCATATCTATCGCTACCCCTCTTCAATTTATAAGATTACCTGTCCACGCAAAACTTGTAAACCAATGTTGTTTACATTTTTTAACTTTTCATCACGCATGTTCTGATTAAACTCAATCACATACTCACCCTTTGCTAGCTTCATATTTTTCAAAAATGGCTCCTGAAAACTCACCAAATTCGAAACCCCTTGACCCGTCCACTTTCCTAAATTATCAGACAAAACCAATTGAAATTGATTCTTCTGTTGGAATTTATTCGGACCCTTAATTGAGTATATCATCCATATGTTGCTGTATGCGTAATCTCCCGTAATTCTGAGTCCACAATTGATGGTATAATAATGTTGATCGTCAGTAATTGTGAACTTGAACTTTTTTCGGTCCTTCCAATCCCATCCTCCTGCATCAACCGAGGTAAACTCTTCAAAAACAATGTTCTTTGAAGTGCTACAACTTGGAACTAAAATTGCAAATACTGCAAATAAAATTCCGATGCTAAATATTTTTATATGTTTCATATTAAATCAGTTAATGTTTTTTTAAATGTTTTTATTCCTCCAAATAAAAAAGATATTTCTGTATGAATTTCGTACACATTCATTTCCCCAAAAATCGTTTCGTCATCTACTAAATCCTTTACACGCATCCAATCTTTTCGAGTCATCATCATGTTTGAAACTTCAAAGTCTTTTGCATATTGTATCCATTCTTGCAATTCCTTCATCCCAAAATTGGTGTGATCTAGGTAATTAAAGTGCTTTACAACATCAACATCTTTCAATTCGTCTCGAACTTTTTTGCCTTCAGCTACACCCGTTATCAAAATTACAGCTTCACCCAAATGAATCTCACCCTTGCCTATCAGTAAATTCGGTGTGGTTACGTTGTAACTCGTAAAGAAAATCTGTCTACAATACCTTTTCAAAATAAGCTCCATTTCACAAGCATCATCAATAGATAAATCTGTTGGACACTTCGTAACAATAATCATATCTACACCCTTCGCAACCGATTTAAATTCACGTAATCGGCCTGCAGGCATCACAAAATCTTTGTAAAAAGGCCTGTGAAAATTGCAAAGCAATATATTCACTTTACCCCTCAATGGTAAATGTTGGAAACCGTCGTCTAAAAGCACTAAATTTACCTCAGGGTGCACCGAAATGATGTTACTCAAACCCTCCAACCTATTTTCTGCAACATAAACAGGAATTTGTAACTGCTGTAATTTGATTTCCTTCGGCTCATCTCCCACCTCTTCGCTCTGACTATCTTTTTCAACCTCCAAAAAACCCTTGGACCTCCTTCCATAACCGCGACTTAAAACTGCCAAATGATAGTCCTCCTTTAGCAAATCTGCTAAATACAAAACCATTGGAGTTTTCCCTGTTCCACCAACCGTTAAATTTCCCACAATAATTGTAGGTATTTCAACAGATGTTCGCTTGTTAAACAACTCAAAATACAACCTTCGTAATCCTGCTATACTTCCGTATATCAGCGATATTGGCCACAACAATATGTTGAATGAGTGATTCAATCTAATTCAAACGTTTGTCCCTTTATTGGAGTAATCACCTCACATCCAGTTACATCAGATGCCAATTTATCCATTTGCGTTGCATCTCCATGAACCAAGAATAACTTCTTTAGCTTTCCATCATTTGAGCGTTTGAAATATTCAAGCAATTGTGGATGATCTGGGTGTGCACTAAAAACATCTGTTCTTTTTATTACCGCCCTAACCGGCCTCTGCTTTCTCTCTATTTCAACAAAATCTTGACCCTTTAACAGTCGATCTCCTAATGTTCCCTCTGCGCAAAATCCCGCAATTAAAATCGTATTTTCATCATGTCCTACATTATTTCTAACATGCATCTGAATTCGGCCGCCTTCAACCATTCCAGCCGCTGATATAATTACACAAGGTTCAGGAATTACACTCAAAATTTCACTCTGACGCTCATCATCAATCACATGCAACAAAGGAAAATCAAATAAACTGCCATGCTTGGCTTGAAACTGCTTAGCCTCCTCATTCAAATATTGCAAGTTATACTGATAAACCTTTGTGCTTTTTATCGCCAAAGGACTATCGGTGAACACCTTAATATTCGGCAATTTACCCTCTCTATAAAGTTGGTGAAGCGTGAAAATAATGGCTTGAGTTCTTCCTACACTGAATGCAGGAATCACCACTTTTCCACCCCTTTTCACACATGCATCAAGTACCTCCTCTAACAAACTCTCTTCTGCTAAACGACTGTCGGTAATGTGGCGACGACCTCCATAAGTGCTCTCCGAAATTAAATAATCTAAACCTTTCATCGGTACCGGATCTGGGACCAATTTTGATCTGTAATTTCCCAAGTCTCCAGTAAACCCAATTACTTTTGTTTCAGCTCCATCCCTCACCTCTAACCTCGCACTTACAGCCCCTAAAATATGACCCGCTGTGTGAAAACTAACAGACAATTCTTCGTTAAACTCATAGTTTTCACCTATCTCTAAAGTTCTTGCCATCTGCAACATATCCATGATATGTCGCTTTGCATATAATGGCTGTGGAACATTTCCAAACTTTATCTTTCCACGCTTGCGTGATGTCATTTTTCGCTTCTTCTGAATCTCCATCCTCTGAATGTTTAAACTATCATGCAATAAAAAATCACTTAACTCCAAAGTTGCCGCTGTACATAATATCTCCCCTGCAAAACCTTGCTTGATTAAATTTGGTACATTCCCAGTATGATCTATGTGCGCATGCGTAACTATCAATAGGTCAATAGATGAGGCTTGAAAAGGAAAATTGGCATTTTTATTCTCAAACTCTTTTCTATTCTCATAATCTAAACCACAATCTATCAATATACGTGTGCCGCCAGCGAGCTCAAGCATGTGCATGCTTCCAGTTACTTGCCTGGCGGCACCCCAAAATGTCAATTTCATTCTACAAAATTAACGCTATCTGTTTGATTCATTGTTAACTGCTCTCAATTCTTTACCACCATCTATTCAACAAATCAACATTTTGGCTCGCATATTATATTCAACTATCAATTTATCAATTGGTTACAAGTATTTTCTTAGACGAACTTCCTGCACTTCCGGCTACTTTCACAAAATAAATTCCTGTGGCCAAATGATAAAAATGTTGACCCTCGCCTTTCGTCATTCCTGTAAATACAACCTGTCCATTGGTGTTATACACATAAATCTGCACATTTCCACCCTTCACGCTAAATCCCTCCGATGTGGCATGAATCATATCCGCATCCTTGGGTCCATCTAGCTCCAGATCTTGACCCTTGCCACCTTGAAATTCACCGTCTAAATCATATGATTTACCCGCATTGTAACACAAATCAGCTGAGAATTTTGCAGCAGTTCCCCCATGCAACTTTAAAGATGCACCTGTTTGAGCATTCTTCAAGTCCACAAAATGAACATCTATCGAATCCGAATTAAAGTTATTCTTCGCCGCCGACCAATAATTCAAACCAACCAAAACTTTTGTCAATCCCGCATCCCAATATGGTTGATTGATATCCATATTGACTGTTCCCTCTATCTGTATCTTTGAACCACTAAACGTCGACGTACGATTGAAATTGTTTTTTCCTTCAATGAAAGGCATCGCATCAAACAATTGAATCGAAGCCGTATAGTTATTTGTAAAAGAATTGTTTCCTCCATTGAACATCGCATCTAACATGTTCGACCATTTATAAATCGATTGATTCATATTCAACTTAGAATGTGCAACATATGCCCCTACCTGATTCAAAGTGAAATAGTTACAACGCAATAATAAATGTTGCTTACTTATCAGTATTCCCACCTTGTTGCGCAAAAATTCATTCCTCAACACAAATGCAAAATGTGAATTTAAACTGCCATTCTTAACCTCCAATGCCGATACTCCCTGATCCATGAAATTACAATCTTCAACGTACAACTCCTCTCCTAAATTTTCAAAAATTAAACCCTTACTATTCTCCTCAAACTTACTGCCCGATACCTTACAGCTACCACCAATTTGATGCATCCCCACTTTACAGCCAGTTACAATCATTGCACTCACTTCATTGTATCCGTTGTTCGAAACAGATATAACCCTCAAAGCTGAGTCCATTTTGTTGAAACTGCATTTAGATACTCTCAATCGCTCTCCTTCATACACTATTCCCTTGCCTTTCTCTTGCGCCCAATCAGCAGATTCAAAATGAGACGCTTCAATCATTAAACTATCGCCCGCAATCATTGCTGCGTTTGCACCAAAATAAACCCTTGAATCAGACATGTGAATCCCCTTCAAAGCATAAGATTCTTTGCTACGCTTGTATGGAAATAACACTTTCCCCTCAATCTGTAAATTGGGGAACCCAGACCTGCCATTTCCTGTGAAATTAAAAACGACACCCTTTCCAAGTGCAACCACTTTCGCATCCCCATATCCATACCCAACATTGCTAAATTTTAACATTCCAACTCTCGATCCCAATTTGCCAATTGGCTCCAAAACCACTCCAGAATCTAAAATCAACTGCCCTTTGATGTGCAACATCGAAATTTCACCGTTTAAAATCAATTTGCCACCGCGTTTGAAATGCAATTTACTTCCACTCTCAACAATGCATTGAGATCCATTTCCAATCTCCAACACACAATTTTCACCCACAATCATCTCCGAACCTTCTTTCAAAATCAACTTGTTACTTCCAGTTGGTAAAAACAATTTACTCCCCGTCTTTAACTCTATTCTCGAACGATTATTCATCTCAAATTCAGTGGAACTGTTTTTTGAACCTATACAAAATTCAGAAGTATCCGTAATCAAATACCTGCTGTCGCCACACATCGATGAGGTAAACTTGCGCTGGTTGAAGGTTCGATTCATCACCGAATCTGCTTTCGCTATCAACGGATAACTACCCGAACCATTTAATTCGAATTTTGCACCATTCAATACCTCAAATGATTTCACCTGCTTGGCCATGGGTGTTCTAAAATTGTAATCCCTCTGTATCACCCTCTCATGCTCCGCTGTGTCAATTCTTATCAATTCCCCCAATAACCAAATCGCATTACCAAACTTTGTACTATCCAAAAACACATGCTCCTGATTCTCTTTCGGCACATACACTCGCTGAAATGGCGTTGTCAACTTCGGTCCCAATATGTCTTTAAACGTACCACCGTTCACAGTAAACTGCAGATCATACAATCCTTTTGAAGACAAAATAGCACTGCTCTTAGAACGAATGTCAAGTGAACTTACAGAAGATACAAAAGTGGTTTTATGCGTATTAAAAGTTGTTTTGATAAAAATATTACCAAGCTTACCAAAGTCGCTAAATGCTCCCACAGCCCCATTCCAACTGCCACTTACATGATCCAATTCCAAATTTGTTAAAGAACTATACAACCACTTATCAGTGAATAAACCATTCACCTTACCCACCACAAAAGTAGATCCGCCCTGCTTCCTGTGAGCTGCAAAAATACTCGCCATTCTCGTTGGAGCTAACGACTTAAATAAATCAAATACAGGAACTTTGAATCGGATCGACAATAAATCGTCACCGGGTTTTAATGCACCGCCAGAGATTTTTTGAATCACTCCTTTGTCTCCAAGGCCGCTACCATTCGAAACTCCCAATAACCACATATTCTTTGGATATCCACCCTGCAAACTGTCCCAACGCATGAACAACTGACGCGCATTGTCATGTCCCTTCGTTGAGGTTTCATGCAAAACCAACAACTGACGCGCCGCTGGTCTACGTAGCATCCTGTCTCGAATATCTTTACAATCGCCACTCAAACTGCTCATGTGCGAAACAAATCGCTGTACACCAAGTGGAATGTTGGCACCCTGCTGCGGCGCGTCGAAACTTGTATAACTTACAACGCAATTAGGTAAATGTCGATTCTCCATCTTTTTTAATGCCATCTTCGACACTATTCCCCCCATACTCACACCCACAACATGAATTTTTTCGCCACACATCGTAGATTGAACTTCCTGAATCACCTTAATCAACACCTCTGAATTAAAATCAATGTCGGCCGCACCATCAAAAAAGTCTACGTATATCACATCAAAACCCTCTCTCCTGTACTTTTCCAAAATAGCCGGCGCCTGTGCAAGACCTAAATTAACTTCCCACCTCTGCTTCTCAACATTCCATTGCTTTCCTTTAAGTAAATCCAAATATCCCATCGAACCACACTTTGCATCCCTCTCACCAATCGGATAACCTTTATACCCAAAATCTATACCCTCCACAAAAATAACAGGCTTCTGAATGCAAGGATTCAATCCTCCATATTTGTTCTTTCCGTAATGCACTGAAATGTTTGCCCTTAAATCCGGTAATCCAGGAAAAGCATTCACCGTTTTCAAATACAAACCCTGTCCCTCAAAAACATCCAAAATATCTTTGCTCACATTCACACGAACTACCTTCGTAGCACTCACTTTTGCCGTACTTGATGTGTTGTACCATGGATTCTCCATGTAACTTAAACGCGTGTCCTCTTGCGGCACTTCGTAACTCAATTCAGCAATCACCAAACTATCACTTTCCAATGCAACTTGAAAAGGAATATTTGGCTGGACTTGCATCGTTGCTTGGCCAAACTTGAAAAACCACTTCCCCAACGGATTCAGTTTCACATTACTTAACATCAACCTTTCATCAATCACAAACTGCGTAAAATCGTTTCGAACATGCTCAATTGGTGTAGTAAATTGAAACAAATATTTGGTTTCGAAAACATTTGCATCACTTACTCCCATCTTGAACCGTACAAATGTGTCTTTGTCTACTTCCAATCCATAATCCCGCACAGAATCTCGCATGATTTTATAGGTATAGTCAAGAACAGTGATTGGCAGTATATTTCGAGAAATGTATTCGTTTTCTATGCCTTTTCTTAGACTATCTAAGGACTCAAAATCCTCCTCGGAATTCGTTTTCAACCACATTACCTGCCGCAATAACTCTTGGCCACTGCCATAATCCAACGTATCAGCAAATATATCTCCACCCGCTCTCGTTGGATCTACAAACGGAAGTACACTCTCAATACACTTTTCACCTACCGGTTGAATGTGTTTAAACTTCGGTAAAATATTCTGATAAATCGTTTGTGCACCCAATTTCGACTGCAACAATCCCACCGCAAGCATCAAAAGATATCTTTTCTTCATCGTCTACCTCCTGCACAATTTTTTTCGTGTATGAACAAGGTTGGAAACACCCGTTTCTGAATCATCACATTCACTTCCATCATCACTCCCGTGAGAAGGCAATTAGTGAACTCTTTTCTCATTGATTGAATTTCTTTCATAATTTTTCAATTTGATTCAACAAAATTCAAGATCCCTAACTGCTTATCTCTGGCGTTTTTAGCCAATTTTAAAAGCCCCTAAAGTTATTTTTTGCATTTTTCGCAAATCGTTTGGGTGTGCACCATACCTTTATTGTATATGTCATCGAAAACCTTAAAAATAACAAAATGATGATTGACACTTTTACAGAAATCTTAACTCAAAAAACCAAAAAAATGGGATTGAGAACAGCTTCAATGATGGCCGACCTTTTAAATATATCCGAAGATTCAGCCTATCGCAGAATTAAAAATCCAAGAAGCTTACGTGCAGATGAATTGATACTATTGGCAAAAGAGTTCGACATAGATTTGAATAAACTTGCTCAAACAAACCCCAATTGGCTATCTGGCGAATATAAACCTTTGAATTTTGAAACTTATACGTCTTCCGACTTCTACAAAGAACTCGAAACAAAACTCGATCGCTGTATTCATTTACCACACTCACAAATTACCTACGGTGCAAAGGAAATTCCTTTTTTCTACTATATGTGGTTTCCTGCACTCGCTGCCTTTAAAACCTACATTTGGAACAAAGAATTCATTAAAAATCCTAAATTCAATAACGGAACTTTTAACTTTAACCCGAAATTAGAAAGTCCTCATATTAAACTCGCCGAAAAATATCTCAAAGTAGCCTCCCATGAAATTTGGAGCTACGAAACCTTATACTCAACCCTTTATCAAATTCATCATTATAAAGAATGTGGGATGTTCGAAAATGCCGAAACCTGCAGCCGTGTACTCCATGAGTACGATCAACTCATCGAACTCATTCACAACCAAGCCGAAATAGGTTCTAAACTCAATCCCTTTATCCCAAATTTCAAAGGTGCCAAATACAAACTCTATTTTACACCTATGATCAACTCCGACAATAGCATGATCTTCCACACAATTAAAGATAAAATTGCCGTGGTTTGCTCCCAAATGAGCGGAGTTGTTGTTAGCGACTGCTCACAATGGGTCTGCTCCACCGAACATTGGCTCAAAACCTGTAAAGAAAATGGTACCCTCCTGAGTCAAACCGGACAAGGTGCAAGGAATAAATTCCTCGTTCAAGACTATAAAACAAAAAAGAAAATGTTAGATTTATAAGGCTAACGCCTTTTAAACGATTATAAAGGTTAGGCGGGTTAAAATGATTAAGAAATTTTTAATCCCCCTAATCTTTCTAATCCTCCTAATCTCCCTACCCAATCTTTCTAATCCCCCGAAACTCCATGGTTTCAGGCAACTGAAACTACCCTAGATGGATCATTTACATAAAGTACATCTACTAACTGCTTTTGTAATCCATTCACCATCGATACAAATACATCTTTAGACGCACGCGTCTTTGCAATAGCATAACAACCATGCAATTGACCAATGAGCAAATAAGCCATGGAACGAGAATCTACCCCCGGCTTAATCTCACCCGCATTTTTGCCAGACAATAATGCCTTCTGCAATATCTTTACCTGCATCTCCAAAACTTCTTCCAACTTCTGACGAAACTTTAAATCTACACCACTCATCTCCAACATCAAATTATACAATACATCACCCCGGATTATTTTCTTCTCCGTAGCCTCCGCCTTCTCAGACTCAATCACCTGATAAATCATACCCGCTATGCCTTCCGACCTATCCAACAATCCCGACCATTTGGCTTCATACATGGGTTTAATGATTTCATCTACCATGGCATAACCGATGTCTAGCTTCGTTGGAAAATAATGGTACAATGCACCCTTCGAAATGTTTAAATTCAACACCTCCTTGTCTGCTCGTAAAGCCTCAAATCCTACCACCTCCATCGCTTCAAAACAGCGTTTTAAAATTTTTTCGCGCGTAGTATTTTTTATCATATACGGCAAATATACCAACTAGTCGGTAAAAATGTTAATAAATATGTGGAAAAGGTGTGAAATTTTATTGTCGAAATTTTAATCGCTTAAAAACCAAACACTTATAAATGTTAATTTGATGTAGAATTAACTCCAAATCATGTGTTCCACATCAGAATAAATCCATATTTACCCTATTTCTTAGAAATTCTTCTCGCAGTTTTAACAGCCTTATGACCGCGCTCCGATTCCTGCATCGCCACTTTCCTCAATCCCTTTACCCGAAAATAAATCACCAAACTGAAAATAAAAACAAAAGCCATCAGCCAAAAACTAGCCAATTTATAACATTGCGGCTGCGCACTTACAACCATTAGCTCTACTAAGCTAATACCTGCCGCGACCAGGCACAACAGAGCGAGGATGTGGTATTTTATCATGTGGTACGTTTAATGATCCTGTTACATTTAATATCTCCCAATCACTGAACGATTGATTGCTCTCCAACCCAACACCCATGATAATCTGGTCTTTCGTGGTGATCGTTACATTTTTGTCAGTGAAAATTTTACCCCTTACCTGATCCCATATCAACTCCTCTGTGTTCAATCGCTCTCCCTTTACATTCAAAATCTCTACGTCCCTCCTCACTATAATACGCTTCTCATTCGGATAACTAATCCCATATTCTGCCGTTAAATAACTTTGTATTTCTCCACTTGCCTCATAAAAATCAACCTTCAACCCCTTATTCATCTCCATGTAAGGCCGCTGTACCTGCTTAACCGCTACCAAAATAGGACTGAATACACGCGCGCGAATTTTTCCAGAATCTGTGTAATCAATGCTCACCTTCTCCGCATACTCCTTTGTTACAATAGAATCTCGCTTCTTATCTCTGTAAGCCGAAGTTTCTAACTCCGTGCAACCCAACAGTCCCACCAGAAAAAAAACAAAGAAAAATCTCATTCGAAACTAAACTTAATCGTACTTACGCTTTGCAAACCAAATATCGCCTAGCTGCAATCCTATACCAAATACCAAATACTGCTCACTCGGAAGCAATGTGCCCGTAACACCCCTCTGTAAATACTGAACACTGAAGTTCACCATATTTGTAATCACAGAATTATCGTAATACCTCTGAATCAAAGGAAGACCAAAACCAAATGTATAACGGTGCTCCTGTATCTGATGATCGCTACCCGCACTATTGAAAATTTGCTGTGTGTTCGATAACATGTAACCGAATCTCACCGGAATCTTCATCCTTCTCTCAGAAGCCGCCTTCTCATCGTTAGGATGGATGACTAAACTTACACCCATGTCAGTTCTATCCGTATACTTTCCCCTCGTGTCAAAAAACGGATTAGAACCCCAAATTTGTTTTCGATAATCAAAACTCAAACTAAAAGCCCTTCTATACTGAAAGCTGTAGCCCATTCCGTAAGCCGTTGGCATACTAAAAGACTGCGCGTCTCTGATCTCGTTTAACACTGTATCTCTCACAGATGTATAACCCGCCACGTAGTTCAAACTGCGCGTAAGCCTGGTTTCTGATCCTGACATTCCCGAATACATCTCATACGAACCACCCAATTTGTGATACGTACTGTCCAATTTAAAATTCGCAACAAATCCAAATTGATGCTGTACACCTCTCACAATCACCGACTTCGCATCTTCAACCAATCCCAATTGCAAACTATCAATGATGCTAAACAATGTATTGTCCTTCAATGTCCCAAAAACATAACCCAAACCATAACCAACCTGTGCATGATTTCCGAATCTAAAACCTGTATTCCATTGTAACAAATTGATACCTCCTGAACCAGTATGAGCCGTTCTATTCGGTATCGGCGCTGCATTGTCTATGTAATAATTATACCCCACTGTCGTCATTGGACGCATCACAAGCGACGAAGCCGCACCATAAGGTACATACTTATAAATCTTTGACTTTTTCACACTGTCAAAGCCAATGCCTTTCTTTTGAATGTGCTTCCAAATTGGAAAAGCCAAACTCAAATAATTCAAACCTCCACCTGTAAACGACTGTGCCGCGCTGCCCGACTTCACCAAACCCTCTTTGTAATTTCCACCGAAATCAAGGGTTGTATATCGAATGCTACCAACAGTTGCAGGATTGTACAAACTATAAGAATAATACCCTGAATGCGTATGCATCGCGGTATTCGACTGGAAAAAGTTTCCTTGTGTCCATTCACCCAAACCATAATTGCTAAATGGAGACCTTGTTCCGTTCTGACCACTTCCCTGTGCATGAAGAAATGGTGAAATGATTCCCAAAAAACAAGCGCCGAGAAACCTTTTATACTGAGTGAAGTGCATAATATAATCCGTAATGTACCAAAAGAGGCTCTACAAATATCTCGTTTTTAATGTGTTTCACCAAAAAGTCAGCATCGCCACCCGTTAAAATAATTGCAGAATTCGCAAATTCCGCCTTGAATCGGTCTGTTCTGGCGTTCAGTTCATCGAAAAGACCACCTAAAATTCCGGAATGTATGGCCGCATTTGTCCTATCTCCAATGTCTCTGCCTACCATCGTCTCTGCCCCTAAATCCGTGGCATACAAACGAGGCAACTTTTGGGTAAACTCATTCAACGACCTGTAACGCATGTCCATTCCCATCGAAATACCACCACCACCGTAAAATCCATCAAAACCCAAATAATCATAGGTCAAACAAGTACCCGCATCAATCACCAAACAGTTTAGCCCAGGCTTCAAATACCTAGCTGCCATCATTCCCGCCAATCTGTCCCTTCCCAATGTCTCAACACCCTGAATACCAATGTCTAATACACCGCAAAGACTTGTACCAAATTCAATCGCTCCCTGCTCCTTCAACAAAGAAAATTGTCCCTCAGAAAAATCAACCCCATCCATCCTCCGAACCGAAGAATAAATGATTCTGCTTTCCTTATATTTCTCCAATAAATCCTCCAAATTAGGATCGACATGACATGAAATCACCTCGCCATCACCACTAAAAACTACAGCCTTTACCCGCGTGTTCCCAATGTCGATGGTAATGATATCACTCATATTCAAGAATTACCTTCTGATTACCGCACCTGATTGCTCAAAGGCAGACATCAATTTTTGCATCGCAGCATCAGCCTCCTTGTCCGTTAAAGTAGCATCTGATTTGTTCAAATGAAACGACAATGCAACCGCTTTTTTACCATCTTCCAATGGCTTGCCCTCATACACCGAAAATACCTTCGTTTCAGTTAAAAAATGAATTTTTTGCGACTTTATGATCTTTTGCAATTCGCTGAATGTCACACCTTTATCAACAACCAAACTCAAGTCTCTGCGCATCGTATGAAACTTCGGAGGTGCCATGTATTTCAACGATTTACGACCCGGCTTTAACAGCTTCTTCATCGGTATCTCCACCGAAAATAAAACTCCACTCAAATCCGCCTTTTTCAGCCAAGCCGGTTTCACCAAGTCTATTTGAATATCTTCCAGCAACAACCCACTGTCGATGCTTTGCAACAAACCAGTCAAAACGCGTTTAACATCGTAATAATCAATATTTCGCTGAGGCGATTCCCAACTCTCCACCGTGTTTTTTCCCCAAAATACCAAACTCAAAACCGGTGTCTCTTTGAAACCTTTTTCAGAAACCTCATAAGTACTTCCAATTTCAAACAACGCCATCTTTTCTGCCTGTCGGTTTTTGTTAAATGCCACAGATGTTAACAATCCAGGTATCAAACTTTTACGCATTACGCCCATATCGGTGCTCAATGGATTGCTTAAATGAACCAAAGCTTCGCTTTCATCCCACCATGTGCCAGACGTTAAACTATTCGTAGAGGCTTCGAAAATGCCTTGCGACACCAAATATTGTCGTAACTTATTCTCCAATTTTCGCCTCCGCATTCCCTCAAACGTGCCCAAAGAAACCTGCATTTTTCCGCTCATCGGAATCTTGTCGAAACCGTAAATTCGCATCACTTCCTCGTATAAATCTACCACTTCAGTGACATCATTTCTCCAAGATGGAACCTCAACAGAATATCCTCCATCTACCGAATTTAATGAAAAACCAAGTCCCTTTAAAATTGACTCTATTTCATTTTGAGGGACAGTTATTCCACTGAATTTATTCAGTTTTTCTACATCTAAATGAATGATTTTCTGTTCATAAGGCTTCACATATACATCGCTATATCCTGTCACTTTTCCCCCAGCTATGTTCACAATTAAATCAGCCAATGCCCTGCCATAAAGATCAATATTGGCCTTGTCAATTCCTCTTTCAAACCTGAAAGATGCATCCGTGTTTATCACATGTCGCTTCGCCGTTTTCCTAACCAAACCAGGATGAAAGTGTGCAATTTCTAAAAACAAATTCGATGTGCTTTCCGACACCGCAGATTGCTTGCCGCCCATCACACCTGCCAAAGCAACTGCTCCATTGGAGTCTGCAATGACAATATCTTGACTACTCAACTCTTTTTCACTTCCATCGAGCAACAATATTTTCTCACCTTCATTAGCCAAACGCACTTCAATGTTTCCCGCCAATTGATCGGCATCAAACGCATGTACCGGCTGACCTACAGAATGCAAAATATAATTTGTAGCATCAACTACATTGTTTTTAGGCTCTATATCTATGGCCTTCAATCGATTCTGTAACCAAATTGGAGATGCCGCTATTTTCACACCCTCAATCTTGATACCAAAATAACGCTCACATAAATCTCCATTTTCAACGGTTATCGCTTCTTTTAAACCACTTTCAGGCAACTGAAGAATGTCTTTTTGAGGGACACTCAAACCAAGCAAACCTGCCAAATCTCGTGCAACACCCAAATGTGAGGCTGCGTCACCCCTATTCGCCGTTAATCCAATCTCAATCACCGTATCGTTTTCGATACCGAAATAATCGGCCGCCGACATGCCCACAACAGAATCAGAAGGCAATACCAGAATGCCGTCGTGGTTGGTTCCCATGCCCATTTCATCTTCAGCACAAAGCATTCCCTCCGAAACCTCACCTCGAATTTTCGACTTGGTAATCACAAAAGAATCCTTGCCCTTCATGTGAATTTCTGTTCCAACAGTGGCCACCACAACTTTCTGTCCAGCAGCAACATTGGGAGCACCACAAACAATATTCAATGCATCGCCACTTCCAATATTTACAGTGGTTAACTTCAATTTATCGGCGTTTGGATGCTGCACACATGTGAGCACTTCACCAATGACAAATCCCTTCAATCCGCCCTTCAGACTCTGCCATTCCTCCAAATGTTCCACCTCTAATCCACTAACCGACAGTCGGTCAGCAATCTCTTGCGCATCAACAGAAGTTGGTAAAATATCCTTTAACCAATTGATTGAAATTCTCATGGAGCAAAGTTATTATTAAAATTTAAAGTTGAAAGTTTATTGTTTAAGGTTCTGCCAAAATTTTCCTCACAACTGTAAACAATAAACGTTAAACTGTAAACCCCTCATCTCCCTCATCTCCCTCCCGAAACTTTAGGGATAATCCTAAAATCTATTATATTTGTGTGTACCAATGTTAAACCGTCTAAAAGAATATCAATTTTCAGCACTTGAAAAGGTCTTTGATGGACTCCCAGGAGAGGTTTATTTATTTGGTTCGAAGGTAAATTTAAAGAGAAAAGGTGGTGATATTGATATCCTGTGGATTTGTCCAAATGATGATCTCAGAACGCTACAAAAAAAATTGGAACTTACCGTTAAGTATCAAAAAATGTTCGACGAAAGAATTGATATTCAAATATTTCCATCGATAGAAAAGATGAGTTATGAAGAAAAAACATTCTATGAAGTAATCACCAAACAAAAACTATTTTGATGAAAAAAGAATTGTTAGATATCAATGCTCAAAAATTTTTGAAAACCTACCAACTTTTTGAAAATATAGTGAACAAATGTCCCTCTTTTGATATCACAAAAGAATATTCACCTGAAGAATTGGAAATTTTTGATGCTCTTACCAGCCGATTCGTGAGACTCTATGAATCTTGCATTCAATATTTTAAAACACTTGATTCCATTCAAAGCATAAACATCGCGGAGTCCTTTGGTGATTTAATATCAAATTGCCAAAAACTCAATGTTATAGATCAAGATGAAATTTGGTTTGAAATGAGACTCACAAGAAACAAGATATCTCACGATTATCTTCCAAACCAATTACAAGCAATGCTTACATTAATTACCACAACCTTCTTTAACGAATTCCAAAAAATTAGCCATAAACTGTAAAAAATAAATTTAAAGTTGAAAGTTTATTGTTTAAGGTTCTGCCAAAATTTTCATCACAACTGTAAACAATAAACGTTAAACCCTAAATCCGCATAAACCAATCAACAATCCTTTTTGCAGTGTTGCCATCCCATAATGGAGGAATAGACCCCGACTTCCAATTGCCCGACTGCAATTTTTCCAATGCCCATGCCAAATCTTTAGGATCAGTGCCCACCAACTCATTCGTGCCGATTTCGCATGTCTCCGGACGCTCAGTGCTATTTCTCATGGTAATGCAAGGTACCCCCATCACCGTCGTTTCCTGTGATTCCGCCAGAATCAGTAATGACCCCCTTCGCATTTTCCACCAAATAGTTGAATTCAAAGTACGACAATGGATCAACCATCAATACATTCTTCGGTTGAATTCCAAATTGCTCCATATTCTTTCGCGTTCTTGGATGAACTGGAAAAATCACCTTACTGCCCTCTAATTTCGTTTCAATGACCCCAAATAATTGTGTCAATTGACCTTGATGGTCAACATTCGATGGTCTATGCAACGTCATTACATAGTATTCCTTCGGTAAAAGTCCCTCAGAATTAAAAAAAGACGGCGCAACAAAATTCCTACGATGCTTTAACAACGTATCGATCATTGTATTGCCCACAAAAACAATTTTGTCATCCCCAAAACCCGCATTTCTTAAATTGCGATTGGCCGTTTCAGAGGTTGTAAAAAAAACATCAGTGATTGCATCTGTTACCAATCTGTTCACCTCCTCCGGCATGTCTATATCCCAGCTGCGAATGCCGCCCTCTACATGGGCCACCTTCGTATGCAACTTCTTCGCCACAATGGCACATGCCATGGTGCTCGTAACGTCCCCTACCACCAACACCATATCGGCCGGATTGGCAAGCAATTCTCTCTCAAATGCCACCATGATAGCCGCAGTTTGCTCGGCCTGACTGCCCCCGCCACACTCCAAATTTACATCCGGCTCTGGGATGCCCAATTGCTCGAAAAAACTGCCCGACATTGCCTTGTCGTAATGCTGACCTGTATGTACCAAACGATAATCAATCTGACGACCACCCTCTTTCGCAACCTCAATAGCCTCAATGATCGGTGCAATCTTCATAAAGTTGGGCCTAGCCCCAGCAATGATGGTTAATTTCATGAAACAAAGTTAATTGGTTTATAGGATTATGTGATTATTGGATTATTGGGAAATCTTTCCACAGCCTATCAACCCATACGTTTATAATCCTCCTAACCCCCCTAACCCCTCACCTGTTTAACCCCCCCCTAATCCCCCTAACCTGTTTAATCCTCCTAACCCTATTAACCCCTAAATTTAAAGTTGAAAGTTTATTGTTTAAGGTTCTGCCAAAATTCTCCTCACAACATTAAACTGTAAACTGTAAACCTTACAACCTTAGTAAACGTAAATAGATGTTTAACAGACGAATAAACATGGCACATTGTCGGAAATTTGTAAAAATCTAATAAAGTTGTTGCACTAAAAGACAACAAAATCGTATATTCGCAATGCAAATATTTCATAAACGACAAATCATATTTTATAAAAATTATTTTGAAGATTTTTTAAATTTTCAAAGTATTGAGGTAAAAAAGAAAATTCTATGGACCCTCAAAATCATAGAAAATGAAAACAGGATTCATTCAGAATATCTCAAACATTTACACAGCACAAAAGGAATTTATGAAATTCGAATACAACACTTAAACAATCAATACCGTATCTTATGCTTTTTTTCTACCAATAATCGCATCGTTATTCTGAATTGTTTTCAGAAGAAATCGCAAAAAACTCCCAAAAATGAAATTGAAAAAGCAAACAAAATCAAACAGGAATATGAACAAGAATATCAAAACATTAGATGAAATTATCGATAAAGAATTTGGCACCATTGGAACCGAAAATCGAAATGTATTTGAACAAGAATTCCAATCCTTCAAACTTGGAAAAACCATCAAAGAGGCCAGAATTGCCAAAGGACTTACACAGTCCAAACTAGCAGAAAAATGTGGAATGGATAGACATTACATTTCTAAAATTGAAAACGATGTGAAAGAAATAAGAATTTCTACTTTACAAAAAATCATCGAGGTTGGACTGAATGCAAAATTGCAAATTCAAATCATCTAGTTAATTGGTTTATAGGATTATGTGATTATTGGATTAACGGGAAATCTTTCCACAGCCTATCAACCCATACGCTTATAACCCTCCTAATCCCCCCTAACCCCCTAACCCCCTAAC
>JACCDH010261377.1_pt1 | contig 19992 bp, 21 predicted proteins | sample 7442481 | NCBI WGS metagenome assembly JACCDH01 (sample SAMN15323433, study PRJNA562643) | freshwater metagenome | isolation source: river surface water | place: USA:Blue River Watershed | collected 2017-08-15 | reverse complement strand
TTTAGCTCAGAATTTTCTTCAGATGATTCTTGGATCAAAATAACTAGATCGATGAAATTTTGATCAATAAAGTAAAAATGACCAGTGAATTGAAAGGCGAGCTTTTCAGATCAATCTGGTCACAAAACGAAGACAATATTAACAACAAGTGGATTTTATCCATTAGTTAAAAGTACAAGAGTTAGCACAGGATTGTGATATGTATATCAAGAAGCTTATTTTCTGTTCTTTGTTACTATTTTCATTCCGAAGCTTTGCTTTTTCAGTAAGTCCAAATGTCTCTGTTTCCACCACAAACGAACCTATCAAAGAATATATGCAGACTCATTTTTTGAAGGATTTTAAAGAAGCAATTGGTTTTGCCAACAGTCTAAATATCATAGACTCCAATGATAATTTTTTGCTTACAATAAAAATCCCCGAAGGAATACCTCAAGGGGTTTATCGAAATAATGTTCTTCAGGTTAGAGTTTCTTCAGATCCAACAGAATCCCCATTGGACAGGTTTAAATTCTCCCTTTTTCATGAACTTGGACACTTTATTAATGAGTTAGCGGCATTAGAGAATGCAACGTTTAAAGAAGTTTTTACTTTGGAGCAAATTGCAAGGGCAAGGCTTCCTCGTAATGCAATTCAGAGGGATTATAACGAACAAAATAGAGCGTTTATTCTTTCCTCAAACCTATATATCGCTAATAGTGCTTATTCTGAGTTTATTGCTGATATTTTTGCAGCATCTTTTCTAAAAACTCCAGGTGTAAAATCCCTTAGGGATCTTTCTACCATGGATACGGGAATCCGTGGATATACAGCTCAAGGTGCTCATGATGAACTGAATCCAATCAGAGGCTATGTTTGGAAAAATTATCTATCAGGTAATCTATCTAATCCAAGAGAATTATCAGCTGTAGTCTCAAAGCTATTTGTAGCATGCTTTCAAGAAGTGGCACAAATTTTTGCAGAATTTAAGAATGACGAATTAAATTCGATCAAAATCCCTACGACAGAAGAAAAAAACTTTAGCTTACTTGAGCGTATAATCGGCTTATTGCAATTTAAGCCAGAGAAATAGGATTGATAATGAAAAGAAAAACATCACAATCTACAATTCATATACTTTTATTTATAACTTTGATGGTTTCTTCTATTGAATCAGTCGAAGCTAGTGATTCGTGTGACTCATTGAAAAATATTCAATTCCATGCTTGTGCTCTAGCTCCTCTGGCCAGAAATAATCAATGCAGACCCGGAGAAGCTCCATTTATAGAAGAGTCCTGCATGAAGGAAGACAGAATCATCCCTGAGTTTGATAACTTATTAGATTCTGCGTTCGTTGAAAGTAATGGGTTTGGCTATTTATCAGGCATAAAAAAAGAAGAGTCATTACGGATCAAATTGTTACCTGCTTTAATTAATCAATTTGAAGTTAATCAAATAGCAGAGAATATTGTATGGCGACTAAATCGCTTGCGTGAATTTGGACGGAAAGCTCATAACTTAGATGAATCTAGCTTCTATCCCTACGTTCAATCAGAAATACAAATAGCCTTCCCTTCAAAATACTATGACTTAATTGTTAAGAATGGATTCTTAAATCAACATCAAACACAAAGCAGTGGCGGGACTTTAAATTCCAACTCAAGACGAGAAGTAGAAGAATTCATTGCGAATGCAGACTTTTCTGAAATTATAGATCATGAAAAAGGCAAATCTCTGCTACCAAAATACGCATACTTCACGCCGATTAAAGACATTAAAGGCTTGAGGGGGCAAACTTATTATCCAACCTATGGAAATGTTCTTGGCATCGTAAAAGAATCTATCAAAACGAGAACTACGTTTACGTATGATGATTCATTATTTTTAGGCATTTATAAAAAATATTACAAAATATTTACACCTCGAACGCAAATTCAACCTGAAATTGATGAAGACGATTCTAAACCCATCGAGGCGCAAATTTGGGGAACATTGACAATAAAAGACTTGAAAGGATTTATTGTTAATTGCCAAGGTTTTGATCCGGTAGATGCTCAGTTTATTAGTCATCTTAAACAAACAAGCGAACTACCTGTTTATGCATGTTCTACAATTAAAACAAATGGTAAATTGCGCTTTATTCAGGGTCTAAAGCTCTAGGTTTCGATAAAAGTGCTGGTCACTGAGACTGGCACTTAATGATAAAAACAAGGGAGATTACGAAAGATCGCCTTAAAACTCACAGATTCAGATACTAAGAACGTTAGAACGAAGAAAAAGTGCTCATTTGGCACAAATAAACTATTACTCAAGTTATCGAGGAAATTATGAAGAAGGTTTTGATTGGATTATTGGTACTTGGCACCGTCACTACTTTTGCTCAAGTCATTGAGACACCTGAAGTGATATCATGTGGAAAGATTAATAAGATTGTAAGTGATCAATTGAGCTTCAAAGTTCTATTAAAAAAAGCCCAATCAGGATCAAAGGATGGCCCATTAAGAAAATGGGGTAAACTTTCTCATGAGGTTAGGTTTACAGGCTCTAACCATAACGACATTTTTAGGAAAACGGAATTATTCAAATCGCAAGTTCTTGGGGTACAAATCACTAATGAATTCATTTGCCTGTCATCTAAAGTCGTCAATTCTGATCCAAGTAGCTTAAAATATGAAATTGTGAATGAGCTTGGTCATGGCCTATCAATTGAAGAAGCTTTTGAAAATTTGGTTCGCAAGCTCTAGTCATCGATAAAAGTCCTGGCACGAAACGCTGGGACTTAATGATAAAAACAAGACCGATTATGAAAGATCGCCTTAAAACTCACGGATTCAGATACTAAGAACGTTAGAGCGAAGAAAAAGTGCTCATTTGGCACAAATAAACTATTGGGTTTATGAACAAACTATTTCTTATAGTAATACTTTTAATTTCGAGTTCTATTTGTGGGGCTCAGACTTTGAGTTTATCAGAGGCTAAAGATAATATCTCGGTTAGATCAATTATTCCTTCAATTGCAGTTCAACTAAGCATTTATGATTTTAACAAAACAATGGAAGGATATTCTGGACGGTTTGAAAGTCTGGACGAATATCTAAGAGTACAAGAAACAAACTATTTACCCTTAAGTCCTACTGAAATTATGAAAGAACAATTAACGGTGGGTCACTGTAGCGCGACACTAGTTGGAAAGAGAACTTTGCTTACGGCAGGTCATTGTATACCAACTCAAAGTCATTGTAAGGGTGCCTTATGGGCATTTGATTATCTCGAAACTTCCCCGTCAAGCATGACTCATGTATTCCCTAAAAACAAAGTTTACTCCTGCAAGAAAATCAAAAGACTGAGCTCTTCTTATTCACTTTTTCCTAACCTCGAAAAACCTGATTATGCCCTTGTCATTCTTGATAGAGATGCTGTCTTTGAAGATGGAACTGCTCGCCCAATTCAAAAGATCGCGAATGAACCAGTATCTTTGGGTGAACATCCTGTTTTTTCTCTTGGCTTTCCAATTGGCTTACCAATGAAAGTTAGTTCAGGAGGAGTCTTGAAAGCTAGTGGCAAGGATTTTGGTAAAACAAACCTCATACTTTACGGTGGTTCATCCGGTAGCGCAATTTTTGATATGAACTCTAGGACTATCATTGGTCTTGTTTCATCCGGTCCAAATCAAGAAGTTTTTGTTTCTGAAGAAAATTTCCTTGTCCTCAGACACAGATGGGAAGGGGAAGTTGATCGTGAGCTTAATGTTTTCCTTCTGAGCAATAAAATCCTAAACCTCTAGGCCTTGATGTGGCTAATTATTTGAAGAACGAATAGAAAGTACCCAATGAGTCGCAAAGCAAGTTTTTCAACTCATTGAGCACAATAGCGAAAGAAATACTAATAATAGATGGATTAATCAGTTACTCAAATGAAGGATAGGTTTGCGGATGGAGTTCTCAATAAAATTTTTATCCAAGTCAGCCTTTGCCTTGTTTGCTTTGTATCTTAACATCTATCCATCTTTTGCCTCAGACTCTTATGAAACTCATAATTTTAAAACTCATAGCCATTATGTAACTAGTAATTCAGTCCACGAATTAAGAGATTTTGAAAATGCCTTAATTGAAAATAGGTGAAGATAAAACTCCAATACCATCACAGGTAAGGCATAGCGGTAATGGTTACAGACTTGAAGTTGCAGATCTTCTACCTGAGATATTTAAAAATTTACTTTTGAAATCTTAAAAATCAGGAGAAGCCAATTGCTACAACACAGCTTTGGTATCAAACAAAATTATATCTTCACTTAGATTTACATCGCCCTCAGAGTTCGGTTTTTACATGAAATCGCCTATTTGTAAAAAACTAAGATATGAAGAGAAAAATCTTCCAGGAGATATCATTGAATTTAAAGGTGGTCATGCAGCTTTGTTTTTGACTGAAAAAATTATATTTAATAAAGTCAGTAACGATATTGGCAGTCCATGGCGATTTGAACATATGAATCATGCTTTCAGAGAGTTCAAAGAATTTAAAAAATGCTCGAGTAGCGAAGGTGATATATGTGGCATGGTAGATATCTTTCGTTGCGAGTCGTTGAATAATTACCTTAGTCGTGCCAATTCTGATAAAGCATTAGTTTATATTGATGAAGCCTTGAATAAGATTGAGTCTGAATATCAAAAAGAGACTTTGCGTAAGGCTAGAATACAAAAAAATAATATCTATTTTTGGGAGGCAGAATTAGCTGGCCTTGAAAATGATCTCTTGAAGTTAGGTTCATTTTCTTACGAAACGGAGTATCTCGAAAATAAGTTCTACTTCAACTCGATATACTACCGAGTTAGGCTACTAAGAAAGGCTCTAATGGGTAGATTCCCAATCTAATTTTGGACTGCCGATAAGGCATAAAATAGGCCCTAATGAAACGTATCAGAAGATCATTGGATCTATCAACCAAGAACAAAACTGTCGTCATAATCAAGGCCTGCACAATATCCAACAGCCAGGCCGCACGAGATCTCCAAGTTGCTCTTAATGTGATTAGTTATTGAATCAATCAATTTACGGAGGAAAAAAATTGAGTCGAAACCTAGCAAGCGCAAGGAGAAACGTGAATTGAAGAACCGTTAACTTATAAAGCGCCGATTCCGGCATAATAACCGAAAAGAATTTACATCTGTTTCTGGAGCATGTGAAGTTCTCAAACTCTCACTTGGTAGCTACTCACCCAAGTCGCTGTACAAACCTTTTACACCCATGCCTTGTCATTCCTATACAGCCCCTATGAGGCCATCCGGATCCGAATAATAATGGGGTCATTAATATAAACCGTCTCGAGGTGTAGAGGCAGTAAGACGCACCACTTTCGGCACAATATCAAAATTAGATTAACGACCTTAACGCAGGAGAAGATTATGAAGAAATTATTGATCGGATTACTAGCTTTGAGTAGCCTTTCTGCATTGGCCAAAAGAGACATGGATAAAACATGCCAATTTTCTGTAAACAACACTAACGATGAGAATATTTATTCTAGAGTACTTGCTAAAAAACATACTGGATTAAATAATGAGAAGCTCACTAATGGATATAGAGTCAATTTAGACGCAACTACGACAAAAGGCTTAATGGTTGTGAAGTACAGCGATGTTAATTCTCCTTCAGCATCCGAATTACATACCCTTTTTGTAGAAAAATCTGGATCTGTAAAAAAAGTAATTACAGACGTAAATGGCGATACGGTAGTTTTAAGATTAATTTGTGCATACGACAATGAGTAAATTGCTTGAAAAAAAATCATTCAAAAATATGAATAATAAAAGAAGAAAAATATGAAGAAACTATTTATTGGATTAATTGCCCTTGGATCAATTTCAACCTTCGCAAAAGACATTAGTCAGAAAGCGACACTCTACGTTTCTTCAACGGCCAAAGAGAATACTCTTCTTTCGAAAGAAGAAATTCAAGAAATCGAAGCCATAAGAGCCAACCACCTATGCCAAAGGTACGCTTCTTCGGAAGTGGAGAGCTTTAAGACTGAAACAGGTAGTAATTCTCAGCTTTGGACGATTGAACTCGATAAGGACAAAAAATTCTTAGGTCACTATTCGACGGGAATTGATTACGTTTATTTTAAAAACAATAAACCTGTGCAATCGAAACATTTTCAAAAATTAGTTTGCAAAGACTAATTTTCAACTTCAAGACATAAAAAAAGGGAGCCCCTGCTTGGCTCCCTTCTTTTCGGCATCTTGCCTTTGAGAGTGACATCCTGTCACATCTTACATTCATTATACCTAAACTTTTTTTAGCACAAAGAAAAATATCAGGAGGAAAGTTTTTCCAAGGGATCTTATTTAAACTCTCAAAGAACTTCTCAACATTTCACCTCTCTCTAGCTTACAATAAGTGAGACATATCATTTAAATAACTGAAACCACTGATTACCGGAGCGTTACACATGACTACTAAGACGAACAGGTCAGGAAAGAAAATATTTAGAAAAACCTTCACCTACTTCATTCCGGCCCCGCCTCATCGTAAAAATGGCTACCGTGAAGTCGAGTTCGATAAGATTATGCAAGGACTTTTACAGTCTGGCTTTGAGCTCGAAACGCTCCAAACTCAGTCCGGTGGTGGTGAAACTGGTGGATTATTCGTCGTTGCCGTGTTGAAGACAACGAGTAAGAAAGTTTTCGATACTGATGTGAATCAGGACCTGCACGATAAGTTTAAACTCTCTCACACTCACTCGTCTCCAGATATCATTCTAGAAGAGGATGAAGATGCTTAAGTACCTACTCCTCTTCTCAATCTACTCCTGCTCCTTTTTCATTCAGAATATTGAGTCCCCAATCACGAAGGATAAAAAGCTCGTAAAGAGTATTCCCGAGAGAGCGGGATTTTGTCCCTTGGATAAGAAGGTGGATGTTCAACTCGTAGGAACAGATGAAAACTCTCAAGACGTTTATTTCGAAATCATAAAGAACAGAAAAAATCAACTCGACTTCTTAGATCACTTTGCTTTATGGAATCTCCTTCAACTTTCTGTGAGGCCCGACCAGTCTTCGGCCACATCGCGCTTTCAGGTTCTGATCCACAAAGAAAGTAAGAGTTATTATTTTGATTTTTATTCAGAAGAAGCTGAGAACCAGTATCCGTATTTGTACGGAATTGAGTGGGTTTTAAAAAAATTCGGTAAACAGCAAAGCCTTGAGTACTACGCCCAAATTCTAAATTCATCGCTTGGGCAAAAAATTAAGATCAGCAAAGATTTTGAAACTTTTTTAGCTAAAAATATCAATCAAATTAAAAATGATCCGACTCTCACTCCTATGTACTTCAGAGGAAGTGACATTCTTAAGGAAAACGAGACTGCCCCTATTCTTGATTACGCTAGTGTCATCAGACTTTACCGTAAACAGCTCAAAGATCAAAAAATTGTGGTGAATACGACTCTCACTCCTTTTGTGACCGAGAAAAGTAATACGGGAAGCTGCAACTACGACTTCAACCTTTACGACAATTCTATTTTCTTGATTGATAAAGTGATACCAGTGGCCAATCTCTACGGGCTCTCACTTCCAAATTCTGCTTTCCTTGCCTCGAGTTCGCAGAAACTTGATAAGATTGCCTCTTTGAATGGATTTCCTCTCTTTAAAGGGGAATCAAAGGTCAGAAGTTCGGCCGTCTGTATGATTGAAAATGAAGGTTCGAAAATTTGGGCCTTCTCAAACCAGGGTCGAGACCCTGGACAGCATCTATTTCATCTCGTTCGCTATGGTCTTCCGAGAAGTAAAACCGCGGCCGAAGTGAATAAGCTCATCCGACACTCGAGACATCTCTTCTTGTCCGATCCAGTGAGGCTCATCATTGAATCTGCGAGAAGCTCCAAAGACCAAATTGAAAATTTACTAAAACTCAACATCCCGATCTACAATGCTGACAATCTTGGGAATATTTGGGCCTACACAAATTTTAAAGAAGGAAACCGTTTTATCATTGATGACAGAAATACTGGGGCCTTCAAGTGCCAATAATTGAAATCGTCGGACTTGCTTCAGGGACGATCACTCAAGTTGAGTATTCGGATTCCGAACTAGATGACATTCTGCTCGTTTGGCTTAGAAAAAAGAAAATCACGATCGCTTCTTCTTGTGATGGGAAAGGCGTGTGTAAGAAATGTAACATCCAAAATGATTGGTTAACCTGCGAGCTTACACTCACAGGTTTTCTCGAAAAATGCCCGGAACAAAAAATCTTTATTGGTTATCTTTAGAATTTATAGAATTTTCCAAGCCCAGTAATAAAGAACGTATCAACCTGAGTTGTTGAAATGAGGATAGAGCTAATTGTGTGCTCAAGTAAAATAGTTGCAGCGGCCACTGGCCTGGCCTTAGAGCCCTGATTTTGAATCCCACCAAGTTTCATGTTTGCACTGAAGTTAAATCCAAAAAGCGTTTTCACGTATTCTGGAATCACTTGAACGGCCGTAAGATAAGAACCAACGCCTTCATATGATCCGTTAGCAGAATAAATCACCGAATACCTGAAGACGACAACATTCATTCCAAAACCATTAATGTACTTTATCTCAAAAGATTTTTTAACTGGAGATGACCAATTTTCCGTATCAAGAATATCGGCCGGAGCATCACCAATTTTAGGAATTACACTTATCGGCGAGTATGTCAGAGTGGTGTTTGGCTTTCCTTTGATCACAAGATTATAAACACTCTCACCAAGGGCCACTAAATCTCTTGTTGTTGAAATAACATCACCCACTCCTTGCGAAGGGCTTAGGAAACCATTTGAAGGAAGTCCTTGAGGGAAAATGTCTTTGTCTTGAATTTTTTCATTGATCTCATTGCCTATGATGTCTGTGCTCACTTCTGAAACAGTCATTTTCGAGATGGTGAAAAATAGATCTTCTGATTCTGAAACTTGCGCTTGAGCAACCGAAATAACTCCGAGAATCCAGGCCAGTAATAAACCTCTTAAACTCATAACCATGATTCCCCCTATAGTTTGATGGCGCTAAAGAACCACAGAGCGACGAGTAAAGTCAAACTTATGACACACTAACATTTCCTTACAAGTAAAACGCGTCGCATCTTTGATTTATCACTATCAATATCAGATATTTTGCTTGTCGACCTTAATATCTTTCAAGTAACTTGCTTGCGAAAGAATCATTAGAGCAGCTAATAAATTTTATAACTAAAACTTATACGAAGGTGAATCATGAAAGCTTTTTTTTCAGCGGCCTTTCTCTTAATCTGCACTTCAGTCAATGCAGGGATCACAATCGGAACCTACAATATTAGAAACTTTGATTACGACGAGCGTTACAAAATTACGACAAACAAAGTGGAACTCGCTTCACTTTTGAGCTCACTAAAAACAGATGTTTTAAACGTTCAGGAAATTAACAATACAGCTGAATTCGAAAACTTTGTGGCACTCAAACTTCCAGGTTATGATACTGAGCTCTCTCGCTGCGGCGGTGCCCACGGGCAACGACTTGGTTTCCTCTACAAAAAATCAACCGTTGACTTACTCAGCTTTAACGAAGATCTAAGTATCTCTGAGCCAGGTTCCCGTGGTGGATGCGATACCGGCTCAAGACCTATGGCCATCGCTCTTTTCCAAATCAAGGCAACAAAACAAAAATTCTACGGACTCTCGGTACATCTCAAATCAGGATCTGACCCAGACTCAAAAGCAAAAAGAATTAAGCAGCTTAAGATCATACAGAATACAATCAAAGAGCTGAAGTCTAAAACTGGTGTCGCAGACTTCTATATCGCTGGTGACTTCAATTCAACTGAATACCTCGGAAGAGGTTCGGATTACCAAACCCTCACAGGCATTGTGAGAGATTTAGGAATGACTGATCTTGCTTCCAACCTCAAATGCACGGCCTACTGGTGGGGGAACACGGATGATGGAATTGAAACACCATCAGTTTTAGACCACATGCTGGTAACACCAGGCCTTAGTAAAGGCTCTCCTAACGCTAAAGCAGCTGGCCATTGCCAGAAAGTAAACTGCCGCGAAGTTCCGGTAAGAGAACTTGGCATTATTTACCAATCGGTCTCAGACCATTGCCCAGTGACAGCAACTCTTCAATAAAATATCTAAAGGTCCCTAACGGGACCTTTTCTTTTTTCACTCTCCTCTCTAGAATAAGAGCAGGAGAATACACATGAAATATTTAAGTATCGATCTAGAGGCCACTGGTCTTGGTGAGAATTGTCAGATTATTGAGTTTGCCATGGTCCCATTTGATACTCAACTAAGACGCGTAGAAGACTCCCTCGCAAGAACCATGTACATCCACTGCCCATCATTTGAAGATCTCAGAGATTCTCTAGACCCTTGGGTTCGTGAACATAACGAAAAAATTATTAGAAAGGCCCACAATGAAGGGCTCATGATGTCCGAGTTCAAGGAGACTTTGAAAAAATACTTTGAAAGTCCTGAGGTGCGTGCCTATTTTGGAAATCAAAAAATTGTTCTCTTTGGTAAGTCCATGACGGCGATTGATTTGCCTTTCATGACTCGTGACCTTGGTTGGGATTTCATGCGAAAATATTTTCATCACAGAAATTTAGATCTCTCCGGGATCGGCTATGGACTTATCGATCTAGGCTTTCTCCCGATGGGCATGGATTCGGGCTCAAACATGATGAACTATTTAAACATGGGCGAAGTGGCCCACACGGCCCTAGAAGATGCGAAAAACACGGCCATCATGTACCTAAAGCTTCTGGATAAATTTTCAGCAGTTAAAAACTGATTACTTTTCAGATCGTGAAAGATACTGTGCCGGATTTCTGACTTTATTTTTCATACGAATTTCGAAGTGCAGATGCGGTCCAGTTGAGCGACCTGTGTTTCCGATGAGAGCAATCACATCACCCTTCTCTACTTTATCGCCTTTATCTACTTTGTTTTTACTGTTGTGAGCGTAAACCGTAAAAACCTCATCACCGTGTGAGATGACAATCATATTCCCATAACCACGAATGCCGTTATCTGAATAAATCACAACTCCACTGTCAACGGCCACAATTGGAGTTCCCTTAGGCGCTGGGATATCAATCCCATCGTGATGTTTACGGCCGCGCGGACCAAATTGGGATGAAACTTTATAAAAATTAGGTACTGGCCAGGTGAAACGGCCAGTGCCTAAATGAGAATAGTCTTCAACGACGAAAGTTTCACGCAAGAAATAAACAATTCCAACTTTTGATGGAATAAAAACCCATTCATTTCCCTGAAAAGATTTATCAGGGTTCGCAACTTTTAGCTCGTCCAAAGTTGTCCCAAATTTTTTAGCGACTTTCTTAGCATGGGCCGGAGTTTCAATATAAACGTACTGACCGCTCTTCATGGTTGAACATGAAGAGCAAAGAAAAATGAGGGCCATTAGGCTAAATAAAATATTTCGCATTCAATCTCTCAATACATTCTTTTAAACCACGGTAGTCGGAATTCGCTCCACCAACTAAAGCATGGGGGGTAATCGCGATATACCCGTCGTGGACTGCCTGGCAGTCTGAGGATAGATTCTCATCAAACCCCTCGTACATTCCTGCAATCCAATAATACTCTCTATTTCTAGCATCCATTCTAGCATGGATCTCTTCGCTGTAACGCCTAAAACCTATTTCAGAGAACTTACATCCTTTGATCTGCTTCATGGGCAGATTAGGGACGTTGATATTAATTAAATTCATAGGCCCACAGTGCTTTGCTAGCTCCATTTCAAGGCACCACTTAATAAAAGTAGCGGCCACATCATAGTAGTGCTCCTCAACCAAAGAGTTGAACACAAGACTCACAGCAATTGATGGGACTTTATGAAAGGTTCCTTCACGAGCAGCGGCAACAGTTCCAGAATAATAAAGGTCTTGTCCCAAATTGGCACCTCTATTAATGCCTGAAACGACAATTTCTGGGCGATTTTCCTTCATTACATGGGCCACACCCATTAAGACGCAGTCGCTAGGAAAACCAGAGCAGCCATAAATATTATCTTCTAATTTCTCGAGTCGGAGAGGTTTATCAAGACTAAGACTGTGCCCAGTGGTTGAACGCTCCTCGAGAGGAGCAATAATGGTTGTTTCATGAATGGGACTAAGTTCTTTATATAGTGCCCGGATCCCAGGAGCATGGACACCATCATCGTTGGCCAGCAGAATTCTCATTCAAGGTTCTCCAAAGTTTCATCTGTTTTAGTTTATCTTGATCCACTCTTCGGAAGCTCGCTTCAACTTCTGGTGAAAGATCAAGACTTAACTTTATTTCATGACTGAGTTTCATGAAAGCAGTTTGTTCAAAGTTTTCTGCATGCAGATAAACAGTGAGATTATTTTTTTCTATGGTTTCCCATAGATCTGGAGAACGCTGGTAATTGGCCTGGAATTTTAACGGAAGCAGCACACCTTGGCAGTTCGTGAGACTCAGAATGGATTTCCAATCCCCATCTGGCCGATACATCCAGTAGAAAGGCTGCCCTATTTCTTGGTAAAAACTTGCAGGAAGATTATCACGAAAAATCAGCACGAACTTGAATGGTCTACTACCCAGAAGATTAAGAAACGACAGGATCGTCTCTTTACGGTCATTTTCAAAAGTCAGGAATAACTTTTCAGTTTGAAGATTACTGAGAAGTAAGCTCAGGTCTTTAAACGTAATTAAATTAGAACTGCGCCCTCGTAAATCGAAGGATAACTCTTTCACACCAAAATCTTTAAGGGTCTCCAGTGTTTTTGAATCGTAACAACCATGGATAAGGGGACTACTCATTCCTTAAGTGTACACCAGGTCAGATCAAAAAATTTTCTACGGAAACTTGTTCCTACCGATTCTGGATGAAACTGATACGTTATTAGATGCTCTCCTCTGGTCATGAGGATCTCATCGTTTTGAATAAAGTTTTTAAGCTGTGGATTTTTAAGCGCGGATTCAGCTGAGACACAAAGGGAGTTGTACCGTTGAACAAATACATCGCCCGAAATCTTGAGTTCATCTCTCCACTCTTGATCAAGCTTTAGTTTGATCTTTTGCCCATGAAGTGGATTTTTCGAACGCAAGACCTCTTGATCCTGGAGTCTCCAAAAGATCTGATGGCCTAGACAAACTCCGAAAAAAGGCCGTTTTGAATTGAGCCATTCTTTTAAGACAGAAAAAATTGATTGATAATCATCCGGATGACCTGGCCCGGGACCTAGAACCAGTAAACCATCACTCGGAAGAGTCTCGAAGTCCACCCAATTCACGACACTGACTTGAAATCCAGACAGAGTTAATTCCTGAATAACATTAAAAGAAAAACTATCATCAAAATCAATGAAAGTCGCTCTCGTCATAAGCGTTTAACACCAAAATAATCATAGCGGTAGCGATCAAACTTATCGTCTCCGAAATTAAACATGATATTAAAGGTGTACTGCTCGATATAAGACTTTCTGTAGCCAAGACTAAAAATGTAGCAGTTGTTGTGAGGCATGATATCCAAAGAGTATAACGTTCGGGTTGATTTATTCGCCTGTAAGTCCATGTCCTTAACCATTGCAAGTCCGATGATGTCTGTAGGTCTTACCTGGGCACCGGCAGAGAGTGTATGAAACTGAGAGGTCGGAAAAGTATTGTAGTTGTAGTTTGAAAGAAGGTTTAAGTATTCAAAGCGACGGTTAAAACTCAAAGAGAAAATGTTGTTCGTAGGATAATGGAAATAGTACTCCTGCATCCCTACAAACCACCGATCCGCATTGTAGCCCGCGTCCACCATTAAACGAGTAAGTTTCTCACGCAGATCATCAGTGCCTTGAACATTGAGTAAATACCCTTGAGAAATGTTAAACCAGCTGATTTTTGAGTACGTAAAATTATCTCGAAGAAACTTATCATCATCTAAGAAACTAAAGCTCTTGGGAGATTTCCTAATGAGTGTGTTTCGCCACTGAAACTCTAATGCATTTTGTGGAGGAATAACCGTTCTGGTTGTGTTCGCACCAAATAAATACTCCTGGGAGCGGACGGCATCTTCGTAGTCAAAGAGACCTGCTTGTGAAGTTTGGATTTGATTCTTAAATCGAGCATTACCATAGGTGTTCTCTGACGAGATGTAGTGGTGAATAAATTTAAATTCCTGAGAATGGCGGTAGCTGTTTCTAATCTGGATAATATTATCCTGGGCAAGGGCCGTTTCAAACTCAGGAAGTTCCCCTACAAGTCTTTTCGGGGCTTCATTTTTCTGAAGAGGAGCAAGGCCCTTTTCCTTACTTTCGCGAAGGCGTTTCAAATCTTTTTCAGAGACAAGTTTGATTGGAATTTTCTCTTCGAAGGCCAGACCAAAAATCTTATCCATCGTAAAACTAACTTCTGTCTGAATTAGTCCTGCGTTCTTTCCGGCCCCTGGTTGATTATTCTCAGTAAAACGGTAAGACTGCTGATCGAAAGTATAAGTTGATTTAAAACTGATTGGACCGAGAGTAAAAAAGTGCCACATGAGATACGGCTTTACAGATACACGATCGGCGTTTCTAATAAAACTCGTCTCTTCTGGTCTCACCTGACGAAACCTCGTGAATGATCCGTCAGTCCCAATTGCTATGTGCTGAAAGAAAGGAATCTTACTTTGAACTAATGAATGTGGAACAGTATTAAAATTAAGTCTTGGCACGGTCTGAACATAGGAGCGGTCAAACTCTACGGGATCAGAGTAAAGCTGGTTTCTGAAATAATCAGCGTTACCACTTACGGAATATAGATCTTGCCTAAAATTCACGATCCCCTGTAATCCGAAATCGGAGCCAAGGACTCTACTATCTGTGAACATCGGATAATCACGGACAAAATCTAAATCTCGTGACCCCGTATAACGAAAGTGCGACCCTAGATCAGCACTCCAATGCTGATGGGACTCAACCTCGCCAAAATAACGAAAATACTGCTCTCCCGAGGGACCGACGTTATTCTCTAGAGGGCGATAGATCATGTCGTTGACGGTCCGGATATTGCCTTCAAACCAGGTCATGTCGCTGAAGCGCTGACGGTATTGAAAATCTCCTCCGTACCCTCGCTTGGCCCAAAACGTCGGACTAATAGTGGCGTCCTTAGAGTCATCGAAGGCAACAAAAAATGGCTGCTCAAAAGAGAGACCCTCTACCGGTCTTGTTGAAAGTCTTGGAACCAAAAGCCCCGTTTCTCTTTTCTTCAAAATCGGGAGCACCAAATAAGGAAGGTAGATCACATCGACCCCCTTCACTTTAAAAAGGCCGTGTTTGATCTGAACGTAGTTGCCCACGTGGAGCTTCATGAACTTACTGTAGATCGACCACGACTCGGTACAATCTTTACAAGTCGTAAACTCTGCCTCTTTGGCAATGTATTCTTCTTGATTAAGTCTAATGAGATCCGTTGCCACAATATTAAAATCAGGTGTGAGAATGCGCGCGTTTTTAATGTTGGCCGCACCGGTAGAGATATTGTAGTCCACACGAGAGCCATAAAGAGTCATGTCTTTAGTGATGAGCCTGACGTTCCCTTCAATCTTCACCGTCATAGAATCCTGATCCAGAGAAGCGAGCTCTCCGTACACAGTATCTTTCTGACTAATGATCACAACATTTCCGACCGCTTCAAAATAACGACCGTTATTTTTACGATAGGCCTTATCAGAATAAACGGAGAGCTTATCCCCTAAAGTGAGCTGTGGGCTATCGGCAGCAAGACATAGACTTAACGTGGCCCAAGAAGTAATAAGAACCAGTAACCAGAAACCGCTGATTTGCTTTTTGATTTTTAATATATTTTTCGGTATCTGAAACAAAATCTAATCCTTCTTCTCTGCACAAAACTTCTATCTCTGCTCTTAGGGCCGCTTTAGGATGGTCAAAAATTGTCACAACAATTTTTCCAAGATCCGACTTTTTAAGCATCCTCATCATCACGCGTAGGTCATCAGGACTTCTTTTTGAAAACGCCACAATAATGCTATCATATGGAGGTCTTGGAAAAGTATAAGTCCCCGACTGTAAAAATTGAATAAGTTTTCTCAATCCATCCACATTATGAGAGCCATAAAAAAGCCAATGATGACTTCCTTTTAAAAACTCTCCACGGTACTCTAAAGAATTCTCTAAAGAAAACTCTCTTTGGACATTAAAAAGCGTTGAATATGCTGCGACGGCCAACGCCTCGTTCCTCTTACTAAACTCATAGGCCGGAAGACCAACTCCTGTGAGCGAGATAACTTCTGCCCCTATTTCATAACCATAATTTTGGGCCCTCTCAGACAGATACTGCAGAGACAAATAATGGATGAGCTTTTTATGAGGCCTTAGAACTCCTAATTTTTCTTTTAATATCTGATCATATCTGCGCCCTAAAATTTCTTGGTGATCACGGGAGATGGAAGGAAGCAGCACCAGGTCAGCATCAAAAACATTCACGGCATCAAGCCTCCCACCAAGACCCACTTCTAAGAGCAAAAACTCCGGCGGATTTTTAGAGGCCCAGGTGCAAAAGACGAGGAAAAGAAACTCGTAATACGAAAGTTCCCATTTTTTTTGGACGACTTTTTCATGGCAAGATTTAACGAGATTGAACAAAGTCTCTTCCTCGATCTCACCATCTTGATCTCTAAATCTTTCAGTGAGGCGCTTAATATGAGGAGAAGTCCAAACAAATTGCCGGTGTTCTTTTAAGAGGGTGGAAAGCCTGAGCGTAGTCTCACCTTTGCCATTGGTCCCTGCAATGGTGATGATTTTAGTTTGGGAAAAGTGAGGCAAGAGATCAGAAAGTGCTTCTCTCATTCTTAATAGACCAGGCTTCATGATTTCCTGGCCATAATGCGTGAGAAGCCAACTCACTAAGTTTTCTTTCATGGTCTAAGGAGTGAACATTTTCACAAAAAAGCTCAGCTCTTTTTTCAAATCCTTTCGGTGAATAATCCGGTCGATAAAACCATGATCACGAAGAAACTCAGAACGCTGAAAACCTTCAGGTAAAGTCTGACGAATAGACTGCTCAATCACTCGAGGGCCAGCAAAACCGATAAGAGCTTTCGGCTCAGAAATATTGATGTCTCCGAGCATCGCAAAACTTGCGGCCACACCACCCGTGGTTGGATCCGTGAGCATTGAGATGTAAGGAATTCCCGCAGCTTTTAAACGAGAACGGGAAGCTGAGGTTTTCGCCATCTGCATGAGAGATAAAATCCCCTCTTGCATACGCGCGCCACCAGAACATGAAACAACAATTACAGGAATTTTTTTATCAAAACCAATATCAAGTGCGAGGGCCACTTTCTCACCGGTTACTACTCCCATGGACCCACCCATGAAACGGAAATCCATCACGGCCAAGGCCACAGGTTTTCCATCTATGGTTGCAGTCCCACACACTGTCGTGTCTTTAATCCCAGTGGTTTTAATCGCTGTCTGAAGACGCTGGACATACGGCATTTTATCTTGGAATTCGAGTGGATTATTTGAAATAAGATCCGGACTAATTTCTTCGAAACTATTCTCATCGGTCATCAAGGCAATACGCTCATAGGCCGAGAGCCTGTAGTGATAATCGCAGAGAGGGCAGACATTTAAATTTTCCTCAAGTTTTTCGGCCTGGAGGATCTCTCCGCACTGGTTACATTTCTTCCAAAGACCTACCGGTGTATTAGAAACCATCTTTTTGACGTTTTTTAACTTCGGGTTCTTAACTTGATGAAACCAGCCCATGCCTCTTCCCCTTTTCGATTTTGCGTCAACTATAGCAAAGACACTTTAAATTCTAAAGCATCATCTGAAAGGTGAAATGAATTAGCCTTATTTGTCATTGTGAAGCTTGACTGACCGCAACTATGCAGACTCATACACATTATGTACTGAAAATATATGCAAAAAATACTAATGGTTCTCTTATCAATAATTTTATCAACACATGCTATTTGCTCTGAGACTCCAACGCTAGATCAGATCACACAGATTGTTAAATCTACCGGCCCTACGGATGTTGATTCCTTATTAGAAAAACTTCCTGAAGATATTAGAAAGGAATACGTTATTGTCTACAGGTCAAAAAGCTTACAATCAGCTTCAATTAAATACCCGCGAGTGATTCTTATCTCGCCAGAGAAACAATTCTATCTCTCATTTAGTCATCATGATAACCCGAATAGCCCTGCGGCCAATAGTGAAGTTGAAATGATAGAGAGCTACGGCCCTGATAAAACAACATTCGCTAGAATCAGTTTTAAAGATAGAGTTGCAAAAATCGAAAGGAATCCAAGCATCTGTATGGGCTGTCATAAAGGGCAACCCATTTTTGACGGCTACCCAAACTGGCCAGGTTTTTATGGTTCAGGTCACAATGGTCGCTACTATGGGGAAAGTACCGGGACTTCTCATCTGCCGAGATTTGAGTTTGAAGAAGCAGGGCTTAAATCCTTTAAATCAAATGCCAAGAATGAAAAAAACTACCGGCACCTCTTAAACTTAGAGAGTGTTAGCATTTCTAGTCTGTCGATCTTAAACAAAAACGTCAACGCAGTCATCGCCTCTCGGACGCACCAAATACAAAATGAAAAAATTTACACTGCTGCTCGAAGCCTCGACGAACTAAACGACTTTCTTATGATGTCCGTCTATTTCAATTACTGGAGCGGAAACAACACCACTGCTCCCTACCCAGAACTTCAAACGGAGACTCGGTTCAAAGAGTACAATCAGTTTGTAACCGAGAACAAAGAAGCCTACGGTGAACTCTCAAAAAAAATGGCCTTTATTCAGCGTGCAAGAATTCAAGTAGACATAGAGGATTATGGAACGACTCAGGATAAGATATTAGGAAATGAGTTAGGAGTTGTGGCCTTTCGAAGAATTCAATTTCCAGGACGCACAGATCTGGGAACTACGTCTCCAAATAATGTCATCTACAATGAGTCTTTTGACCTGCACTTGTACTCATCACTGTTCATTCAGTACTTGGTCAAAAATAATATTATAAAAGATATTAAGTACAATAACTCTCTGGTCAGTATCGATCCCCTTAGGTTTGTCACAGGTGTCACCGGACTCTACCTGTTTGAAGGGCATGCGATGTTTGATATGCAAAATAACAAAAACATGCTTCGCTCATCCCGGGATCTAAAAGAATTTTCCAAATGGATTATCTCACCGATAAAAAAATATAAGTCGGAAGACTTACAAAAATATCCCTACATAGTACAAATCCTTAACTACTTACAAAGCAACTATATTGCAGCGATAAAAGATCTTCCATCCGTAGACTCTGACACTCTAGAAGAAGTCATTAATTACCCTGGGTGGCTTCCTGAACACAGGCAAGAGCTTAAAAAGATCAGGGCCCAAGAAGTGCCCCAAAATACCAACTAAAGTTGGCACCAGCAACCGTAACTTCCCCTCAGATAAGTTGCACACCCGAGCTCCTAAATTCTCTAAATTCTTAGATCCTTGGGAAATACCTCAAGCTATTCTGAGAGCAATAACCTCGCATAGACCTCTCGCATAATATGATATCAAGCAAATTCTAAAAGTTTCCGATAGGTCTACTAAGGTAGGTAAATGATTCGAACCATATTGATCCTAATTATTACGCTTTTAATGGGCCTCAAGGTCCAGGCACGCTCTTTTATTAAGAGCTACGAAGACTTCATTTACATGCCTCAATATCAACAAGATAAGATCATTATCCAAACCATGGAACTCGTTGCTGAACTTGAAGCAAACTACGAAAAAGAAACTGCTCTCTATGGGCACAATAAAATCCGAGAAGAAGAATTCAGGAAAACAGTTCAAAAAGTAGTGTCTCTCTTTTTCATCGATTCGGCCTACGCCCAGACCTCTTCTTATCCTTGGGAGAAAATGGGAGAAGATTTCAACAAACTCATGACAGGTAGTGGGCCAACAAATAAATGCCTCTATGCCGGTTGGGTTTCTGAAACAAAAATCGTCGCAGGAAAAACCGTTTGCTCGCATCCATCGTTTATTC